>Ga0209550_10003699_pt1 | contig 14556 bp, 10 predicted proteins | sample LauGreSuBDMM15SN_2_FD_187567 | JGI IMG/M metagenome (GOLD analysis project Ga0209550, IMG submission 187567) | Freshwater lake microbial communities from Lake Michigan, USA - Su13.BD.MM15.SN (SPAdes) (version 5) | ecosystem: Environmental > Aquatic > Freshwater > Lake | place: Lake Michigan...
TACTTTTTTGCCTTGATGCAAAAAAGTAACAAAAAAAATCAAGCCTGCGAATAAAAAGGCTGAAATTTTAAATATCAGCCTAAAATCAAGGAACTCGCCGGTAGAGTAAGTTGAATTAAAGGGCGTGCCGGCTCAGACAGCCTTGATTTTTTAACGGCTGCTATTCAAAATTTCTAGCACTTTTTATTCGAGGGCGTCAAACAATAGTATCGCGTTTACTTAATTAGTAGACTCTCAAAAAGTTGTAAGCGCCAATTCGATAAAGGGCTATCAGGTAATAAGTCAAATTAATAAGGATCGACTAAAAATTATCGCGTTTACCTATTTAAAAGAATACAAGCAGTTCTAATACTAAGAATCTATTTATAAAAAAAGGAGTAAGACTTACATCTTACTCCTTCTAATTTATATTATTAACTTTTTAGTTAATTTATTCTTCATCATCAAAGCTCATTGCTTCCTTAGTAGTCATCAGTAATTCGTACTCCTCTTTACTACCAACGATCATGTTTTCAAACTCACGCAAGCCTGTACCTGCTGGAATTGGATGACCCGTGATAACATTCTCCTTAAGACCTAACATCAAATCAAGTTTACCGTTAATAGCGGCACTACTTAACACTTTTGTAGTCTCTTGGAAAGAAGCTGCAGAAATCCAACTTTGTGTACCCAATGAAGCTTTTGTAATTCCCTGTAACAATGGTGAAGAGGTTGCAGGTTTTGCATCACGGAATTCAACTAGTTTTTTATCTGCTCTACGTAAGATTGAATTCTCTTCTCTAACATCACGAAGCGTGGTAATTTGACCAGTTTTCAAATTGGTACTTTCACCAGCATCTGTAACTACCTTTTTATCAAAAATGTTGTCATTTTCGGTATTAAAGTCCAATTTATCTTCTGTATCACCTTCTAAGAATATAGTATCACCAGCATCTTCAATGCTTACTTTACGCATCATTTGACGAACAATCACCTCCACATGCTTATCATTGATACGTACACCTTGTAAACGGTATACCTCCTGAATCTCATTCACAACGTACTCTTGTACTGCAAACGGTCCTTTAATAGATAAGATATCTGCAGGAGCAGTTTGACCATCACTCAAGGCAGCACCCGCTTTTACGAAGTCGCCATCTTGAACTAAAATCTGACGAGTTAATGGAACAAGGTATTTTCTTACCACACCATCCTTAGCCTCTACGATGATTTCTCTGTTACCACGTTTGATGTTACCAAAAGTAACTACTCCATCAATTTCGCAAACTACCGCAGGGTTACCTGGATTTCTTGCCTCAAATAATTCAGTTACACGAGGTAAACCTCCAGTGATATCTTTCAACTTGCTTAATACCCTTGGTATCTTAACCAATACCTGACCAGCTCTTACAGAATCACCTTCTTCTAACACGATATGACTTCCAACTGGTAAGTTATAAGATTTTGTCTCTTTACTTCCTTCGATAATAATGGAAGGTAATTTAGTTTTATCTTTTGTTTCGATTACCACTTTCTCTTTGTGACCAGTTTGCTCATCCGCTTCTTCACGAACCGTAACGCCTTCAATCACCGCTTCAAATTTCAATGAACCGACAATTTCAGAAACGATCACATTATTAAATGGATCCCATGTGCAAATTACTTCTCCCTTGGTTACTTTCTGTCCGTCTTTCACATTCAATGTAGCACCATAAGGAATATTGTTTGACGTTAATAAACGGTCATTCTTAACATCCATGATACGAACTTCACCAGTACGTCCTATTACCACATTGATTTTATTTCCTTCTGCATCTTGGGTAGCAACAGTACGTAAACCATCAAACTGGATCGTACCATCAAACTTAGCAGGCATTGTAGATTCTACAGAAGCAGATCCAGCCACACCACCCACATGGAAAGTACGTAGGGTAAGCTGAGTACCAGGCTCACCGATACTTTGTGCAGCAATAATACCTACAGCATCACCTCTTTGTGCAGTGTAACCTGTTGCTAAATTCTTACCATAGCATTTTACACAAACACCTCTCTTGCTTTCGCAAGTTAAAACCGAACGAATTTCAACAGTTTCGATGCTACTTTGTTCTATTTTTTGAGCATGATCCTGGGTAATTTCCTCACCAGCAGTTAGTAACAATTCTTCTGAAATTGGATCATACACATCGTGCAATGAAGTACGACCTTCAATTCTATCTGCTAAGTTTTCAATAATATCTTCATTGTCTTTTAATGCTGAAGTTGCTATACCACGTAAAGTGCCGCAATCTTCCTCATTTATAACCACATCCTGTGCAACATCCACCAAACGACGAGTTAGATAACCAGCATCTGCTGTTTTCAAAGCCGTATCCGCCAAACCTTTACGAGCACCATGGGTAGAAATAAAATATTCCAATACATTCAATCCGTCTTTAAAGTTAGATAAGATTGGATTTTCAATAATTTCACTTCCAGATGAACCTGATTTACGAGGTTTTGCCATCAATCCCCTGATACCAGCCAGCTGCTTAATCTGCTGCTTACTACCACGAGCACCTGAATCAAGCATCATATAAACAGAATTAAATCCTTGTTTATCTGCTGCTAATTCACGAATCAATGTTTCAGTAATTCTTGTATCCACCCTACTCCAAATATCCACCGTTTGGTTATATCTTTCATTGTTGGTGATTAATCCCATATTGTAGTTTTCCCAAACCTCATCTACTTCCACTGTTGCATTGTCAATCAATTGTTGCTTGATATCTGGTATAATCAAATCATTGATGTTAAAGGATAATCCACCTCGGAAAGCCATACGGTATCCTAATGTTTTAATATCATCCAAAAATTTAGCAGTTATAGGAACGTTGGTCCATTTAATGATATCACCAATAATTTCCCTCAAGGATTTTTTGGTCAACAATGCATTAATAAAACCTACGGTCTTAGGTACATGCTGGTTAAATAAAACTCTACCAACAGTAGTTTCAATTAATTTATAAGTTAAGCTTCCATCTTCATTTCTAAAGTTAGCTCTCACTCTAATATGTGCATGAAGATCAACACGCTGCTCATTGTAAGCAATGATTACTTCTTCAGCAGAATAGAATGCTTTTCCTTCTCCTTTTACTTTTTCAGTATCGGTTGATTTTTTTCCTTTAGTGATGTAGTACAAACCAAGCACCATGTCCTGAGAAGGAAGGGTGATCGGTGTGCCATTCTGCGGGTTCAAAATGTTATGAGAAGACAACATTAGTAATTGAGCTTCTAAAACAGCTGCATTACTTAATGGAACGTGAACCGCCATCTGATCACCATCAAAATCCGCATTAAAGGCAGTAGTCACCAATGGATGCAACTGGATTGCCTTTCCCTCGATCAACTTGGGCTGGAATGCCTGAATTGATAAGCGGTGAAGTGTAGGGGCCCTGTTCAACATGATAGGGTGACCTTTCAAAATATTCTCTAATATATCCCAAATAATCGCCTCTTTTTTATCAACCAATTTACGGGCAGACTTAACAGTTTTAACGATACCTCTTTCAATTAATTTTCTAATTATAAATGGCTTAAACAATTCAGCAGCCATATCTTTTGGTAAACCGCACTCATGCATTTTCAACTCTGGGCCTACCACAATTACAGAACGACCAGAATAATCCACACGCTTACCTAACAAATTCTGACGGAAACGTCCTTGCTTTCCTTTCAACACATCACTCAATGATTTTAAAGCACGTCCACCCTCTGCTTTAACAGCATTTGATTTACGACTATTATCAAATAATGAATCGATTGCTTCTTGCAACATACGTTTTTCATTGCGTAAGATTACTTCAGGAGCCTTAATTTCCAACAACCTTTTCAAACGATTGTTACGGATAATTACCCTACGATATAAATCATTTAAATCAGAAGAAGCAAAACGGCCACCATCCAATGGAACCAATGGACGTAATTCTGGTGGAATTACTGGAATATATTGCATTACCATCCACTCAGGACGGTTATTAATTCTTGTATTTGCATCGCGGAAGCTTTCCACTACGCTCAAACGCTTTAGCGCATCTGCTTTACGTTGTTGAGAAGTTTCATTAGCCGCTGAATTACGAAGATCAAAACTCAATTGGTCTAGATCAATGCGCTGTAATAAATCATGTACAGCCTCTGCACCCATTTTAGCGATAAACTTATTTGGATCTTCATCAGAAAGGAATTGGTTATCCTTTGGTAAAGTATCTAAGATGTCTAAATACTCCTCCTCAGTTAAAAGGTCTCCAAAATTTTGTCCTTTATCAGCACGAATACCAGACTGAATTACAACAAACCTTTCGTAATAAACAATCGTTTCTAATTTCTTAGAACTCATACCCAACAAGTAACCAATTTTATTAGGCAATGATTTGAAATACCAAATATGTACTACCGGAACAACTAATTTGATGTGTCCCATTCTTTCACGACGCACTTTCTTTTCAGTAACTTCTACCCCACATCTGTCGCAGACAATTCCCTTATAACGTATACGCTTATACTTTCCGCAAGCACATTCGTAATCCTTTACTGGGCCAAAAATTCTTTCGCAAAACAAGCCATCTCTTTCAGGCTTATAGGTACGATAGTTAATGGTCTCAGGTTTCAACACTTCACCGAAGCTTTTTTCCAAAATGCTGTCAGGGGAAGCCAAACCAATAGTGATTTGTGAAAAAGTTGATCTGGGACGATTTTCTTTTTTGAATGCCATATTCTATTAATTGATAATTTTTAAATTGATAATTCTTTTAACCCAACTCTATAATTAATGATTGGTCAATGGTTAAATATTTTCTATTAACCATTGACCAATTACTTTATTATTCAAAAGTTAAGTCTAATCCTAATCCTCTCAATTCATGCACCAACACATTGAATGATTCAGGAACACCTGGTCTTGGAATATTCTCACCTTTTACAATTGCTTCGTAAGTTTTCGCTCTTCCGATGATATCATCCGATTTAAGTGTCAACAATTCTTGCAATATATTAGATGCTCCATAAGCTTCCAAAGCCCAAACCTCCATCTCACCAAATCTTTGACCTCCAAATTGAGCCTTACCTCCCAATGGTTGTTGAGTAATCAAGCTATACGGTCCGATTGAACGAGCATGCATTTTATCATCCACCATGTGGTGAAGTTTAATTACATAAATAATACCAACAGTAGCCTTTTGATCAAAACGATCTCCAGTCTCTCCATCATACAAATAGGTATGTCCAAATTTAGGTAAGCCTGCCTCAGTAATCTTTTCAGCAATTTCATCCACACTAGCACCATCAAAGATTGGAGTAGCAAATTTTAAACCTAATTTTTCACCAGCCCAACCTAGCACAGTTTCATATATCTGACCAAGGTTCATACGACTTGGTACACCCAATGGATTCAATACAATATCAACCGGCGTTCCATCTTCTAAGAAAGGCATATCTTCTTGACGAACAATCTTTGCAACAATACCTTTGTTACCATGTCGTCCAGCCATCTTATCTCCCACTTTCAACTTACGCTTAACCGCTAAGTATACTTTTGCTAATTTCAATACCCCAGCAGGTAATTCATCACCAATACTGATGTTGAATTTTTCTCTTTTGTATCGACCTAATTCTTCATTAAACTTAATGCTATAATTATGTAGCAAAATATTGATTAAATTATCGGCCTTAGCATCTCCTGTCCATCCCAAAGGATTCACATTTAGATAATCAATATTAGCAAGATTTTTTTGGTTAAACTTCACACCTTTTCCAATCAATGTTTCTCCAAAATTATTGCTAACACCTACGCTAGTCTTATCTTTCAGCAAAGTAGTTAACTTGTTAACCAACAATTCTAAGATGTCATTTTCATTCTTCTCGTGTGTCTTCTCAATTTTATCAAGACTAGCTTTTTCCCTTACTTTAGAATTCTTGTCTTTTTTGGCACGTTGGAATAATTTCTTATTGATGATTACTCCCTCTGTTCCACTTGGTGCTTTCAAAGAAGCATCTTTTGCATCACCAGCTTTATCACCAAAGATGGCACGTAACAACTTCTCTTCAGGAGTTGGATCGCTTTCACCTTTTGGAGTGATTTTACCAATGATGATATCACCTTCTTTAATATGAGCACCAATTCGAATAATACCATTTTGATCTAGATCTTTAGTGGCTTCTTCACTTACGTTAGGAATATCTGGAGTCAATTCTTCTTCACCCAATTTAGTATCCCTTACTTCCGTTTCAAATTCACTAATATGAATAGACGTAAATAAATCTTCTTTTACCACTTTTTCAGAGATAACAATCGCATCTTCAAAGTTGTAACCTTTCCATGGCATGAACGCTACTTTTAGGTTACGACCCAACGCCATTTCACCACCTTTGGTAGCATATCCTTCAGTCAAGAAATCGCCCTCTACCACTTTCTGTCCTTTAACTACAGCAGGGCGAAGATTGATACAAGTTTCTTGGTTGGTACGAATAAACTTAGTTACCTTATAAATTTTTAAATCTTCTTCAAAGCTAACTAGCTGCTGCATTTCACTACGATTGTAACGAACGTGAATTTCATTTGCATCTACATATTCAACCACTCCTGTACCTTCTGCATGCAATTGAATTCTTGCATCGCGTGCAGCCTTTCCTTCTAAACCAGTACCAACAATAGGAGATTCCAAACGAATCAATGGAACAGCTTGACGTTGCATATTCGATCCCATCAGGGCACGGTTAGCATCATCATGTTCAAGGAAAGGAATCAACGAAGCACTTAAACCAACAATTTGGTTGGGTGCAACGTCCATATATTCTACTTCATTTTTGTCTAAAATTGGGAAATCACCTGTCTGGCGACTCTTGATTTTATCATCAACAAAGTTTCCTTTTTCATCCATTATAATATTAGCCTGGGCAATCTTAGCTAAATCTTCTTCTTCAGCACTTAGGAAAGTGATTTTTTTCAAATCCGCCCTTCCATCAGTTACTTTATGGTATGGAGTTTCGATAAAGCCCATGTCATTGATCTTAGCATGTACGCAAAGCGTAGAGATCAATCCAATGTTTGGACCTTCTGGAGTTTCAATAGTACAAAGACGACCGTAATGAGAATAATGCACATCACGTACTTCAAAACCAGCTCTTTCACGACTTAAACCACCTGGTCCAAGTGCGGAGATACGACGCTTGTGCGTAATCTCACTTAATGGATTGGTTTGATCTAAGAATTGTGATAACTGGGAGGTGCCAAAAAATGAATTGATAACAGAAGATAAAGTTCTTGCATTAATCAAATCAACTGGAGTAAATACCTCATTGTCGCGTACATTCATTCTTTCACGAATGGTACGAGCCATACGAGCCAATCCTACTCCAAACTGAGCGTATAATTGTTCGCCTACAGTACGTACACGACGATTACTTAAATGGTCAATGTCATCCACCTCACTCTTTCCGTTGGTCAATTGAACCAATGTTTTGATAATTGCGATGATATCATCTTTTGTCAAAACTTTTTTCTCGATTGGGAAATTTAGTCCCAAGCGACGATTGATTTTATAACGACCTACTTCTCCAAGATCATAACGTTTGTCACTGAAAAATAATTTATCAATGATACCGCGAGCTGTTTCGTTATCAGGAGCGTCTGCACCTCTTAATTGACGATAAATATGTTGAACCGCCTCTAACTCACTGTTAGAAGTATCTTTATTTAAAGTATTGTAGATGATTGCAAAATCTCCACTCACCTCTTCTTTCTGAACGAATACACTCTTTACATCCATCTCAACGATCATGTCAATGTTTTCTTGATCTAACACTGTATCACGTTCAAGAACAATTTCATTTCTTTCAATACTAACTACCTCACCAGTATCTTCATCAACAAAATCTTCTACCCATGTCCTTAACACACGAGCGGCCAATCTTTTACCAATATATTTTTGTAAAGCTTTTTTATCAACTTTAACCTCATCCGCCATTCCAAATAATTCAAGAATGTCTTTATCAGTTTCAAAGCCAATAGAACGCAACAAAGTAGTTACAGGGAACTTCTTTTTACGATCAATATAAGCATACATGACATTGTTGATATCAGTGGCAAATTCCATCCAAGCGCCTTTAAAAGGAATCACTCTTGCAGAATAAATTTTGGTTCCATTGGGGTGTACAGACTGTCCGAAAAATACACCTGGTGAGCGATGTAATTGAGATACCACTACCCTTTCAGCTCCATTGATAACAAAGGTACCTCTTGGAGTCATGTAAGGTATGTTTCCCAAAAACACATCTTGAACAATGGTTTGAAAATCTACGTGTTCCTCGTCATTACAGCTCAAACGAAGTTTCGCTTTTAACGGTACAGCGTAGGTCAATCCTCTTTCAATACACTCGTCAATAGTGTAGCGAGGTGGATCAACAAAATAGTCTAAGAACTCCAGAACAAAGATGTTGCGTGTGTCTGTAATAGGAAAATTTTCCTTAAACACACGGAATAATCCTTCGTTGTTACGCTTATCGGGCGTAGTTTCCAACTGGAAGTAGTCTTTAAATGATTGTATCTGAATTCCGAGTAAATCGGGGGTTTCCGCGAGCAATTCAATTTTTCCGAAATTGATACGCTGTGCAGCGGATGATTTTGTTGCAGCCATATTGTAATTAAAACGTTTTAATGCTGAGAAGGTTCATTATTTTCAAGCAGTGAACATAATAATAGACACTGACCCGAATTTAAAGGACGGCAAAGGTAAGGAATAGTATTTAAATATAGAAATTCTATAGTGATATTTTAGGATTTTGGTTTGATTTTTGATAAATAATATGACAAACAATGAAAATAAAGGGGTTTCTACACAAAAATGATCTTTTTTAGATAGAAAAGTTTGCTAAACTTTAACTGTTTTGCATACATTCTAGCTCCCTTTTTGGACAAAAAAGTTCACAAAAGCTGACCTTTAATTTTAATTCGATTCCCCCACTCATTCATTTGGTAGAGAATTCGTCTCAACTCTTATTGCTTTTTGGATTAAATGGCATAAAAAAGCCGAAGATTGCTCTCCGACTTTTAAAGCTATTTTGTTAACTTTTAAATTATGCTATTTCAACTTCAGCACCTGCTTCAGTCAACTTAGTTTTTAATTCGTCAGCAGTTGCTTTATCAACACCTTCTTTAACTGGTTTTGGAGCGCCGTCTACTAAATCTTTAGCTTCTTTCAATCCTAATCCTGTTAATTCTTTAACGATTTTAACAATCGCTAATTTGTTAGCACCTGCAGCTTTCAAGATTACATTGAAAGATGTTTTTTCTTCAACAGCAGCAGCTTCGCCACCGCCAGCACTTACTACTACTGCAGCTGCAGCAGGTTCAATACCGTACTCTGATTTTAAAAACTCTGCTAATTCTTGTACTTCTTTTACTGTTAAGCTAACTAAACTTTCAGCTAAATTTTTTACGTCTGCCATAATAATTAAATTTTTACCGCCTTCAATGTTTTATACTCCGGCGGAGTTTTAAAAAAATTGTTTTCGCCTTTTTGTCCCATCCGGCCAGGGTAATATTTTAAGATACACCAAAGTGTATTTTCAATTACAAATTATTCTGCTGCTGGAGCCTCTGCTTCAGGAGCTGCTGGAGCCGCCTCTACTACTGGTGCCTCTGCTACTGGAGCTACAGCCTCTGGAGCAACTTCCGCAACAGATGCTACCGGAGCTGCTTGTTCAACTGCAACTTCTGCAACTGGTTGAGCTGCTGCATCTTTATTTTGTAAAGCACCCAATACACGTTGGATAGGAGCTTGTAACAATCCAATTACTTCACCGATTAATTCATTTTTAGTTTTGATTTTTGTAAGGGCAATCAACTGATTGTCACCAACAAAAACGTCCCCATTAATGAATGCTGCTTTTAATTCAGGTTTTTCGCCTTTGCTTTCTTTCCTAAAGCTACTTAAAATCATAGCAGGGTCTTTAGGATTTTCGCTGAATAATAGAGCGGTAACATTGTGTAAAGAGTCATAAACTCCTGAATACTTTTCAGCATCAAGACTTTCCAATGCTTTACGGATAAGTGTATTTTTAGCAACCCTCATCTCTACTTGCTTATCGAAGCAATGGCTACGCAGGGTGGTTACCTGAGCAACGGTTAAACTTTCTGTATCGGTAATATAGAAATTATTGTATTGAGAAAATTTCCCTTTCAACACTTCTATTACGTCGTTTTTTTCCTGTTTTGTCATAACAAATATTTTATGTAAAAGCTTACAATACTGCTTTTACCGTAATTAATTTTGAACCGATTTAGTATCAATTAAAATACCCGGACTCATGCTGCTTGCCATACTAACTCCTTTTAAGTAAGTTCCTTTGGAAGAGGATGGTTTAAGTTTTACGATAGCGCTAATCAACTCTAAACTATTTTCAGCAATTTTATCAGCACCAAAACTTACACGTCCAATTGAAGCGTGAACAATACCTACTTTATCTACTTTAAAAGCGATTTTTCCACCCTTCACTTCATTTACTGCATTGGCAACGTCATTGGTAACAGTTCCTGTTTTAGGATTCGGCATTAAATTACGTGGTCCTAGCACCTTTCCTAATTTACCAATTTTAGGCATTACCGATGGAGTAGCGATGATAACATCTACGTCAGTCCATCCAGCTTCGATTTTTGTAATAAATTCGTCAAGACCAACAAAGTCGGCACCCGCAGCTTTAGCAGCTTCCTCTTTATCTGGTGTACAAAGTACCAACACTTTTTTAGTTTTACCAGTTCCGTGTGGTAATGAAACCGTTCCACGAATGGCTTGGTCAGCTTTTTTTGGATCTACTCCTAATTTGATATGTAAATCAACAGAACTATCGAATTTTGTAGTATTAATTTCTTTCACTAAGGCACAAGCTTCTTTTAAAGTATAAGCTTTATTAATATCAACCTTAGCGTTTGCTAATTTTCTTTTTTTAGTAATCATTTTCTAAAATATTTTGTGGTTGATAATTAATTTTCCCAAGGAGCTTTTCCGTCAACGGTTAAACCCATGCTACGGGCGGTTCCTGCCACCATACTCATAGCGCTTTTTAAGGTAAAAGCATTTAAATCTGCCATTTTATCTTTGGCGATTTCTTCTACTTGAGCCCAAGTCACCTTACCAACTTTTACGCGGTTAGGTTCTTTACTACCACTAGTAATTTTTGCTGCATCCATTAATTGGATAGCTGCTGGAGGAGTTTTAATAATAAATTCGAAAGACTTATCAGCGAAAACGGTGATAAGAACGGGAAGTACCTTCCCTGGTTTATCCTGTGTTCTTGCATTAAATTGTTTGCAGAACTCCATGATGTTTACACCTTTAGAACCTAATGCAGGTCCGATTGGGGGTGCCGGATTAGCTTGTCCTCCTTTACATTGGAGCTTGACATAGCCGGAAATTTCTTTTGCCATGTAATATTTTTTTTTGGTGATAACGTGCCGAAAATAATCGACACTCCCAATTCAATAAATTCCTGTAAGAACTATTTGGGGCGGCGAAGGTAATGTATTATTTCTAAAAAAATATCCTTTTAATAAAAAAAATCCTGGCATGCCGGGATTTTTTTGCCGGACTAAAGAAATATACTATAAAACTAGAATGCCGATGGCCTGCATAGACATTTCCTTTTTAGGATTCTTTATTGCTGCGATCTGTTCTTTAGTCTTTCCTGCGTCTTCAGCATAATGCTTTAGCATATCTACCGATGTTTCCTTAAAGACTGCAACCCCTTGCGCAACAATAGTTTTGCCGTTCATATCCAAAGGAACTGCAAAAGCATGATCTTTCATTTTTATCATCATCGGCCCACCGGAAGTTTGCATTTTTATCCAGCAACCTTCTGCTTTACATACTTCTACCACTTTTCCCTTTACTTTTATCCCCTCAGAAGATTTATTGACTAAAATAGCCGTTAAGTCATCCGCATTGATAGCACCATCAAAAGTAGTTTTGGTACCGAATATCATTCCTTTATCTGCATTACCAGCCGGCGGCTGAGCCATCATTGAAATGGATAATAAAAAGATTGGAATAAATAATAATAGCTTTTTCATATTTTATTTGTTTAAACAACAAAGCCACAAAAAATGTGGCTTCGTACAATATTATCCTACTTTTTCGACCTGCATGTAGTTCAATTCCACCGGTGTGGCCCTCCCGAATATCTTTACCTGTACTTTTAATTTCTTTTTCTCATCATTTACCTCTTCTACCATTCCATTAAAGTCATTGAAAGGTCCATCGATGATCTTAATAGTTTCACCAATGATAAACGGCTCACTCATTGTCATTCCACCTCCTTCACCTAGCTCATCTACCTTACCCAACATCTTATTAACCTCCGACTTTCTCAAAGAAATGATATTTCCCTTACTTCCTTTTCCGTCAGTTAAAAAATGCATCACGTTGCTAATATTGCTAATGTGCTGAACCATGTCATCATTTAGCTTTTTATCAGCTACTTCTATCATTACATAGCCAGGATAAAAATTTCTTTCGCGCATCACCTTCTTTCCGGCTTGTACTTTGTATACTTTCTCAACAGGCAAGAAGATTTGCTTAATAATTTCTGACCATCCATTGCGAATGATGTCCTTATCAAGATATTCCTTGATTTTACGTTCTTTGCCGCTTACAACACGCAGTACGTACCATTTATTTTCCTTTTCAAGTACTAATGTTTCTTCCATGATGATATTACTTAAACAAAGAATAAATAAATTTTAAAGACCCGTTTGCTATAAAATCCATGATACCAACAATGGCGGTAATGAAAATAGTAGCACCCAACACAATCATTGTAGATTGCTGTAAAAGCTCCCAACTAGGCCAGGTTACTTTTTCAACCAACTCTTCATAAGAGTCTTTAATATATGCTGTCAGTTTATTCATTATTCAAATTTGAAAATTATTAAAATTCTACTATAAAAATTAAATCAATCGAATGACTGTACTTAATACCACAGTAGTCAGCACGGACACTAGGATTCGAACCAAGATCAAAGGTTTTGGAGACCCGTATGCTACCGTTGCACCATGTCCGTATAAACGAATTAGCTAATTAGCAAATTTTGCTAATTAGCTAATTCTATCAAAGATACTAATGATTATCTTATTTTACAATTTCAGTAACCTGACCAGCACCTACAGTACGGCCACCTTCACGAATTGCAAATTTCAAACCTTTTTCCATAGCGATTGGTTGAATCAACACAACATTTAAAGAAGTGTTATCACCTGGCATCACCATTTCAGTTCCAGCATTCAAGGTAACTTCACCAGTTACATCGGTAGTACGGAAATAAAACTGAGGACGGTATTTGTTGAAGAAAGGAGTATGACGTCCACCTTCTTCTTTGCTTAATACGTAAACTTCACCTTTGAATTCAGTGTGTGGAGTAATAGAACCTGGTTTGCAAAGAACCATACCACGACGGATTTGAGTCTTTTCAATACCACGTAATAATAAACCTGCATTATCTCCAGCTTCCCCTTCGTCCAATAATTTTTTGAACATTTCAACACCTGTACAAACAGAGTTTAAAGGTTTTTCCATCAATCCAACGATTTCGATTGCCTCACCCACTTTAATGCGACCTCTTTCAATACGACCAGTTGCAACAGTTCCACGACCAGTGATAGAGAATACATCCTCAACACTCATCAAGAAAGGTAAATCAACTAATCTTGGAGGTAAAGGAATATAGCTATCAACTGCATCCATAAGATCGTTGATTTTTTGAATCCATTTTTCATCACCAGCCAATGCTCCAGTTGCAGAACCTTGAATAATTGGAGTGTTATCGCCATCAAAACCGTAAGAAGTTAATAACTCACGAATTTCCATTTCAACCAATTCCAATAATTCTAGATCATCTACTAGATCAACTTTGTTCATAAAAACTACAATTTGAGGTACACCAACCTGGCGAGCCAACAAAATGTGTTCTTTGGTTTGTGGCATTGGACCATCAGTAGCCGCAACTACCAAGATAGCACCATCCATTTGAGCAGCACCTGTAATCATGTTTTTTACATAATCGGCGTGACCTGGACAATCCACGTGAGCATAGTGACGAGTGTCTGTAGCATACTCAACGTGTGCTGTATTAATTGTGATACCCCTTTCTTTTTCTTCTGGAGCACCATCAATATCGTCGTAGTTTTTTTTCTCCGCTAAACCTCTTTTTGACAAAACATCGGTTATAGCGGCTGTTAGTGTTGTTTTACCATGATCTACGTGACCGATAGTACCAACATTTAAGTGGGGTTTATCCCTCTTGAAAGATTCTTTTGCCATTTTTTATTTTTTAATATTTGTTTTGAAAATTGGTTTTCGTTTAGCGTCTGTAACCATAGACTTTTATATTTAAAAAACTTATTAAAGTTATCTATTTAATGTACTAGAATAAAATTTAATAAAGGTTTATTAATTAAAATAACTTTTTAGAGCCGTTGGTGAGAATCGAACTCACGACCTCTTCCCTACCAAGGAAGTGCTCTACCCCTGAGCTACAAAGGCTTAAACTCTACC
>Ga0209550_10003700_pt1 | contig 14554 bp, 13 predicted proteins | sample LauGreSuBDMM15SN_2_FD_187567 | JGI IMG/M metagenome (GOLD analysis project Ga0209550, IMG submission 187567) | Freshwater lake microbial communities from Lake Michigan, USA - Su13.BD.MM15.SN (SPAdes) (version 5) | ecosystem: Environmental > Aquatic > Freshwater > Lake | place: Lake Michigan...
CGGAGAAGACACCCGCGATATCGGCATTCTCGAGCCCATAGTCACGCCGGATCTCTGCGTCACTCAGCTTGGCGAGACCCAGATTCGCCGACTCAATCTTGGTGGCGTTGATCCCGTCCTCGCCGTACTTGAACTGGACGATGTTCATGCGGCTATCACGCACTGAGCCATCATACTGGACGGTCAAATCCTCCATGGCCTTCACCAACTGTCGCTGGATATATCCTGTGTCTGCCGTTTTTACAGCCGTATCAATCAAGCCCTCACGACCTGACATGGCGTGGAAGAAGAACTCCTGAGGAGTCAGCCCCTGAATGAAACTGCTCTCAACGAAGCCTCGCGCCTCCGCACCGTCATCATACTTCTTGAAATGCGGCAGAGTACGATCCGAGAAACCATAGGGAATACGCTTCCCCTCAGGTGCCTGCTGTCCCACACACGCCATCATCTGCGAGATGTTGATCGTGCTACCCTTGGAGCCGGCTCTCACCATGGCCACCAGACGGTTCTCATCAGAGAGCGCGCCGAGACCAATCTTCCCTGACTCCTCTGTTGCCTTATTCAGCTCCGTAAACACCTTGTCCTCGAACTCCTGCTGGTTCGTCTTCCCCGTATTATTGTCAAAGAGATCCAAGTGAATCTGAAGGAGGATGTTCTCAATGGCCGCCTTGCGCTTCTTCACCACTTCCTCCATCTGCTTGCGCGTGTCCTCATCAGCAATCAAGTCCGAGATCCCAACTGAGAAGCCATTATACACCAGGAACTGTTCCACCGTGTTCTGCATGGCGTCGATGAAGTTTACAGTGTCCTTGGGACCGTAATCGCGATAGGTAACATGGACAATGCCCTTCGAAGGCTTCGAGAAGATATCTTTGTCGAAGATACCCTGCTCCACCACACCCTCGCGAATCTTCACGTAGTTCTCCTGACTCTTATTGTCCTTGTAGAGACCGTTGCCCATCTCGAGATTGATAGGAGGCATCAGCTGTGTGAGCACCTGCTGCCCCGTCCAGCGAGGAGGCTTCCCCTCTAACCCTCTCGAGGCCTTGGGGACCACGCCCTCAAACCGCTTGTTCCACATCATCATGTTCATGAACTCGCGGCGATTGAAATCCACCTGGGGGCGCGTCAACCTATAGGAACCCACGAGAGAATCCTGTACGACGCCAATCAGTGGCTTTGCATGGCGAGGCGTCACAATCTGGTGAGGGACAGCTGCAATCTCGGCCAGCTCCGTGGAGGCCTCATAGGACTGGGGGATGTGCGCGTTCATCTCATCTCCGTCAAAATCAGCATTGTAGGGCGCCGTAACGGACACATTCAGGCGGAATGTGTTGTAGGGGAGCACCTTTACTCTGTGACCCATCATAGACATCCTGTGGAGTGTAGGCTGTCGGTTGAAGAGGATGATATCTCCGTCATCCAGATGCCGGTTCACCACGTCACCCATCTTCAGCACAATCTCGCGAGTGTTCACATGCTTCAGAGAGATCATGCGACCATCGGCGCGAACAATCGTCTTGGCCCCAGGATGCTTGTCAGCCCCATTCTGGATGAGCTTGTACATTTGCTCGCGATTGTAGGGTGTCACCTTCTCAGGCACTGTGAGGTTCAGCGCAATCTTCAAAGGGACACCAATCTCGGCAATGGACAGATTAGGATCGGGCGTGATCACTGAACGCGCGGAGAACTCCACGCGCTTCCCCTGGATATTGTAGCGGATACGCCCCTCCTTGGAACCCAGACGCTGCTGAACTGACTTTAGAGGACGGCCTGAACGCTGGGCGGAAGGGGCCACGCCAGGGATCTGGTTGTCAACCAGCGTGGCAATGTGGTACTGGAGCACTGTGTGCTCGTCCTCAATGAGATTCTTGGCCGAGTTGTTTGTGATCTTATCCTGGAGACGCTGGTTCGTGGAAATGATCTCAAAGAGCTTATGCGTCAAGTCATCCTCTGAGCGCTGGTTATTGTCCTGAATGACGGAGGGGCGCACTTGAGGAGGGGGGATCGGGAGCACGGAACAGATCATCCAGTCGGGCCTACACCAAAAGCGGTTCAGGCCCATGAAATCCACGTCCTCATCCGTGATACGGCGAAAGAGGCGCAGGACATACTCCACTTCCAGGACCTGGGTCACCTTCTCCTTCTCCTGACCGGGAGTCGAGAGACTATTGACCCATTCCGCCGTAATACGGGCGATCCCGTCACGCGTGTAGCGATCGGGCTGGACTGCACCACAGCCATCCTCCGTGTCCTGGCCACAGCGGGAGATGTTACTACAGAGATTCAGCACCGCGCGCCAACGCACCTCTCCACGCCGCTTCGTCACGCCCTTGTGTAACTCCTTGTCGATCAGGAGCTTGGAGCAGCGAATACAAACACAGTTCAAGACGTTTTGGATATAGGGGAAGAACTGGATGAAATACACGGGGCGGGCGAGTTTATAATGGCCAAAATGGCCGGGACATCCGTGATTTGTCTGCCCGCAGCTACGACATGTCTTGCCATTGTCGAGTATGCCCATGCGGGGGTCGAAGAGACCGCCGATTCGGGGCTCATTCCCATCATACGTACCCGTGTTTGTGATCTCGACGACTGAGCGCTTTTCGATCTCATCAGGGCTGAAAATCCCGAACTGGATACCCACCACGGGTTGAATATCCGAATCTGGACGATGAATTCCGGCTGGCATCTCTCCTCTGTGTTATAAGAGGGTTTCTAAGTGCCCTCCGCAAGCGGAGCGCGGACTCAATTTTGAATGGCTAAGGGCTTTAGGCCTTTTTATGATTGATCAACTGGTTCCTTAATGAAGCCCGTTTCAAAGAGCCCAAGGCGTTCGGCGTTTCCGCCCCAGGGAGCATAGCATAGACGGCGCTTTACTCGGCTCAGATCAAGATGCGACGCAAGACAGTAGATTGACGACTCAATCATATGGAGTTCCTCCGCCGACTCGATAAGATATGTATAATCGAGCACAGGCACATTCACCACCAGTTTCGCCAGTTCAAACTCTTTTGGGTGCGTGGTCGGGTCGTAATGATTTTGATTGAGATCAAGAATCAGCCTCTTCTCTCCTCCAGCCAGCAACTTATCCACAACGGGCAGTTTCTGGACGGAGGATTGTTGATGTACTATGATATAGGGCTGATCAAAGGCTGCAACCAGCTTCTTTGCCGCCTCTGTTCTCGGTACGTGGAAATAGGAGTTGCGAATCTCGCGAGGCATTGCGATATCGTCATAAAAGGAGTTGGGTAGATCATAGACTACGCGATCGGGTTTCTGTGCGAAGTTACCACAACTGTATACAGTGAATCCCTCATTTATGTAATAATAACGGCGAACGGGCCAAGGGTGAAGGTCGGCATCGTCATTGACGATATAGAGCTTGATGGAGGGATCGTCGGCATACATTGCCGCAGCATTCATCTCATATTTCTTTTTGCAAACAACATGGACCTCGTCGTAGGCAGTGGCGAGATAGCGAACTGCTCCGTTCATCCAATACATGTCGCCGAGGCCGAGATGGGTATAAACAAAGGCGCGCTTGACAGCATATCCCTTTTGCTCTCTGAGGGCCGATTTTGCCACAGAGTTAATCTTGGCCTTCATGCGGAAACGGCGATCATTCTCCAGGAGGATTTCGCGACACATTTGTGCCCCCTGTTCCGCCGTCGTGTTCTTCCCGTGAAAACGTTCCTGAATATCCCAGAGGGTACTATTGATGTGTTTCAGGATGCGGTAGTGATATGGATATGCATTTACGTAGGTGTTGAGAGCTTCCGAAAGGACATCATATTCCTTTTTCACGTCGGCGAGACGATCATCCTGGATTTTCTGGCCCTTGATGTCAAGGATGGTTAGTTTGTCGAGGGCTTCGCCCAGACTTACAGGTAACGTAATCTCAGCCATCTGGGTGGATTCATTACAAACTCTTTAGCTGGGATTTTTCAGTCACTCTTAAAATATTGGATCGAGTATATGAATACTTACACGCTGTGGGTTGTAACGGATAGCCCTATTGTTGAAGGATGGCGCGAGAATGAGAATGCAGGCGTCGATCTCTTTACGGCAGAGGACTGGAGTGGGACCGTGGGTGAACCTCATCTTCTTGATCTTGGGACAAAGGCAATGATGACATGTGATGGAACTGGCACCACAGTTCATTATTGGCTTGCACCACGCTCATCTATCTATAAGACTGGGCACATCCTGGGGAACTCGATGGGTGTTATTGATCGTAGCTATAGGGGGACTCTGAAGGCGCCTGTTATCGCTGTGAAGGAGGGTGCAGCAGGATTCAAGGCGGGCGAGCGCCATTTCCAGATTCTTGCTCCTGATATGGGTTATATTAGGGAAGTCAAGAAGATTAACTCATTGCCTGAGACTGTGAGAGGGGGTGGGGGGTTTGGGTCTACAGGTCGCTAGCCCCTCATAAAAAATTGGATCCAAGCTAACCCATCCTCCAAAGCACAATGCTGCAAACAAAAGACTATAAACACTTTTCCGTGGGAGACTTTGAGTTCGAAGGAGCTCTTAACGCCTCAAAAGCTCTTCCAGGCGACCAAGTTTGCATAGAAGATGGTCGCGTCGCTGAAATTCTTCAGAGAGCCCCCCATAAGAGCATCGTTGGCACTCTCGAACTAAACAGCAAGTACCGCTATGGTATGACGGCCAAGAATCACCCCATCTATCTCTTCACACCCTTCTCAGAGTCCTACCCCCCCTTCTATGTTGGTTCCGCCCACAAAGACACTTCACGGAATGTTCTCTCCATCATCGATTTCGACCACTGGAAAGAGGCCTGTCCTCGTGGCAACCTACAGCAAATCATAGGAGTTGCAGGAGACTTGGCTACAGAAGAAGAAGCTCTCGCGATTCATGCGAGCCCTCTCCGTTGGAAGAAGCTCGCCCTCATCGAGCCACCCCCTCTTGAGACACAAGCAGCCGGTGTCACATTCCATGTAGATCCACCAGGTTGTAAGGACATCGACGACGCCATCACTCTACTTCCAAACGGCGATACGACTCAGGTCAGCATCCACATCGCCGATGTCGCCTCCTGGCTCGTAGCGAATCCAGAACTCTTACGCGCCGAACAGTTTGGTCAAACACTCTATAGGGATGGTGTGGCCGTGAAGCCCATGTTTCCTACAGAACTCTCTGAGGGGACCTTCTCTCTTCTCCCAGGCCAACTCCGCCGCGCCCTCACTCTACGATTCACATGGAACAAGATTGAAAAGATAATAGAGAACCCAGAATGGGCTCTTGAAATGATACGTGTAACTCAGAGTTTCACATATCATTCAGTCACGAAATCAATGTTTGCGACCGAACTGGAAGAAATCTGTAGTGGGATTGCGGGTCGTAGCATCACAGACTCCCACGAATGGATCGAACAACTCATGCTCCTCTACAATCGCGAGGCGGCGAAACTCCTGCGCGAGAAGGGTCTCGGCATTCTCAGACGCCATGCAGGCAAACACGATCGCTACGAGGCGTATGAACGTCTCGGTCTGCCCGCGGCCACTCTCGCAATGGCTGCAGGAGAGTATTGTTCCGCTACAGAGTCCGATACGAGACACTGGGGCCTCGGACAAGACGTCTATTGTCACGCCAGTTCCCCTATCAGGCGTTGGTCAGATTGCGTGAATCAGATGGTACTACTGGGCCATGAGATTCCCATGAGACCCGATCATCTCAATGCCCGCTCCAAGGCAATAAAGAGATACGAGCGTGATCTCACTTTCTTGCGCGCTCTTCTGGGTCCTTCCATTCCTTTAGAGGCTACTGTGGCGGAAACAGGCCGCATCTGGGTACCAGCTTGGAGTCGCCTCGTCAAAGCCGATACTGCAGGCTTCGAGCCTGGTACAACTCTCAGGCTGAAGTACTTCTCTGATGCCACGAAGCGTAACTGGAAGAGGAGGCTGGTACTGAACGTCTCTACTGATACCTATCAATCTAAAATTGGAACCCACTGTACCCAATCCCAGCAGCTAAAATGATCCAGAGAACGCTAATCAAGGAAGAGCGGCGATGGATCCTATGGAGCCTGGCTGCTCTGCTCTTCTTATTGACTCTTGCCCTCCTCGGTATTAATCTGAATTTCCAACCAATCCTCCTGTATCTCTCCTTTCTTGTGATCTCCGTCATAGGACTGATGATAGTTACAATGGCATCTATCTTACACTACTTCTTCACTGCAATAGAGGTACCAGTTTCTCGAACGAATCCTCTCGAGGAGGTTTGACTTGAAAGATGCGCGTATGTTCCATTTGGCCACAGATATCTGGAATGTCAAATTCCGGAATCAACCGGAATTTTTCATAGCATTCTTCCCGGATTCGTTTAGGAATCAATGAGCTTCCATCCGTAGTCGCCTTATTTATATCCGCCTTCACATACTTGAGGAACGTCTTACAATCCTTTCTGCCCGAATAGGGTATCGTTATCACTTCCTCTATCTTGCTCCTCACAGTCGCCCAATCACTCGCCAGTTTTCTATGAAGTTGGCTGGAGGCCTGGTAGCCCAGTTTATCCTGTAGGATGTTCAATGTCGACGCGGCTATACTGATTCCTCCAAAGACCCAGGCGAGTTGGAAGCCATCAAGGTTGATTCCGCCCGCAATCATATTCGATGCCCCCGCCACTGCGGTCAAACAGTTCACCGTGATCATGAACTGTTTAGAGCGTCTATCAAAAAGAGAAAAGGACTCCGTATGCATCCACTCATAACATTTCGCATTATCGCACCATCCTGCGAGAAGTTGGTCGATTTCTGAAGACCACCCGAAGGTTCCTTCTGATTCTTGATCTCCCATCTATATAGATATGGGAGGCAAACTCTTCACGAGAAAGGTTACCAAGAAGGGGAGGCGCAAAACCCTACGACAGCGCGGTGGCGCCACGCCAACCATTTACGTGGTATATTTTGCATATCTCGATGTTGGAGATAAAAACTGGAATGCTTCTCGTGCGAAGGATCTCGTAACTCTGCAACTCAAAGAACTCAAAGATATAGGACTCGCCGATGCAGCAAAAGAGGTGCACGTAGTCTATAACTCTCCAAAGAAAAGTAATTTTAATAATGCTTCTGCGCTCAGGCTTGGAAAGGCCACGAAAAACGCGAAGAGTATTATACCCAATCTGGTTGTACATAAAGAGAGAGGAAACGCGTTTGAATATGCTGCCCTAAATCTCGTATGGGATATTGCGAATAAAATACCTGAAGCAGAACGAGCCAATAGTGTCATTCTCTATTTTCACTCAAAAGGGATGACGAATGGATCCAAAGAAAATGTGAAAACTCCAGAAAATACAGATCTCACAAATATCGTGATAAAGCCCTGGAAGGATATCGTGGAGAGATTCGCATCAGATCCCGCAGTAAATAAGGCGGGGCATTCGGCCTCAGAGACGGGATTTATTTGGTATAATTTCTGGTGGGCTCGTGCAAGTTATCTCGCGGGGTGCCCTAGACCCATTCTCACAGAACGGCGTCATTATTATGAAGATTGGCTCGCACGTAGAAAAACGAGCGACGCCAACAACAATGCGGAAGGAAAAGAGACAGGTGAGTTGAAGGGCCCTGAAGACTGTTTATCACTCTGTAAGGTGGGACCAAAGGGGCGCCTCGGTGTGAGCCTGCATCCCGCGTTCGATAAATGTGTACTTGAGACTTCAAAGGCGTAAGTTCAATGTATATAGTAGATGAGGCCCAGGGGCTTTACACGAAAATCCAAAAGGGCCGGGCGCCACACTCTACGACAACGGGGAGGAGCCTATCCACCCATTTACATTGTCTATTTCGCATATCTTGATGTTGGAGCCGATGAATGGGCAACCTCTCGCGCTAAGAAACTGGTAAGTCACCAGCTGCAAGAACTCAAGGATATAGGACTCGCTGATGCAGCAAAAGAGATTCATCTCGTTTTCAACGCTCCGGAGAATAATACGTTCAACGATGGTTCAGCAATCATACTTGATATGGCTGAAAACGATATGCGTAGAATTTTACCAGATATGATTTTTCATGGACACAGAGGAAATGCATATGAGTATGAAGGCATTAAACGGGTATGGGATATTGCAAAACGCGTCCCCAGTGCTGAAAAACATAAGAGTGTTGTTCTCTATTTTCATTCGAAAGGGATGAGTAACGGCGATAAGCAGGTAAATGTACGAACGCCCTCCAAAGAACTCAGTGATATAGTTATAAAACCATGGAAGGATATTGTGGCCAGATTTGAGTCTGATCAGAAGATGAATAAGGCTGGGTATGCAGCATCCGATACTGGATTTATGTGGATAAATTTCTGGTGGGCCCGTGCGAGTTATTTAATACATTGCCCCCGTCCTATCATAACGCAGGAGCGTCATCACTATGAAGGCTGGCTCGGCTATAGAAAAACGAGTAGTTCAAATAACTATAGGAGGGGGCAGATAACCGGTATAAGAAAAGATGCAAGCGATTGTTTGTCGCTATGTAAGGTGGGGCCGAAGGGCCGTCTCGGCGTTGTAGTTCATCCGGCAGAAGAGGTCTGTGTGCTTGAGACTTCAAAGGCGTAGATAGAGCGAGTCACAGACACTCAGATCACGCATAACTTTTGTCTCGATACCCCGCAGTTTCTCCAGCATCTCCGTATCCTTGGAGAGTGTCGCAATCGATCGCAGCTCCTCCAAGAGATTCGCCACTTTTGACAGAAGTCGCATAAAGTTCCCTTCGTAGCAATCATAATCCCTGCAGATCTCCTGAAGTGTTGCTCCCTGTAGCCAGAGCCACACCGGCTCCACCCATGACGTACTCAGCTGCCAATAGGAATCGCGAGGAGGCCGCTTTGACTCCAAGCGTTCATTTTCATTCGCGATCTGCTGGATCTGTCCGAGAACCTTGGTGACCTCGGATGGCACATCTGGGGGGCCACCAGCTCCTTTTTCCTCCATAAAGGCTGTTAGCACGGCGAGAATCATCTCCGCGCTAAGATCCTTCAGAAGTCCCCGTGCATACATTTGGCTCATGAGGATGGCGTGACCCTCATTGATTTCCGTTGCCATGACACCGAGTGGAGTGAGCCGGAGATCCTCCACAGGCTCCTCCAAGAATCCCATGGCCGCCAAGGAATGGAGACTCGGCCACACAGCCGCCGTAGGATCTTCTGCCACTGCCAAGTTCCTGCTCAACTCGGCAATGTTCCTCCGAGTGGCACAGAAGCCGGGCCAGATTTCTTTCACCAGAGCGGCCCATCTCGGGCCCATATGGGAGTTCTCCCACGCCCCCCACGCCTTCTGGGCATCCCGCTTCGCCGCGTTCACAGCACCCTTCAGCTTTAACGCCAGCTGATCCCGTTCCTCCATGCCCGCCACTTCCCCAGGTGTCAGCGCAATCACCTTCAGGACCCTCTCTTCCTTCTCAAGATCCGCCCGAATGCCACTGACAAACGCCTGATGCCTCCGGTACCAATAGGACTGATGGAGGAGCTTGATCCAGTCCAGATTCCCCGACTGGAGCGTCTTGAGGAGGAAGTCATAGTGGAAGGTCATACGTGACTGGAAGGTCGAGCGCGCCCCCGTCATCATCCGCCGGACATCCTCCAGATTCTCCGGATTCCTGTCGGGCATGTACAGCACGAGCCCCTTGTCATCCTTTCCACGCCGCCCTGCACGACCCGCCATCTGGATATATTCGTCCGTGTTCAGCATGCGCTGACCCCCCGTGGCCTCGTCATACTTCCTATAGCCAGTGAAGACCACCGTCTTTGTAGGCATGTTGATGCCGACCGCGAATGTCTCTGTGGCAAAGAGGAGTTTCACGAATCCCTTGCCGAAGAGGATCTCCACGATCTCTTTGAGAACGGGGAGAAGGCCGCTGTGGTGAAAGGCGATCCCGCGCTCCAGGAGAGGTCGCAGCGTATTGTACTGGGGCATGCGGAGGAGGTTGTCGCCGTAGCGGTGGAGATGGAAATCCAGGATGTGGCGAACAGAGGCGGCGTCGGAGGAATCCAGGAGAGTGTGTTCGGAGGTGGCGGCGAAGCGTTCACAGTCCTTTCGGGAGAAGACGAAGAAGAGAGCCGGCAGAAGAGTTTGTTCTTGGAGGCGGCCAACGAGTTCATTCATTTGGTGTTTGTAGGATTTGATCCCGCCTGTTCTAGCTACGGGGGCATCCTCGTATCCTCCCCGACGCCGATCCGCCACTCGGGCCTTGTGGTCGTCTACGGCCTTTGCCTCTCCCTTCCGCCATCCGAGCCACCCCTTGTAGTTCTGGGCCTCGAAGCGGTCCTTTGCATCCATGATTGGCACGAGCTGGTCGCCCTGGTAGACTCCGTGGAGAAGTGGGACAATCCGGTATTGCGTGGAAATGAGATGGATCGGCTTCTGCTTCAGTTCCCCCAGCCAGGCCGCGAAGATTTCAGGAGACTCGATCGTGGCGGAAAGGAGAACCAGGTTTACGGCGCGTGGTAAGAGGATCATGGTCTCCTCCCAAACGGCCCCGCGATCCCGGTCGTTGATATAATGACATTCATCAAACACTACGGCGTCGAGACGATCAAGGCTCAGCGCGGCAGTGATCCCGAGATCCCGGGTGGCCGAGTCATGCTTGAAGAGGAGATTGCGGAGGATCTCCGTCGTCATGATGACTACGTCGGCATCGGGCTTGTACTTCAGATCTCCTGTCATGATACCGACACTGGGGAACATCCGCTTGAGATCGTCAAACTTCTGATTCGAGAGGGACTTGATAGGGGTCGTGTAGAAGACGCGACCGCCTTTCGCTAGACTGTGTGCGATCTGGTATTCTCCTACGAAGGTCTTGCCTGATCCGGTCTTTGCCGTGACGAGGACATTCTCATCACGACTAATGGCGGCCACGGCGTGTTGTTGAAAGGGATCGAGAGCGAATTTCACTTCCATCGCAAGCTTCTGGGGCATGGTGCCACAGGGTTCAGATGGTTTTACTATGTTCAAGAACGCTGACATTTGGTTTTGTAGGGGTCCTAGGGCTCAAAGCTGGTGCAATTTTGCGGGTGTTGACACTTTTTACGCGCTATTGTTCATTTTAATAGCAGACCTCTTGTGCGTCTTTCCCTTGTTGGAACGAGTCTTACGATGCTTTGCAGTTCCGTCTACTGCACTTACTGCCCGTGTCGCGATAGATGTCATGTCTCCAGTATTAGACTTGGCGAGAGACATTGTCGCGGAAACAAGGTTGTCGATGAGGTCCTTTGCGGAGTCGGCCATGGTGCGAACAGATTGGATCAGCTTTTGGCGAGAGTTGCCCCGGTTTATAGGTCCTGCGGTAGTCGTGTTCACTGCCGTGTTTGCTATAGTAGCAATAGTCACCTTCTTTCTGGTTCCCTTTGCAGGCTTTGCTGCATGTATTCCCTGGTTCCTCTCAATGTACTCTTGGAGCTTTGACTGAAATGCTTCCTCGCCCTGCTCCTTACGAATCTTAGTGAGCGCGAATGCCTCGTAGGACTTTGCCTTAGGGGCCTTGGGATCATCCCCGAAAGCCTTTGCATAGGCATTCCGCATCTCAGCAAGTGTCTTCATGCGATCACCAAGCACCGTCTTGGCGGCAACACTCATTCCCTTCTTGTTAGCCTCGGAAGGGGCAGGGGTATTCGACTTAGAGTTCTTGCTGTTAGAGGTATTACTGTTAGAGTTGTTAGAGCTGTTACTGTTAGAGCTGTTAGAGCTGTTAGAGCTGTTAGAGCTGTTACTGTTAGAGTTGTTAGAGCTGTTAGAGCTCTTACTGTTCGAGTTGTTAGAGCTGTTACTGTTAGAGCTGTTAGAGCTGTTACTGTTAGAGTTGTTAGAACTAATAGTAGTTGCCTCAGTAGTTGCCTCAGTAGTTGCCTCAGTAGTTGCCTCAGTAGTTGCCTCAGTAGTTGGCCCAGAAGTTGCCGCAGTAGTTGCCTCTGGGGAGTTGGCCGGTCCAACCGACATATTCTCATCCACATCTTCAAAAGTGGGTGATTCGTTCTTCCCCTCTGCGTTCATCTATTATAGGGACATTTAATACCTGGGTCTATTCCATCCAGGCATATCGGGCACTTTTTCCTTCTTTTCCACCGGTGGAGGAGCGGGTGGTTTAGGGCCAAACGTAGTTACCACGTATGGCAATATATAGAGAGTCACAGTTACCGTCAAAAAGGTGAACATGAAGCTGGCCTCCTTGAAAAGCATGGCGATCACACTCACGAAGATGAGAAAAGCCGCGTGACCCGCAAGAGCCCGGGAACCATGCTCGCTTGAATACTTCTTCAAAATGTCGATCATTTCATTATTGCCGTTTGGAATCACATTGATCGCGCCGTAGTAGAAAAGGAGATCATAGATGATCTGCACGCCAATAAGCGCACAGACGAAAACGAAAGGCGACCATGCATGGCCCGTATCCTTGTAGGCCTTGGTATAGCCCCAGCGAGCAAGTTGAAAGAGGATCACAATCAAGCTCAAATTTGCGAGAATACCCTCGAAGCCGAACGTGTCAAAATAGGCATTCAGACTCTTGCTATTTATCACATTCATCTTGGTCAAAATCGCGGCAAAGTTGATGGCCACTATCGTGGCGGATCCGATAGGAAATATATCATCTGCGGACTTATAATCACTAATATCCCCCAGCTCGAAAAACTCGTTGGAAGGGGCTTTGAAATCCATCTATAACGTGGTGTGTTTATTGTAGAGTATAAACAACTTCTAGTATGTAGCACAGATGGACACGGTAGGTTGGAAATGTTATCTTTTGAAAACCTGCGATGGAGCTTCTCAAAAGACATATATAGGAGTGACACCGGATCTGGATCGCCGTCTGAGACAACACAACGGTAAACAATCGGGTGGGGCAAAGGCGACTCATGGACGTGTATGGGAGCGCGTATGTCATGTGCGCGGCTTCCCAGACCACACAGCTGCCCTCCAGTTCGAATGGCGCTGGAAACAGATTTCACGGGGTTTGACAGGAGCGCCCCTTGACCGGCGTTTTCAAGCTCTACAGAACTTGCTCGGACTTGACCGACCCACTAGTGCCGCCGTACCCTATTCGGAGTATGCTGCGCCACTGGAAGTTATTATGGAAGAAAATACGATTTCTGAATAGATGGCAGACAAACTCGAGTATGATGATGTTATGAAACGTCTTCGTCAGAAATATGATTTTGATGCTTTAAAATCTCTTATGAGGGCGATTGATCGAACTAGAGATCATAGGAAACATGCTATAAATGATGTTAAAGAACTACTTGAAAATAACGAGCGTATTCCTGTAAACTATGGCGGAGAATATGGATATACACCTTTGATAGCTGCATGTTATCGCGGTAGTATCCAAGCAGTTCGTATGCTGATTGATTATGGCGCGTCAGTAGGAAGAAAGGAGGAAACACTGTACCGCAATAAGGAGTCCCCGATATTCGTTGCAGCAAGGGATAATAGACTAGAAATACTAAATGAACTAATAGCTAACGGAGCGGATCAAGATGCTAAACGAGAGGATGGTATGACACCTTTAATGTTAGCTGCTTGGAATGGCCACGTTAGTATAGTTGAAGCACTTCTTGAAGATCGGGCTGATAAATATATTGAATGGAAAGGCTCTACTGCATTAAATATGGCAAAGCGTGGAAAACACTCTGAAGTTATTCGTATATTAGAAGAGGCAGAGGCAGAAAATGCGTTAATGGCAACTCTTGTTAATAGTAATGGTATATATGATAATATTAATAATGTAAATTCACGAAAGAATCTACATCCTACGCCAAAACTTGTTCCACGTCGGGGAACTTCTTTGATAAGAAGGAGTAATATGGCGGCCTTAAAGGGTTTGCCATCGGAAGAACAACTATCAATGCGCTTTGAGGGAAGGACACGACGCAAGAAGCCGGTACGTGGACGTTCTCTTACACGTTCGAAGCGTAATACGTATAAACCTGTTCATCGTATGTAAATGGCCTCAGAAGATATCCCCGCCTTATAAAGAAATGGTCCCTCCCGTCCGCTGGTATCATATCCTTTCGACTTGGATATTTCTTCTTTCTGTCCTATTTCCAGTCATACACCTTCCGACGTTCCCACTAAATCTGATGGCCTCCGTAGGATGTTTTGAAATTATTCTGAATCCATACAATGAGAACCTCGTGAAGAATCTGTATATTTTATTTATACATATTGCCCCATTTTTCTGGATTCCATATGACTTATCCGTAAATGCATTTCAAGTTGGTGCCGCCGTGATCCTTGTATATCTCCTTTTCATAACCATCCTCGGTGAAAATCCTATACATGTGTATATGACTCTTTTAAAAGAGTATCATGCAACTACAGCGGAGTTTCTCAAGGACCGCTTTGCGTTAGAAGTATAGTCTGAAAGGATTCTTTGAGGGCTGCAATCTCTTCCTCCTCGCGCTTGGGATCCAGATGGGGATATTCTTCGTAGAGCTCCTTCAGTCTCGCCGTAGCTTGTTCGAGTTTCTCCTTCAGACTGACTTCTTTCGAACTCGTAGATTTCCATAGAATGCCTTCCGTCTTGAACTCTATGGCGAAGCGATCACGGTGATAT
>Ga0209550_10003701_pt1 | contig 14552 bp, 9 predicted proteins | sample LauGreSuBDMM15SN_2_FD_187567 | JGI IMG/M metagenome (GOLD analysis project Ga0209550, IMG submission 187567) | Freshwater lake microbial communities from Lake Michigan, USA - Su13.BD.MM15.SN (SPAdes) (version 5) | ecosystem: Environmental > Aquatic > Freshwater > Lake | place: Lake Michigan, USA...
TGATACATCATGATATATGACATGATACACGAATACGAAAACACAGATATGAGCACAAGATATCGATGATATGGAGATGATATATTGATGCTATGGAAACAAGGTTATGGAAATGGCGTGGGCCTTGCCTCATGGCAGCCTGGCTTCGTCGCATGCTCTGCGGCAGGCATGGGATATCAGTAGATTGTATTCATATATCAGCATATCATAGCATATCACAATATATCATACCATATCACGCCTGGTAGTGGTACTCGCCCACCTGAGGGTCGATTCATCGCTAAACTTGGTTCCCCAGAGACCGCGACGAAACTGACTGACAGATTGATGAGTGGTTCGCTGAATCGCCGTCGAGGCCCAGCAGCGCCGGAGATGGGCGTGCCGTCCTTTTTCGGAGAGGAGTGACACCGTTCACACCTCAGTTCCGGGAAGAGTGTGTCGCGACACTCGCACGATATCCGCCGCCGCGCTCAACGTCGCGCCGCCACCGCGCGCCGCACACGAGTTGACATGGCCGCCATGGTGCAGGCTCAGCCAACGGCGACAGGAGCGAAGAGCATTGCGGACCTGCAGAAGCTGCTCGCTACCATGAAGCTTGCCTCCTCGCGCTCTCGGCGGGTTGATCGTCAGCTTGACGATGTCACCGAAGCTGTCAACAGCTTCAAAGCCACCACCAGCACGCAGGGCGAGAAGCTTGCGGCACTGGAGAAGAGCTACTTCACCCTGCTCGAGAGAGTTGTGGGGAGCGAAGGGGACAAAGCTGAAAGTGGCAGAGGCAAAGCAAGAAGCAAGCCGGGTGGCAAAGGCGGAGGTGGGATTGGTGGAAAGGGGGGCAATGACAGCTCTGGCGGCCCTGGCGCGAGCCCCGATGGCAAGAACGCGAGCGCCAGCCCCGATGGCAAGAGCCGCGATGCGAAATCTGATGCCAGGAGCAAGGCTGGCGGTCGCAGCGCCAGCAAGGGTGGCAGCCGCGCTGATACTGGTGCTGGCGCTGGCGGTGCTGGGACTGAGAGCCGTGTTGAGGCTGAGAGTCCTCGTGGCGGCGAGGAGGGCGACAGTCGCAAGGGCAAGGGGCGAGGCAAGGGCGGCGGCAATGGTGGGGGCAGAAGAGGCGAGGACGATCTCCCACGTGATCTCCCTGACGGCTCTGCCGCCCCATCTCGAGCAGAGGCGAAGTCTTCGATGCCGCACGAGTCGGACGACGACACTCCTGGCAAGGACGGTGGCGGCCGTGGAAGTGGCAAAGGTGGCCGGAGCAACTCGCGCCGAGGGAAGGGCAAGGAGGGCGGAGCTGCAGATCCGGATCCGAACGCGGCGCCTTTGTCGCCTATCAGGCCGAATGCCATCACGTCCTCCTCTTGAACGACTTCTTAATCAAGAGGTCATCCATGGTCATCATCAGTGGTCATCATCGATGATCATCACGTCCTCCTCTTGAATGACTTCTAGAATGATGACTTATTGATTTGTCAACGTCTTGCCTGAGTGAGCGTAGGGCTGTAGACTCGCGTGCCCAGAACGGCGCGTGCCCACATCTCGCGTGGGCTTGTTGCGAGAGGGGAACTATCATGAGAGAGACGGAGACGTCGTGCGTATAGAGCGGCACTGCCCTCCAGCGGAGAGCACGGAACGGTGCGCGGGTGACTGCGGCGGTCGGACGCATGCCGTGCGGCGCAACACCGACTCCTTAAGTCCTTATTGCTTTGGGCTAGGCGCGCCGGTGTAGCAGCGACGCCGATCCCATTCTTGACGAGTGAGAGATCAGAGTCGGTGTTTGTGTGCTGGGGCTCATTAAGTGTATACAGTAGCGTCGGCAGTTGCGTGTTGTCCACACACGCCACAGCGGCTCCAACAGCGCGCAGGCACAGACACTCGGAGTCTCGACACACTCAATCTCAAACGCCGAGCTCCCGTTGCGGCCCGTGATACGCGGCCACCGGCCTGGCGGCGCGATCGGCGTCGCCGCGCCGGCATGCGCGCCGGATCGTAGATAAAAACTTTGGTAGATCGCGTGTCGGGAGAGGGCGCTGGTAGAGGGTAACCCCTGCGGCACGGCAGTGGACCTCTGCACGTACTGACCTACCTCTTTGGCTTGAGCTGTGAAGTCAGCAGCAGCATGCTGTTGCGCTGACGGGCTGCCTGGAGCTCTTTGGTAGCGAGCCGGAGCTCTGCCTCCAGCTCGCTATTGCGCTGACGGACTGCCGCAAACTGCGAGGCGATCGCTTCGATGTCGCCCCGCTGCGTCGCCTCAAGTTGTGTCTCAAGCTCGCGTCGAGTCAGTAGCGCCGTGTCGAGCTGCGCGGTGGCGTCGCGCTGGGCCAGCTGCGCCACGTCAAGCTGCAAGCTGAGCTCGTACTTGGCTCGCTCAAGCTCGTTGATCCGCTCGTCACGGCGCGCGAGTGCAGCCTCGCACGTGCCCAGCCGCTCGCTGAGCTGCCGCTGCTGCGTCGTGGACTCGCGTGCTGCCTGTGTCTCCGCGCTCTGCAGATCGAGCTGTTGCTGCGAGAGCTGCTGCCGCATCGTGTCGTGCACCGAACGCTCGCGGGCGAGCACGTTCGCGAGATCAAGGGCAGTCGCCTCGTGCATCTGGCGCTCACGGTCGAGCTGGTTGGCGAGCTCGTTTGCCTGCAGTACCACCCTCTCGACCGCGTCGAGTCGCGCGCGGGTGCGCTCGTGCTCGTGACGCTCGGACTGGAGCGCCAAGTCCGTCATCTCCTTCACACGGTGCAGCGCATCCAACTTCTGGCTGAGCTCGCGCTGAGCCGCGTGCTCCTTGGACAACTCGTAGCACATATCCGACATCTCCTTCGAGTGGTGTAGCGTGGCAAAGGTCTGGCGGGTCTGGCGGAGCTCACGTTGCGCCTCGCGCTCCTTGAACAGCTCGGACGACATCTCACCATGCACACGCACATGAGCCTGCTCGATGCGCTCGACCTCTCGCGAGAACTCCGCGTAGCTCTTCTGGTAGCCCTGCTGATACCCTTGCCGGTAGCAGTCAGGTCGGGATGCCCAGATCGCGAGCAGTCTGGGCGGGATCTGGACGGTGGTGGTCGTGGGCGTGGCCGGCCGCGCGGATTTCGGCCGCGGCGACGAGGGCGGTTGCGGCTTCTTCTTACCGTTGGTGGTCCACGGCGACGCCTGCGCCTCCACGGCCGCATTGAACTCCTCGGCCGACATGCCGCTGTCGGCCATGTCGTCCTGCTGCAGCATGCGCATGGTCTCGATGTGTGCCTTCTCCGCCCACTTTAGCTTCCGCTTCCAGGCTGCCTCCTGTCGCGCCAGCTCGGCCTTGGCGAAGACGTCGGATCCGGATGGTAGGCCGCACCGCCGGGCGCTACGCGTCGGCGGTGCCTGCATTCATTTCACCTGTATCGCCGTACGGGCGCTGCAGGGCGCGCGGGTGCCGGACACTGGTAGACTTGACCTTGGATGCATTGGGGTTTTGTTGACGAAACGCTACCATCTGAGTCGTGGGAATCAAGTCAAGTGAAGTCAAAAGAACCAGAAGGGTTTGTCTGCATCTGTGAGTCCATGTGTGACCCCGGTTCTGGCGAATCGGGTCCCGACAGGCCTCCAGCGATTCCTCGCGCCCCAAATGCCCCGAGGGTTGCTCACATGGCTTCACCGGAAGAGCGCGACCGCCTAAAAGTGCTCGTGCTCGGCGCAGGGGTCAACGGACTGACATCGGCGCTGATGCTTGCACTTGACGGCTTCGAGCCACACATAGTTTCCAGAGATGGGTACGACGAGACAGTCTCCATTGGAGCTGGTGCCATTTGGGAGTACCCTCCCTTCCATGTGCTGCCGGAGGAGCTGGCATGCCGCCTGGCCCTCTCTTCACGCGTCTTCCTCAATGAGCTGGCACGCGCCGAGAGCGCCACAGGTGTCCGCCTTCTTCGGTCCGGCTACGCTTGGCGGCATCCACCGAGCGATACGTCCGACCCTCCGTGGTCTCGGCTCGAGCTGATTGCCGACTTCACACCAGAGGTATTGCCCGCGTACAGTCGAGATCTTGTCGGAGGCCACTGGCATCGCGCGCCGATTCTCTACATGCGTCGTTACCTTGAGTGGCTGCAGTCGGCCTGCATCGATGCTGGCGTTCAGCTCCATCTAGGGCACACGATCCGATCGCGCCAGGATATTGGCAGCGTGGCAGCCGCGCTCGGTCTAGGAGTCGGCGACGGGCCGATGGAAGCTCGCAGCCTCCGCCAGCTGCTGGTCATCAATTGCCTTGGGCTCGGCTCGTCAACGGTGTTCGGAGACAAGACGATGTTCCCAGTCAAAGGTCAGCTCGCATACCTGCAGGCGCCACACGTGACAGACGTCATGGACGACTCCGACTCGCCCTTCGGCCTCACATATGTTGTCCCTCAAGCAGACGGCGTCGTGGCTGTCGCTGGGCTTGCTCAAGTCGGCAACGACGACCCCACACCGACCGATGAGATGCATGAGGAACTCCTCACAAAGTGCCGCCATAGCTTCCCTTGCCTTCGCGATGCGCCGGTGATCGGGCGGTGGGCGGGGTTACGCCCAGGACGGCGCGATGGCATCCGCTTAGAGATCGAGCCTGCTGCCGACACTGACGAGCAGCCCGGTTTCGTCACTGGGTTCGACACGCTGCACAATTACGGCCACTGCGGCTCTGGCGTCATCCTCGCCTGGGGAAGCGCTCACCGCGTCTCGCTACTCGCACGAGAGTGGGCTGTACGCCACGGCGTCGTCTCCAAGCTGCTTGGCTCGTCGGCGCCGCCGCCACCTCGCGAGCTCGCGAATCTCGAGGCACTGCGGGCGCGAAGTGAGGCGATCTTGTGCGATCCAGGCCCGCCGGGAGCAGGCGAAGCTCTCGAGGGCGGTCGCCGCCGTGCTGAAGGAGCGCCCGCCCCCCCACTCCTAGCCATTGCAGAGCCGGGCTGCTCAACAAGTCGAAGTGAATAGCGGTTGGCCACAGTGGATGCGATCGTGCAACTCCAACCGTGTGGACGTGCATACGCTGTACTGTTGCTTGTGGGGGCCGGCTAGCGGACGGGCCAGCGGCTCGCGTCGGCTTCTCCCCCGGCCCCGGCGCGGCCGGCGAAATTGGAAAATGGAAATAGAATTTCGATTGTGATTGTGTTGGCGTGTTACGATCAGATTGGATTTGGTGTTTGGTAGGGAGCTTGTAACGTTACGTTGAGCTCCAGCGCCCCCTGGCCAACAGGCGAGGCCAGCCCGGTAAGCACAAACTACTCGCGCAAGTTCTACCCCAGTATCAACAGCTGCGAGGGCTCCATCTCACCAAAGTCGGGGTGTGCGGCCGAGAGCACGTCGAGGTAATCGCGCCCGAGCACTGCGAGGCGCTCGCTCGAGCCGATGACCGCCTCGCCCACCACCTTGCACGCGCTGACGCCCAGCTCCGAGCAGTCGCGTGCAAAGCTGACGGCGAAGAGGTTCTGGGCCACGTCATCCGGGAGCTCGGGCACGTACTGGTGTGCTGAGCCTTGCATGTCAGTCTCGTTGATGGTGACCGAGTACTTGTAGTCTGTGAACTTGGCGCCGACGTACGCCGAGAGCATCAGGTTGCCGTAGGCGCTCTTGCGGGTGCGCCGATGGTTGACGCCCAGGAGCACGAGCACGCGCCCTGAGGTGAGGAACAAAGTTGACGGCGCAGTGACCCCGGTGTAGAGGCAGTCGCGCGTCGCGGCGCCGCAGCCTGTTCGGTTCGTCGTCGCGTTCGGGTCGAGGGGCAGTGGCTCCGGATCAAACGACGGGTCGACGAGGCATCGCAGGTCGTCGCTCAGGTCAGCGTCCAGATGGTATTGCTGCACCGGCTCCGCACTCAGCAGGGAGCGGTTACGCGCGCCGTAGTGGGCGAGCACGGCCTCTCTGAGCTGCGCAAGCGGCGGCGCGAGCGCCGACTCATTGACGCCCGTCTTGAGATTCCGCAGCGGAGGAACGGCGTGCTGCTCAAAGGCAGCCTCCTCTCGGGCACGAAGCAGCAGTACCGGCCAGCTGACGTTGAGGTACTCGGTGAGCTGCTCGGCGGAGGCGGGCTCAGCGACGCGCACGAACGTCTGAAGAAAATCGGGCCGGTCGACGAGGCCCGGCACGTGCGGACGCTCCAGATGCAGCAGCGAGGCATTGATCACGTCGAAATTGTGCGCCGACGACTCAAGGCCGGCGGCCACAAGAGCGGCGCTCGTCTGCTGGATTGTGCGCACGTCGGCACTCACGATGATGGCGGAGGTGCTATTCCACGGTCGACGCGCCGACGTGTTGAGCACCACGTGATTGAGCGTGTCGCCATACTCTGCCCACGGAACGAATGCCTTTGGACGCAGTCGGATGAGCACGTAGCTCTGCCAGCTGAAGTAGATGGACGGTGGTGGCGTGCAACCGAGCCACACGAGTGCGTCCGTCGGCGCAAGAGTGTAAGCGGCGTTGCAAAGGCTCACATTGCACAGCGCTGGGTGCTGGACGCAGTTTCCCTGAGCCACTTTGTCGACGAGCGCGCACAGGCCGTCGGGGAAGCTCGCCCGGTCCACATGTACCGAAAAATATCGTGAGGATGGATTGACTGCGCCGCCTGTGGACGTTGGCACAGCTACGAGCGAACCGCTGTAGACCGTGTAGCGGTCTGAGAGGCTGCTCTTCGCTGCGGCTGCGATGCCTTCTATGGTGACAAGGTCGCGATCGCAAGCGTAGTGACCCGTCGCGGCGAGTCCGGCGAGGAAGAGAAGCCCCATCGGCTGATTTTTCCCAGGATCAATAGACCCTTCCCACAGGGCCAGGTGTGCTCGGTTCATGCTTGGGTGGAAGAGTCGGGGTTGTTGTGGAGGTGCCCGTGGTGCATTCACGCCGATTCTAATTCATGCGATTTTCGTGCAGCGCCTGTGCACGAGTTGCAGTGGCTGTGCACCATGGCAGATCATGGCATGATCCAGGTCATTGTCCCCCAGGGCGTCTACGGTGGGAATCAGCTGACCGTCGAAGTCGACGGGCAGTTCATGAATGTCACGGTCCCCGCCGGCCTCCGGCCCGGCCAGCTTTTCCACGTGAACCCAGCCCCGCCAGTTGTGCACGCCCAGCCGGGCATCGCATTCGGTGCCCCCATCAGCAGCGCCGCTCCGGTGCCGGCCGTGATGGACGACATCCAGATCTTGAAGGGTGCCCAGCATTCTCCCGCGATCGTGATGGCCGTTCCCGTGAGCAACTCCTACTACGTTCAAAACTACGCCCAAAACGCCCAAATGAATGCGCCACGGCAGCTGTCCAGCATTCAGGCCGGCAACGGCAGCGAGTCGTGGGGCGAGACATACAGCTGCTTATCTCAACCTCTTCCTGGCTGCCTCTACGTCACCTTCTGCCACTGCTGCGCCGTCTGCGATATGGGGGACATGATCGGCGATCAAGTCATGGTGGGCACGAGGGAGCGTCAGCCGGCGCCCAACTTCTTCAACTGCCCCTCGCAGATCCAGAACCTACTGACGTATCTGCAAGTGTCAGGCATCCCCATCGGCCTGTGCATCGGCATGGTCACCTGCCCCGATAAGACGTGGTGCATCTACGACGCCAACATGCTTAAGGCAACCGCAGTCGCTCTGAATAAGTCGTCGGCGTCGCCGGGGCCGTGCGACGACCCCTTCTGGCAGATGTGCTGCCCGTGCACCGCCCCCTGCACCTTCTGCCTCATGTACCATGAGCTCAAGGAGAAACGTCGCATCGTTGAGCTCCGGCCAGCACACGGTCCGCTCGCTTGAGGCACCCAAATCAAGAAGTCCTCGAAGCACAATTCTGCCCAGCTTCAGTCATCCTGTCACGGACCAGGAGAGCGCCTCGTCTGATGCGATTTCGTGTGTGGGACTGTCTCAGTAGGAGCGTGTCGTGTGTGCTCAGTGCTGCGGGGCTGCGCGAGATTTTGCGACCTTCCCGACCTTGCACCTTCTGGAGGTGGCGAGGGGGCAGGGGGGCCGGGGCCCCGGGCGTTGGCGCGGCTCCGTGTGGAGGGGAGGCGGTTTCAACACTTAGGTAGTTACCCACCTATGATGTTTCAACATAGTGGCGGGCCGCGCGTGCACTCACCGCGAGGCACATGATATCATCTGAAGAACGTATCCAATTTTGAGCGTAACTTAGAGCGACGGCGGAGAACGGTACCTGCTACCTCGGTAGCAGACCCCACCTGGGAGTCAGGCCTGTCAGGGAGAGAGTTAAACGGAGTCAACGCCGCGGAACCCGAGCCTGTGGAACTGCAGCAGGCGATCCCCCCTCACTCATGTAAGGTTGAAAATCTCTCGCGGGTCCTCGTTCGACAAACTGAAAGTCTGAGTTTGCGCGCGCGGACTCAAGCGAACGCTGCCTTCATCTGCCAGATGCCCATCTGGCCAGCGTGGTAGTAATGGTTGTCGAAGATGGTTACCATACGCAGCGTCGTGTTGAGCGCGAGCTTGGGCGGCGCCTTGAGGCCCTCGTCGGTTCCCCACAGGCAGGGTGGCGAGAACAGGTATCCCTCCTCGTCGTACAGCTGCTCGCTCGCGCCATGTACCGGTACGCCCGCGCAGAGCAGCTCGTTGGTGTCCACATTCCACAGCTCCTGCATGCATGCAATCAGCGGCCATCAGTGGCCAATGCAACTAGCGGCCATCAGTGGCCATCAACGGCGATTAGTGGCGGTCAGTCATCTCTGCTCATGGTCATCAGTCATCAGTGGCCATCAGTGGCCATCAGTGGCCATCAGTCATACGCACCTGACGGATGCAGTTGGGCGCGTGGCAGTGAGCGGCCGCCATCACCAGCTCGATGCCGCCAGGCCCCACCTTAGAGCGATCCATGCACTGCGACGATGTCATCGGGCACGAGTCCGCAAGCATCATGCCCGCGGCAAAGGTGGATTGGAACGACTGCTGGAACGTCGTGCTGCTCGCATTCGGCATCACGTCGAACTCGATGTGCGTGCAATGAAAGGAAGAGGGGCCTGTGATGCCGCTGTCGCAGCCGTTGGCCGACCACTCGACATGGTAGATAGGGCGCGTGGTGGGCTGCATGCACGTGGCAGCTCTCAGTGGCAATTTGTGGCAATCAGACGCAACCAGTGGCAATCAATGGCACTCAGTGGCAATTTGTGACCATCCGACGCAATCAGTGGCACTCAGTGGCACTCAGTGGCAATTTGTGGCCATCCGACGCAAACCGTGGCAATCTCACCTGGAGCTCTGATGGCAATCAATGGCAATCAATGGCAATCAATGGCAATCAATGGCAATCAATGGCAATCAATGGCAATCAATGGCAATCAATGGCAATCAGTGGCAATCAATGGCAATCAATGGCAATCAGTTGCAATCAGTGGCAATCAATGGCAATCAATGGCAATCAATGGCAATCGCACCTGGAGCTCCTCGTAGTAGAATCGGAAGCGGAAGAAGGTGCGGTCGACGTACTCCGGCACAGCCTGCTCAGCATCGAGGAGGAAGGTGCCGTGGCGGCAGCATGCGAGGCCTCCGACGTACGTACTCACCTGGCAGGTCGGGTTGTTGGTCAAGAGGAGGTCACTCAGAGGCTCCCCGACGCAGTTCGCGTTCAGGTGGTAGCCGTCGATGGTTCCTTCGGCTCCCGCGCAGAGGCAGCTTGGGTGTGCGGGCGAAGTTGGTACGAGCCGAAGCGTGGCGGTGTTGCGCTGCTTGTGCTGCTGGAAGCTGGGCGTGCTCCCCACAGCGTTGATGAACGGGATCGTCGCGCTCGCGAGAGAGAAGCTGTAATAGTCCGGGGATGCGCCGCGAAGCTCGCGCTGGAGAAGCACAGTCCTCACTCCAGAGCTCACCTGCAATCAGACGCCACAAGTGGTCATCCGACGCACTCAGTGGCAGTCCGAGGCAATCACAGAGGCCATCCGAGGTAATCAATGTCCTCACTCCCGAGCTCACCGAGCTGCTAATGAGCTTGATGGAGGGGGGCAGGGCAGTCCCAGGCGCATGGTCGGCGAGCTTGCGCTCAGAGACGGTGCCCGATATGTGAGGCTCGGAGTCCGTCGCCTCTACTATGATCGCGTACGGCTCGTCTTGCATGGCCGACGCGTTGAACCCGACGCCAAACCACACCGCCGAAGGGCCGGCCAATGTGATCGTCACCAAAGCTGCGATGGCGTCGACCTCGACGCGCATGTCCACGAGGTCCTTGGTGTGGCCCGCGGCGCTCGTCACAGCGCCGCCGCCGCGGCCGCTGCAAGGCACCGTTGACTTCAGATTCTGATTCCAAGTCACCGCGAGGTCGTCGCTGCCCTCCGCCACGCGCGCAACCGTGCATCCAGGCGACAGCTCCGCAGACGAGACGCTGACATTCTTGGTGAGGGTCGCCTCGCCAAAAGCCTGGGCTGCGCCGGCAAAGCAATCGGCCGCGGCATAGGGCAGCTTGGCGCACGAGCCGCCGAGCTGCGAGCTCAAGCTGCCGAGCTGCTTCGAGATGCGCGAGGTGCAAGGGCATTCAAAGAGTGGATTCCACTTGGTAGCAGGTGGCGCGTGCTCCCGGGAGAATTGGGGCAGGGGGCCGCCGGGGATGCCCGAGCCGTTGAAGTTGGTGTTGATCTGCATCGCGACCATCGAGAAGTTCGCCGGCGAGTAGATGAGCTGGCCGAACCCTGCCGAGGTGCCGTGGTACATCTGGCGGTGCTCGTTCCCGTTGCCGTGCACAAAGTTCTCGACGAGTTTGGCGTCGGGTGGGGGGGTAGCCCCGGGCTTGACACGAAACAGAATGGACTTGCCATGCCCGTGGTTTGGGCCTGTGGGCTGGCCGAATTCATCCCGATCCATCTCAGCATACGACGACACGAGCGCCGGCCCATAGTGGTGATTATAGCTCTCAAAAACGGGCACCGACTCCTCCACGCCCGTCTTGTTGTTCATGCGCTTAACGTCTACCTCGAACCCAGAGATGACGATATTCTTGTCCTTGAACTTGGCGACAATGTCCGCGGGCAGCGGCACGTCCGGCAGCGAGGTCCAGAATACTTCGGAGTATCGCGTTTCCATCTCGGCCGTCCTGACCTCGAAGAATGAGCCGCGGAACGACCACTGCTTGCTTTCGTAGCCGGGAAGGGCGTTGCCGATCCGGTAGCCGCCAGGGATGGGGTTCATCTGGCCAACGCCAAGGGCGGCCGTGACAGTCGCGAGAATGGCCATGCGGGCGTGTGACGAAACTTGGAAATAACGCGTGAATTTTCGGAGAAGTGTCACACGCAATACCGTGTACAAGTACCCGGTAGTAGAAAAAGGCTTCGCTTCACGAGGAAGGGCACAGCTCTTCGGATGCCAGCACCACGAGCAGAGGGATCCACAGGGGTCAGCAGAGGGATGCTGCTCCCCTTGCTCGCGGGCCTTCTCCGCCTCGCCACGGCGCAGACGGTTCAGGTGACCATCGGCGTCCTCACCGACAACACGGGCTGTCCATCCGGCTGCTCGACGGCTTCTACCGTCGTCGGCGCGCAGGTGGCTGCAGCCTCTTTCCAGCCAGCTGTTAGCTCGTACACGGGTGGCTCCAGCTGCAGCGGCGGCATCAACATCTGCTCGTGCGATTGGCCCGGCACGTGGGTGAACGGTGCCCCAAAGTACCCGAGCGCCTCCAATCCGATGCAGCAGGGCGGGCAACAAATCACCGTCTACTTCACCGCGACAGGGGCATGCTCCGACTCGCCAAACGCGGCATCGTGGGGCTACAGCGCATGCACAGCAGCCGACGTGACCAACCGCCTCCTGAAGAACACGGCGGATCCGACGCGCTGCCGCGAGGCCTGCCGCACCGCGGGCAGCTTCGGCCTGGGCGGCTGCAACTTTGCATTCTTTGGCTATTGGTCGGGCTTCTGTCACCTGTTCTCGTGGGACGTGTCGTACATCGCGGGAGGTGGCTCGTGCCCGCGCGCGAGTCATTGGGTGGGCTCAGAGACGGGCAGCGGGATGCAGGGGGGCATCACCTTCGTCAAGAACGTACCCATGCCGCCGCCCACGCCACCGCCTCCCTCGCCGCCGCCCCCGATGCCCCCCCAGGAGTTCACGATGAGCATCCTTACCAGTGCGACGGGCTGCGCTGCGGGCTGTACCCCGACTGGCCGCGTCGCGAGCACAGTAGACGGCTTCCCGGCGTACAACGGCGGTGCGACCTGCGGCCCCAACGGTGTAAACGTCTGTATGTGCGACTGGCCCGGCTCGCACACGGGAGCGGGCACGCACGTCACCGTCTACTTTCTTCCCAGCGGCGCGCAGACGAGCACGGGTGGCTCGGGCGTCCTTCGGGGTCAAACGCCGCGAGCGGGGACGCCGAACCCGTGGCTGTGCCGCGAGGCATGCCGCACGTCTGCCACGTGTTCCTACGCCTTCTTTGGGTACTGGAACGGAGAGTGCCACCTGATGTCTTACTCATACTCGTATAGCCAGCCGTTTGGTACGTGTCCGCGCATGTCAATGTGGGTGGGCAACGGCAACTGGATGGGCGGCGTGACGTGGGCAAAGCAGGTGCCCGCTCCGCCGCCGCCGCCGCCGTCGCCGCCGGCGCCGCCGCCATTGTGGCCGCCGCACACTCTGCTGGTCAATCCGGGAGACGAGGTTTGGCCAACAGCCTGGTTTGGCAACTTTTCGTGCCATGGGCGTCACGATCAGCTTGCCCAAGCATCCGCCTTCGATGGCTGCACGGCCATCGAGGCGGCGCAGACGTATGCCAATGTGGTCCCCGACCAGTGGCACGACACGCCGAACACGACGGTACGAGGCTACGATTGGGGCCTATGCCCCCCCTCATTAGGACGATGGCCCCCTCATTAGGATGATTGCCTCCCTCATTAGGTACGCGGCTACGACTGGGGCCTGCCGCCCGACATGGCGCCGTCGCCTTTGGGACTAGTCGCGATGCAGCGCTGCTTTGGCTACGTGCCCATGCCACCCAAGACGTGGAACAGCCAGTGGCCCGACAGCGAAATGCCCTTTGGCGGCCCATCGGCCATGGCCCTCCCGCCCACGACCACGATGCCCTTCACTGTGACGCCTGTCTTCGCGATGTGGGCTATGTGGAAGCAGCTGGAGCCGGCCGAGGGGGTGTACAACTTCGCGCCGATCCATGCGAATGTCGCCGAGGCCGCGCGGCGCGGCTGGAAGGTGGAGCTGCGCATCCTGACTTCACACATCCCGTCCGCACCGACCTACCTGGCGGGTCGGAACCTCACCACGCGCTACACTGAGAATTCTGAGGAGGGCGGCTCGTACGACCCAGCTCATCCGTACTTCCACTCACGGTACCTTGCGTTCCTTTCTGCGCTCCAAGCCACCCGCCTCTGCCAGAATGACACCGTCGTCGTGATGTACGCGGGCTACGCATCCTCTTCGTACGGCGATGAGTACATTGGGCCCAAGGGGCCGACGTACCCGATCTACGACCCGAACTACGATCCCGCGTCGTATGCCATCAACGGAACTCTGGTCTATCCTCACGTGCGTCAGCGCCTCGACGCTTGGAAGAATGTCTGCGCGGCTGTCGAGTCTAAAGTGCTCATGGGCGGCGAGTCGCGGTATGGGCTCTCCCTCGGCTTCGGCTTTCGCAACGGCTTCGTCGAGCATTACTGGTATCAGCTGCCGCACCTGTTCAGCAGCCAGTCGTTCGAGAGCTTCTGGGCGAACGAGTACGTCATCTTCAACGAGACGGCGGGCGTCCATATGGGCGGTGGGATGCTGGGCGAAGAGAATGAAGAGTATGAGGGACAATGGTCGAGCGAATGGATGACGCACTCGCCAGCAGAGCGCGGGGGCGCATGGAACGCTACGGCGCCCATCCTCAACGGCACCGCACGCTGGGGCTCGATCGCTTCGTTCCCTTACCGGTACTTGATGAGCTCGATGCGCGTGCTCCAGATGCGCGTCAACTACCTCCTCGCCTCGGCCACCATTGTCAACCCCTCCGTCTTTGCCTATGTGGCGCTCGAGCTCGGACGCACCGTCGCGGACGCGCCGGACGCCTTTTGCTTCCTCGCCTCGACGCATTTTGAGTGGCTAGAGCATCTGAGACGAGCGGGTGCGGTGGCAAACATGGAGCGTTGGCTGTACCAGCGCGATCAGCCCCCCACTGTGATCGACGGCGTAGTCACCTTTCGCGACGCGCGCATCACGCAGACGCCTTCAGGCAATTCGGTGCCCTTTTGGGGCACCGATGGCGTGGGTACCGCCGGCGGCGCGCCCTACGATTGGATCGCGCGAACGGCGCCGCGTGGAGTCATCGGGTTTACACTCGACCGTGCCTTCGTCTTCTCCCCCCCGCGCCCGCTGCGGGGCGCTGTCGTCAAGGTGAGCTTCTTCGATGTCCTTGTCGGCTCAGTTCGCCTCACCCAGGCACACACCGCCGCCGCGGGTGGCGCGCCCACGCTCGTCGGCTTCCCGATCCGCACAGTGGGCGACGGTCAGCTCAAGACGGTCACATTTGTGGCCTCGCAGCTACCGGTACGGCCGTTGGGCTCGAATCGCTCCTTTGACTTCGAAGTGCGAGCGTTCGACCTATCGGGCCTTCCGCAGCCTCTGTGCGTCTCGATGGTGCGCGTGATCAAGCAC
>Ga0209550_10003703_pt1 | contig 14551 bp, 29 predicted proteins | sample LauGreSuBDMM15SN_2_FD_187567 | JGI IMG/M metagenome (GOLD analysis project Ga0209550, IMG submission 187567) | Freshwater lake microbial communities from Lake Michigan, USA - Su13.BD.MM15.SN (SPAdes) (version 5) | ecosystem: Environmental > Aquatic > Freshwater > Lake | place: Lake Michigan...
AGGATAGCCTTCAGATAACAAGGTATTTATTGGATAAGATGGGGGAGGATAAGGAATTGGGTTGGTTTAATATGTTAGGGGATTTGAGTGATGAGGATGTGTGTGATTATGGTATTAGTATGGGTATGTTGAATGGTATGAGGGTTTGGGATAATAGTCGTAGGTAGGGTTATTTATCAGTAGCGTATAGGGTTTAGGAATATTGATATTTGTGTAGTTTTGTATTACGGAATTTGATTTAAAAGATAAATAGCTATGTTGGTATGGTTTAAGATTAAAGTCCCGAATTTAGCCTTCTAATAGCTTAATAGCGATACATGATATTTTAAGATGGTGTTTTTTGGTTAGAAATTGTAATGTGTAACCCTCTAACGTTTCTACGTTGGGGGTTTTTTTTTATGGGGTGAAAGTTTTTTTAGTTGTGCAGAACTACTGCATAGTTGGGTTATAGGTTTGCATTCTAAACATGAATGATATGAACAATATGGAAGGATTTAATGAGTTGTCAGTTGAAAGGAAGTATGCGGAGTTGGTAGGTGTGTTGGAGGTTATGCAGAAGTATAATAGGTTAAATGGGTGGATGCGTTGGGATGGGGATAAGGTTAGGTTTTATGATGGGGAGGTTGATGGTGGGGTTTTTGTGGATGTTGGGTGGGTTCGTTTTTGGGTTGCAGCGTTTAGGTAGGGGGTGTGTTAAGTGTTATTTTCCTCAATGATTTTTCATTGGGGTTTTTTTGTTTTATGGTGGTTGTGTTAAAACGATTTAGCCTTCTGATAGCGGGGATTATTGGGATTTAATTGTTGCTGCCTTGATGTGCCTTGATTGTACCCTACGGGTCAAGGCATGGGGGTGTGTGGTGGGGCGTGGTGTAGCGAGTTAGAGGCATGGGGTTGCGATGAACGTTGGTGAGTAGTGGCATGAGGGTTTGGGTGGGGGAATTGGGGGGGATGATATGGGGGTACTCCCTATTTTGATGTACTTTGTTTCTACGGGAACTACTTTATTTCTACGGGAAGTACTTTATTTCTACGGGAACTACTTTATTTCTACGGGAAGTACTTTTATCAGTTGGGGGGTTGAATCAAAATAAAGCGATTTGCGGGGGTTTTATCTTTTTTGGGGGGTATGTATGGGTTGGGTGGGTTTAATCGGGTTTTAGGGGGTATTTCGGGGTATTTTAGGGGGTATATAGTACATGGGAACATTTCAGATGTTTTTCATATTACACTTTTCCCTAATATGTTAAATTTTCCTAAAATAATTCGGGAATTGTTTGTTTATGTAATACGTATTGATTACTTTTACTTCATAATCAAAACAAAATCGGGGAAACCCACAAACCACAAACCATGAATAGAATGAACCTTGACCAAGTAATTACTTTCTTTACTAATGAGGGTAACAAACACGCTGCAAACTTTTTTGAATCTATGGAAAGTGAATCACAAGTTGAAGATGGATATATTGAGTTGGAAGTTGTAAAGCGATATTGTTTAATCAATTGCGATACTGATTTATTATGGAGAACCGTACAAGCTAATTGTGTAAGCTATATAGGTTGTACCTTTTAAAAAAATCTAATGGGGTAGGATTAAGTTCTTACCCTTTTTTCAAACCATAACAAAACACAAACATGAATAAGCAAAAAATTAAGCAAGAAACAATAATAGAGGGTAATCTACAAGCGGTTAAAGATACGCAAGATTTTGGGGGGGTTAATACTTGGTATTTAAACGTAAAATGTACAAATGGAAGTTGGAATCTTGTACAAGCTATGGGTGTTTATCAAATTCAAAAGTTTTTTAAAACTAAATTACCCGTTTACAGTAAATAAATATTATCAAATAATAATTTTAAACCAAAAACCATGATTAGTCAGCCATCAGAATTTGAATTTTACCAAGTTTTTTTAGTTCTTAGTACGGGTAATGTAAATATGGATATTATTGAGTTATTAGATTCATCCAATATAGATTACTTGATAGAGTTTAATGAGGTTACAAAACGTAATGAGTTGCTTGTAAGCGAAAATAACTTATCCAAAGCAAAAGGACTATGGAACGCATACGTTAAACAGTTAATAAATAGTGTTGCATAATAAATCAAATGGGGTGGGATTTAGTTCCTACCCTTTTTTTTAACCCATAATAAATATAAAATGATAACGATTGGAGAAGCATTAATTTTTTTAGTAGTAACGATTTTTTTAATGGTAGTTCCCAAAGCGTTCTACGAAACATTTATTAAAAAGCAGTAATTTATAAAAATCAAAAAACCACAAACCATGAGCAATTCAATAAAATTCAGAAAACCTAAAATGGTAATCACAAGTATTTTTAATAAATTAAAAAAAAGTGAAATAATTGAACTTCTTAAAGATGGTGCAGTCTTAGAGAGAGTTATTGTTCATTACAAAATGGATGAAATGTATAAATACGAAATTTTACATTTTGAGGGCAAAAGGTACTTAAATTTCACTAAGAATAGCATTGGTTCAATCATAGATAAATACAATTTGGAAAACATTGACACTAAAAATAGGGTTACTGACTTCCCTTACATTAGTGCATGGAAAGCAATATTAAAAAAATAATTACCAATTAATAAAAAAACACAAACCATGAATCAAGTAAATCAAAATCAGCAAGAAACCACTTACTTTTTTATTTCGGGATATTTTAAAGAAAGTGAAATGTGCTTTAATAACTACATTGCTACAACCGATGGTAGTTATGATTATGAAAATTGTCCTTACCCTTATGATAGTATATTTTGCTACGGCTTTGACCCTTATTTTCTTGACTATCCTAATTTTGTTATAACCGATTTCGTAAAATTTAAAGACTAATAGGGGTAACCCACAAAAAACAAAGGATGAATCAGAAAAAAACAAAAATTAAGGGTAAGGGTGACTGTTGCTACATTGCGGGGCAATTTGTAATTAACAATAACTTTGCACCTTCAAAAATAGAATTTATTGGTGAGCCGTATTTGGTTCATGCAGAAGTTCGTGGGCAAGGCAAAATAGAGGGGATGCGATATGCTCATGCTTGGGTAGAGGATGACTTCTATGTATATGATTATTCAAATGGTAGAGAAATTAAGTTGCCAAAAATGATATATTATGCAATTGGGGATATTCGTAATGAACCTAAAAAATACATAAAATATACATTTGAAGAAGCAAGAAAAAGAATGCTTGATACGGGTACTTACGGTACATGGGATATTGAAACACTTTACTAATAAACTGCATATTTTTTTAAAACCAAAAACCATGTTTAAAATCGTAAGTTCTGAAATTGGAGTAGTATTTGAAAGTGGCTTGAATTTTGAAGAAGCTACTATACTTGTATCAAATTGGGAAGATACTGATAAGCTTGAAGGCATCTATACACCCGATTTTTATGAGATTAAGGAAGATGTTGAAGAGGGGGGTTGAATAACCCTTTTTTTTATTTGGCTAAGTAATTTAATCAAATTACATTTGCATTATAATCATTTATCGGGATTATATCCCACAAACACAAACCATGAAAAGTAAAAAAGCTATTTTAATTAACGTAGAGGAACGCACTTTGACCTACGTAAATGTTGGTCATTATTCTGACATTTACAAGCATATAGGTAACGATTGCGACACCTTTGAATGCCCCGTATCTTTCTTTAACAATGATACTATCTACTGTGATGGTGAAGGTAGTTTAAAGGACTTTAAAGGGGGTTTTATGATGGATAATTGGAGATATGCTATTATCGGAAATGGGTTGATTTTAGGTACTGATAATGAAGGTGATAGCGTTGATTGTTTAACTACAATAGAAGATATTAAGAGCAAAATTCAATTTGTTTAAACCAATATGGGTAGGATTGAGTTCCTACCCTTTTTTTTATTATATTAGTAATCCAATTTAACAAAATTTATTATGACAAAACAAACTGAAGCACACGCATGGATATGCCGTATCATTGATACTTGCAATCATCAATTTCACTTTGAGGCAGTTGAAAACTTAATCTCTTTGTATAGGGATATTTATAGAGATATAGAAGGTACTTTTGAACTAAGAATAATATCTGCAAAGAAGTTTAACGAAATCCATAAAATTTTAATGTAGTTTAAAAAAAACCTAAAACCATAAACCATGAAAAGTGTATTTACTATTATTGAAATTGCTGAATTTCTTCAAAAGCAGAAAAGACAAATAGAGGCTGACTACCTTATACTTGAAGCTACTAATCCTAAAAATGACGATATTGAAAACATGATGGAGTGTATGAATGCCATACATCAAGTTGGTTTCAAGCAAGGGTCAATAGATGGTAGAATGGAAATCATTAATAGTTTTTTAGAGTTTTTTGAGTTATGATTTACATAACAAAAGAACTTCGTTTCAGCTATTTAGATGAAGTAGGTGACACCATTTTCATTCGTGTTTTTCTAAACTACGATGGTATTATGGTAGGTGCAAACGTTCACAAAAAGGGTAAAGATAAAATCATTAAATTCATTGATAATTACAGTTTTTTATGATTCGAGAAGCTATGGAAATAAAAAATATTGGCAATATTCGTATTGAATACATTGTCATTTATCGTGAAAAAGCATGGGATGAAACTGCATTTTTTGAATCCATAGAATTAGACAAGAGAATTGAAAGGGTTGTTTTAGAGTTAGATGGGTTTGATATAGATATTACCAAAAGACTGAAGAAAGACGAAATAAACGACCTTTTATACTGCTTAGATTAGATTTTTATAAAACATTAATTAAAACATAAACCATGAACCACTACATATTAGAGGGAGTGCAAAAAAGTCAATGGATGGAAATTCATGCATTGGATTTTTTAAATTTAACAGAAAAGACTAAATTACATCAAAGTTATGAGGCTATATGCCTTAACGTAGCAGCGAGTTATGGAGTAAAATGGCAAGATGTACAACACGCCACCGAAAATCAGACGAATCTTTTTATTGTAAGAATTATAACATATTTGTTAATTATTAGTATTCTTCGTTGTATATACAAAATGTCACAAAACGAAATTGATGTTTTTATAAGGAATGATAATGCTATTATAATTGAAGAATATTTTGCTTTCATTAAATCAAAAAAAGCATAATTTTACTTTCCTTCCTCCATCTTTTTATTCAATATGGCAATTAAAAAATTTTCTAACTTAAAGGGTATAAGGCTATACAATGCCCTTGTTAAGCAGTTGGGAATTGCCAATAAGAAGGCAAAAAGCAAACAGTTACTTAGCATTTCGCAGCGAAGGAAGATAGTTTCTGAACAACTTTATCCAAAATTCAAGTCGGCTACAAAAGTTCTTAATAAGGATATAAATGCTGACATAAAGGGTATTATCAAAGGTTTAGCACCTTCGCAGATATGTAATCCCCTATATTTATCAGAAGCATACTTATCCCTAATTGAGTATTATGACATAGACAACCATATAAGAGGGTTGCTTCCCGAATGCCTTGACGTAAGAGTGAATGCGGGTATTTATGGTAAGACTAAAATTTTTAATACTTCCAATTATTCTTATTATGACAATGGCGTACAAGATATCATTGAGAATATAAGAGATGTTGTTGAGGACATTACGGGAGAAAACAAGAGTGGAACTGCATACTTTTCGGGTATTGTTAAAGTGAAACCCAAAAGAAAGAATGATGGGAATGGTGATAGCTACTTTGTTGATTATGTTTTATATCTGAATGAAGAACCAATTACAAGTGATGATGGCGTTTATTTTGACTTGGGTAAAAAAGAAGAAAAGAAAGTAGAAAAAGTACGTGACTACCTTGCATTAAGAATGAAGAATTTGGTCAAAGAAAAAAAGAAGAAAAGCAGATTAGCAAAAAAGAAAAAAGCACAAGCAAAAAAACTTGAACCCGCAGAACAAAAAAAAGCGGATAATGAAGCGATAACTAAAGCTATTGCAAGTTTTAAACTACTTTTGCAAAAGAAGATAATCAATAAGACTGAATTTGAAAAGTTAAAAGCGGACTTGTTAAAAAAGAAGAAAAAATGAACCATAAAACCATAAAACACAAATCATGTCAGTACAAAACGGCTTTACTATATTAAGAGCCAAAAGCATTAAGCATTTAATGAAGCGAATTGAATTATTGAAGGATGATGCCTACATACGTAAAGGTTCATATTCAACTGACATTATTTGGCAAGGCAGAAGATTTGTATTTCCTAATCCAAAAAAATCAGTTAACAATAACATTTGGATTTTTAAGGCGGTTATCTTGGATGTTAAAAAGCATATTCTTACACACAACATTCGTGAAAAGAAAAAGCTACCCGTAAATAATTGGAATATTGCCAACAAAAGTTACAAAGGAAAAATTACGGCTACCGACCTTGACCACGCTTATTGGAGAATTGCATTTATCAATGAGTATATTTCTATTAAAACCTATTTAAAGGGATTGGAACTTAAAGATAAATCACTTAGGTTATCCTCTTTAGCCAATTTAAGCAGCATTAAAGAGTATGCACTTATCAAATATGGTAAGTTATCAGAAGAAAAGATAGTGCTGAAATATGACCCAATACTGCATAAGGTTTATAACAACATAAGATACTCATGTTATGAATATATGGTAACTATTGCAAGTATGTTAGGGGATGATTTTATATGCTATAAAACTGACTGCATTTATTATAAAGATACTGAAGCAAATAGGTTGATGGTTCAAGATTACTTTGATTCAGTTGCAATGGAGTGGAAGCAGTTGGTTGAACCAAATATTCCAACAAAAGAAGAAGTAACAAAAAGCATGAACCAATTAGATTAAAAAAAAGAAGCCAATCAGTACAAACCGATTGACTTCCTAAAACTTTTAGTAGACTAACTAACTTGAACGCAAATATATGAAAAATAGAATGAAAAATTTATTGTATGAAAGATTTTTAGAAGTATTTGAATTAGATAATTCATACCCTTTAAACAATGCTCAAAAACGCAATATATGTAACCTTTTAGCTTCTGCGGGTACGGACATACATGACGATAACTTTAAATTACTGAATGAATCTTACCAAGACCTTGTAATTTCCGATGAACAAACCCGTTCACAATTTATAGGAATGATTAATTTTATAGAGAAAAACACTAAAGTTTTAATCAATAACTTCATAACGCAAGGGTTTATACGTTTAGAGCATAACGCCATTAAGAAAAAACAAGTGGTAAAAGCTAAAACTACAATGCTTATTGAAGTAGCTGATTACTTAAACATTATGAATGATTTGGTAGTTTCTTTTTATACTGATGTTTACAAGATTGAGAAAGTAGACGAAAAACAAAAAGAAAAAGACAAGATACAAGGACAACTTTTTTAATAACTAAAACGAAAACTGAATGGAATTTTATTTGAATCAAAAGTCATTGCCGATGCTACGTAAATGTGGGAATTGTAAATTTTACAATGATAAGTACACATCATGCCGTTTATTCAAAATAACATCTGCTTATGACCATGCAAAAGAAATATATCTTGAAACGGGTGAGAACTTATTTTGCAGTAGCCATGAATTTAAAAATGAAAGGATTTTAAAAGCTGAAGCTAATAAGGTAGAACTTGATAGCGTACAAGATGCAATGGAGATTATTAACAATGCAAAGCAAGTAAAGGAGAACAAAGCAAACTACATTGATTATGATAATTTTAATCGTCTTGATAATTAATAATTTATAATCACTTTAAAAAAAATAAACAATAAAAAATGAGCAAAACACTTGTAAACACAGATGCAAACGGTGCAGCAAAAAATGTTAAAGACATTGTATTTTGGGGTGATGGAGATACTTTTAAATTAATTTCAAAAGCATCAAGCGTTGAGGAAGGTTGGATGAAATCTACAAAAGCAATGCAAATTGATTATGTTGGATGTGTTATTCAAGTAACCACCCAACAAGGCGATAATGTTTCTGAAGCATTAACTTTTGTACCTAAGGTAAAAATTAAAGATATTATTATTGATGGAGTTGTTGTTGGCAGAAAACTTATAGCAATTTAAAATAAATTTGGTCAGATGGCGTAAATGGGAAATTAAAGCACATGAAAAAGAAACTTTATTACGTTTTGGAATTATTTTGGACAACAATATTTTGTCCAATAATAGCCATTTCGGTCTACATTTTTGCTATCTTTATTATATCGTTAGCAACCATCTTAAATAGAATTATTTTAAAACAAAACCATAAAACACAAAAAAATGCAAAAGCCAAACCTAAGTCAATCATTGCTGAAAGAGTACATTAATTACTACGACCCCGAAGTTAAAGGGTGCGGGTTATACATTTGGAAAAAGCATTTTGAAAAGAAACCAACGCCACAATCTGATGCTGCTAAGTTGGGAGTTTACTTTGAATATCTATGTACGGGTTATCTTCGTCAAAGTGAAGAAATACCACAACCTCAAATGGTTTACAAAGGAACTGCAAAAGAAAAGATGGCTGCTGATTATGAACGTGCCACACAATCCGCTAAACTTTACAACGATATTATTGAGAAGCATGGCATTAAAATATTAACCAAAGGTGAATACCTTATATATGACAATTCAAGCGGAATCCTCGATTTACGTGCAGAATTTATGGGTGAAGAGTGTATCATTGATATTAAATATACCTCATTGTATGACGATAAGTTTAACCCTTATGGGTGGCATACTGAATCCCTAATCTACAAAAGCACATTATTACTGCAACCTATCCATTACAAATATTTGATTGATAAATTAGAGGGTAAGTTTAATATCCCATTTTATTTCTTTGTATTTTCTGCTAAAGACCCCGAAAAAGCTAAGATAATTAAAACCACTATTCAAGAAGAGCATTTGTACATACATGAGGAAAACTACGTGGAAAAGATGAAAAGATACATTGATTTTCATTATAACAATCCCGACAAGTTAGAAGCAAGACCTAACTATACACGATGTATGGAATGTCCATTTTATACTGAATGCGACAAACGTGCAGAAGTTCCTTTGATTGAAGAAATTTACTACTAAAATTTATATTATGCTATTTGCTATTTATTGCTTTCTAATTATTTCAATTGGGTTAATCATTTATGCCTTGTGTATATCAAATAAAAATGATGAATATGACTTATAAGTACAAGTGTATGATATGTGGTCAAATAGTTTTGCTAAACTATAATCAAAAATCAGTTAAATATTACTGCGAAACAAGAAGCAGATGGACAATTTTAATCAGAACAAAATAAAACCAAAAATCATGGAAAAGAGAGAACAAAAATCAGAAAAGAAACAAGCAGAATTAGAATTGACTGCCCAAGTTGTTGAAAGTGTAGCACCTATTCGTGCAGATGAAGTTGCCAAAAAACCAATGACTGCAATACAAAGATTTCAGTCTAATCTTGAAGCGTATGAGCAAACAATACTACCATCTTTGTTGAAGAAACACAATATAGATTCAGCACAGTTTAAGTTTATTGTATTATCTGAAATAAAGAAAAATGAGAAGCTATTACAAGCGTTTGTAGAAAGTCCTTCATCAATGTTTGCATCTATATTGGCGGGTGCTGAAATAGGTTTAATTCCATCTGATATGTTAGGTGAGTTCTACCTAATACCACGTAACATTGACAACAAAATGGTAGTAACGCCAATGGTAGGTTACAAGGGTATTGTTAATGTGTTGTTACGTAGTGGAGATATACATAAAGTTCATACCGAATGTGTGTTTGAAGGGGATGAATTTGAAGCTATTTATGGGTTGGAACAAAACATTATTCACAAACCTAATTTTAATGCAGTAAGAAATTCGCAAACACTAAAGTTTGTGTATGCCGTTGCTAAATTGAAAAATGGCGAATATCAATTTACTGTACTAACTAAAGGTGAAATAATCAAGATTCAGCAAATGAGTAGGTACAACAATGCTTTGTACTTCAATGATGCTAAAGACCCTAACAATTGGATGGTTCGCAAGACTGCATTGATACAACTTGCGAAGATGCTTCCAAAAGATTATTATGGTAAAAAAGCAGTTGAAATGGAGAACAAATTAGAAGGTGGTGCTATGCTTATGCTTGACGAAAACAATGAGGTTAAAATAGTTGATGGCACTAAGATAGTTACTTCAAAATATGCTTCCGTTAAAAACACTATTACTTCACTACCCGAAATACCCGAATAACATGGACTTTATATTTAGAATTTTAACCAACGGAACTAAGTTTAAAATTCAGCAAAAAACTGATGATGGTGAATGGCACGAAACACATTTTCCTTCATTTAATTCTTATCAATATGCTTTGATGTATTTGGAAATATTTAAAAAGTATTTAGAATTTACTGATAAAACTGAAGGCGATTGGGAAGAAGTTAAAATTATTACTGTATAGAAAGAGAGTTTTATAAACAGTTTGAAATAATATAAAAAAGGGGGCAAATGCCCCTTTTTACATTGGTTGTGATTTTTCATATAAGTATTTTGCGACAAGGTCAGTAGGATATTCGTCTACATTATCATATAAAAACGAATAGTAAGGGAAATATATACTGTCCATCTGCTTTGTATCATATATTTTTATTTCTGATAAACAAGGGTCAATAGATGCCTCTTTGTGGTTAACGAAATTGTTAGGATTATCAATATCCCCCGATTGTTTATGGGGTGCATTCATTTCTTGCCCATCGTTCCAATTAAAGCAATATGAAGGCACATATCTTTTATCATGCTCGTCTAATTGCTTATTATCTCTCATTTTTGTGTACCAACCTAACCCCTCTTTACCCGTTTCAAGTAGATATCCGTATTCCATTACTAATTTAATATTAGCTACAATAGATGCTTCAAGTGTGTTCCTTACTAAACGCAAATGATTACCACTATTGAAAAAAGATTGTTCGGGTTTGAAAGATGGCAATTTTGTTTCTTCCATCCTATCTATTGCTTGTAGCATAAAGTGAGGCAAAAACACATCATCGTCATCCCACGTTACAACATAATCCCCACCCGCAAATTTTAAAGCATCCCTTCTAATTGCACCCACATTCGTGTACGGTTCTTTTGTTTCAAAATCAGTATTGCAATTAATAATTAATACACCATGTAGCATTAATTTACATTTGTTATCTAAATACGGGTTTTCTGTATCAGTATTAAATATAATAAGTTCTTTGTTTTGATATGTTTGTGCTAAAAACATATTTACTGCACGTTCTACGCACTTAAATCTTCGGTAAGTACACATTACGGCACTAATTTTTGGTTCTTTTTTTTTCATTTTATTTTATATATCGTTGTATTTTTCTTTATCCTTATGTTGTTTTGAGTATTGCGTAGTAACTCTTTCCCCTAAATTATTTAAGTAAAATGTTTCTTCTTCATCTAAATTATCTAAATCAAAATACCATGTTTTATGTCGGCAAATTAAATCTTTCCTTGCCAATCTTAATGATGGGTAGCAATTATCCCCAAAGTTTTTCATTAAAAAAAAAGTAGTATCGGTATCTGCATTATAAAGATTTTCTTCAACTTCTTCAAGCCACCATCTACCCTCATTTCTTTTTACTTGATTTTTGTATTTATAGTGGTCGGGTATATCGTCTATTCTTATTGCAAGTGCCACTTTCATCTCTTTATGTTCCAAAAGAGTACTTAGCATTATTTCTTTCCAATCTAAAGGAAAGTTATCGTTTAACTCAATATCTGAATCCGTATAAACAAAATATTCACCTAATTCTTTATCCAATCCTATACTCCACAATGCCAAGTGACCATGATTATCAACCATTCTTATGTCAACTTTATTTTTTATCTGCAAATACCATCTCAATAGTGGTTCATAAGTTGAGCCATTGTCAATTATTATAATCAGTTCATTAGGATTGATTTCCAATAACTTTTCTACCATATTTTTTGTAGTGGTAAATCTATTTCTATTGTTTATGACTATTGGTATCATATTAATAATTTATGTAATAACCATAATTGTCATCTTTCCAAAGCAAATTCATCGTTGGGTATCTTTCTAAGAATATTTCATGTGTAAGGTCTGACTGTAAGTGTATTTCGTGCTTATTCCCAAATTCTTCACCTTGTTCAAATAAATAAGGAACTGACACCATACATTTTATATTGTGCATAAATATATCGTGTAATAAAAAGAAAGCATCATTAACTGACAAATGCTCTATAACATCGCCAAGTATTATGTATTGATAATTAGAATAATCAAAATTTAATATATCCCCTATGAATAAATTTCTATAAGATTTTTCAAGATTAAACATATCTGAATAGTTTGGATATATTTCAATTCCATCAATATTCGGAAATGTATCTTTAAGCATTAACCCATAAGAACCACTACCCGCACCCACATCAAGAATTGATATTTGACTATCAAAATTTTCTTTCATGTGATTAAAGAACTCATTTTTGTAAAGAGAATATGAATATGGCATAAATAATGTTTAAATTTTCCATTTAGAAATAGGACACGCTTGAATACCTTTTGGACTAAACACTTTCCCTTTTGTCAAACACCCACACAAATCGCAATAATGCATACCTAATTCATTTTCTTTCCAATGCTCACACCCCATGCAAGTTTCTAACCTTATTTTAGCTATTATTCTTTGTTCATCGGTTGGATTAATTGCAGTTGCCCACGCTTGTATAATTTCGGTTATTTTGTTCATAGTGCAGTATTTTTTGATGCTTCAATAATGTTTTGAACATATAAATATGATGCTTTTGTTTTATCATATTTTGTAAAGTCAATATTATATGGTGTTTCCGTTCTATAATCCCCTTTGTAAAAATGTGTTTCTTTTATTTCAGTTGTCACCCCCGCATTGTGAAATATATATTTTTCATTGCAAATTTCTATCGAATCAGTTGCCCAAGCAAAACTCATTTCGGGAATTATATTAGTTTTAAAGCCTTGCATCCATGCACCCCATAAAATACACCACATATCCGCACACCATATTTGTAACTCATGGTAAGGGGTAAATGGAATAGGATTATTAGGGTCAATAGTATGGCGTTGTTCGATTATTTTTTGATTACTTAGTTCAGTTATCTCTTTGTATAATCTTTCACAATCTTTTTCCATTTTATCAAAAAATTCCCAATCAACACCTTTCATTATATATTGACACCCACCCGAATTATTCTGATTATTTTTTACAAAACTTTTATTTATTCCAACTATATCACACATTTTATTCAATACATCTTCGCCTTTAGATAGAATATAGTCATGTCCTATATATGAAATCGTATCTGAAACATACCAATTCTTATCATCTTGTGTATATTTATCAATAAAATCGGGGAATTTAGTGAAAATTATATCGCAATCGTGGTAAAATACTGACCTTTTTTCTAAATCAGCATATTCTTTAAAATGTTGCTTTAATAAGTTTGGTCTGATTGAAGAAATGTAAGATATAGGATATTGCCTTGTATCTTCATAAAAGTAAAAATTTGCAATATCCTCATATTTCTTCTGAACTTTTACAATTACATCAAATTTTTCTTCCCAATCTGATTCATTTTTATTAAATGCAAACAAACATTGTATTTCAAAATATTCATGTAAATCTAAACTTTTGAAGTTTGTTAGCATTACTTCAATTTGCCATGCGTAATATTTTAAACATGGCTGAACACACATTAATATTGTCTTCATTTTATGGTTTTTTTTACAAATATATTATATAATAAATATTAATCATAAACGGCAACTACAATAAATCCCGTATATGAATTACTGCCAAAATATTGATATGGGTTTGCGTTTATTACAGTAGAAGAAAGTAAAATACCATTTTGAAATACACGAATGGTTTTACCTACAATACTTCCACTAAAAAATGTAAAATACCCCGATGTCCAACTTCCCACAAACGAATCAGTACCTCCATTTGGCGGTAATGGACTTGCCGTAATTGTACATACTGCTACTGTATTTACTCCATCAGTAGGTATTGTGTAAGATAAATTCAAAGCACTCATTTCATTGACGAATTGAAATGTTGCACTTCCACTACAATTGTTTTCGGGTGGCACTACGGGACACGCTAAAAGTATTGATGACATATTTATATTTTATGGTAGATTTAATGTTATTTCAACATTTGAATTCGGAGAACTATAAGTCCAAAAGAAAGTATCTGATAGATTTCCGCTACCATCAACTGCCGTTGTTGTATGTATAATTGAGCCACCAACGGGATAAATAATATCATAAGTATCTCCCGCAATTAAACCCGAAGCCGTAATAGTAACATTTCCCGATACCGTTCCTAAATTAAATATTGCGGATGTGTCAAATGTTGTGTCAGTTGTACCACAAGAAAATACTGCATTTGTAGTTGTAGTTGTTGTGGTGCTTGTTGTTGTTGGTGCTTCGGTTGTAGTGGTTGTAGTGGTACTTGTAATTATGGGTGCAGCCGTTGTTGTTGAAGTAGTTGTACTCGTAGTAGTAGGTGCAGCCGTTGTTGTTGTTGTGGTTGTACTTGTAATTATG
>Ga0209550_10003704_pt1 | contig 14551 bp, 9 predicted proteins | sample LauGreSuBDMM15SN_2_FD_187567 | JGI IMG/M metagenome (GOLD analysis project Ga0209550, IMG submission 187567) | Freshwater lake microbial communities from Lake Michigan, USA - Su13.BD.MM15.SN (SPAdes) (version 5) | ecosystem: Environmental > Aquatic > Freshwater > Lake | place: Lake Michigan, USA...
CAATTACATTTTTAATTTTATACATATATTTTAAAAATTTTTATTTTTTCTAAAGGAAGAAAGTTATTTATATAATAATTAAATTATTTCTACAATGATATTAAAATATCTATGATATTTTTTCTTTTCAATATAAAAAATAGAGGACTCTTTTATCTATTTATTAGAATAAAAAAATCTTAATTTATATTTTTAGAGATGATCTTTCATGAATATTTATAAATTTAAACTTAATCTGTGATACGATTATTCAAATCAACATATTTACTATATAAAATTCGGAAATATTTTTATTTACTTTAGTGTTGGTTTTATTTAATTTTGAAAACCTTAAACCTAGGATTCTATAAGTATGATACCCTCCTTTGCTAACCTTGGTCTTCAGTGCCTTTACTCTCTTCTTCATTGTCTCTAGATCAGGATCGATTCTATTCTGTAGATTGGGTTTCTTCCTGGAAATATCCAAATGTTTTCTCGAGTGAACTGCAAAAAATAGGCGAGTTATTCGGGAAACTTTAAAAAACATAAATAGGATTCATTCAAGAAAGGATACCATGACTCCGATAGAAGAAATATCAGGCTTTTTTGGTTTATAAATAAAATGTTGATCCTAAACAGAAAATGTACTTGAAATACGTTAATGCATTGACCATATTTGGGATGACATCTCCTAGAAGGATTACTAAAATTGAATCTCAAAAAAAATACAATAAGGAATAGAAAAAATTTTTAGCACTATGTATAAAGATTTATGGAAAAAAAGATGATTCAAATAAAGCGGCAATTTTCCGTTGAAATTCCGGTTAGAAACACTGATGTCGGTTTCGGATTGCACTTACCATTCAATCATATGACTACCTTTCTAAGTGAGGCTCTAACAAGTTTCTTGAAATACAATGGGTTTGAGATCTTAGACATTGGTGGTGTCAGTTTCATCATTCCTGAATTGAATATTAAATATATCGCCGAGATTCATACGAATGATGTTATTGTATTTGATGTTGCAGCTGGTGATTTCGGGGAAAAATCTTGCGTCCTTTTTTTTCAGGGTAGAAAAAAAGGTGGAAATAAAATTGTGGTGAAAGCCCGAATTAAAATAGTTTTTTATGATTATACAATTAGGAAGGCTGTACCAGTTCCGAAGGCTTTTGCAACAATATTTAGTTAGGTTAGAATCGTATTTTCCAACAACAGGACGAAAATTAGGATGATCAGGAAAGAAGCATAATGAAACCAGATACAACAGTTACATTTGAAGGATGTGAAATTTACGAAACAATTCACGTTGGTGCGGAGATACGCATATACCGCGGCAGGGATATGCGCCATGGCCGACCAGTCATCATCAAACATCTACCAAAAATGGAAGTATTTGATACCCAGGTTATCAACCTAAAAAACGAATACGACATTCTTAACCAAATTACTTCAGACAGGTTATTAAAAGTTTACTCTCTTGAACGGAGTGATAAGGGTTATATTTTGCTTATGGAAGACAGCAAGGGGAAATCGCTGAAATCCATCATCTCTAATGGTCCATTAAATTTAGAAAGTTTTTATAAAATTGCCCTCAGCATATGCGATATTCTGAATGAAATTCATCGAAATAAAATCATTCACAAAGACATTAAATCGGATAACATCATCGTCAGTCTAGATAACTTCGATACGAGAATTATCGACTTTGGTATTTCCACAAGACTCACCAGAGAAGAAACTAAACTTATGGCGCCCAATGTTCTAGAGGGAAGTATTCAATACATTTCTCCTGAGCAAACGGGCAGAATGAATCGTTCCATTGATTATCGCAGTGATTTTTATTCTCTCGGTGTTACTTTTTACGAAATACTTACAGGTAGCCTGCCTTTCTTAAATGAAGATTTGTTGGAACTAGTCCACAGCCATTTGGCAAAGTCCCCTGTCCCCCCCATTGAAGTAAATCCGAACCTCCCCCATTCACTTTCAGATATTATTACCAAGCTAATGGCAAAAACGGCGGAACTACGATACCAAACTGCGCTCGGTCTAAAAAGTGATCTCCAGAAGAGTTATGATAACTATATTGCTGGCAACAAAGAATCTTTCGATTTAGGAAGTCATGATATCTCAGATGAATTCCGGGTTCCGCAAAAACTTTACGGTCGCGAAACAGACGTTCAACATCTCTTACAAAGGTTTAATGAAGTTAAATTGTCCGGTAAAACGGAATCAGTGCTTATCGGTGGGTATTCAGGTGTTGGAAAATCCTCATTAATCAAAGAAATAAATAAACCAATCACAGAATATAAGGGGTATTTTAGTTCGGGAAAGTTCGATCAGTACAATAGAAATCTTCCTTTTTCTGGAATCATCCAGGCTCTTACGAATCTCCTTCAGCTTATCCTCACTGAGGAGCAGTCAAAAATCGACGAATGGAAGATGAAAATTCTCCTTGGTTTAGGTTCAAATGGAAAGATCATCTGTGATGTTATTCCTGATTTAGTCTACATCATTGGCGAACAGCCGGAAGTAGTAGAGCTGGGTTCCCAGGAAAATGCCAATCGTTTCTATATTGTATTTCAGAATTTTTTTAAGGTGTTTGCGGATGAGAGCCATCCGCTGGCTATATTTCTTGATGATATGCAGTGGTGTGATTCATCCTCGCTGATTCTACTTAAGAATCTTTTAGTTGATAGTTCAGTTAAATATATATTGCTTATGTTTGCCTACCGTGATAATGAAACCGATGCATCACATCCGTTTATCACTATGATTGATGCTCTTAAAAAAGAGCATGGAATAGTAAATACTATTACACTTCGACCCTTAGATAAGGAAAACGTAATTCAACTAATCCGAGATACACTCAGCAGTGATGAAAGTTCAATATCTGAATTAGGTGAAATTTTGCATCTAAAGACAGGGGGAAATCCGTTTTTTATCAATGAATTGTTGAAGATGATTCATAAAAATAAGCTAATTAGCTTTGAGCATGAGAAAGGTAAATGGTTATGGGATCTTGAAAAAATCAAGCAAACCAGCATTTCTAATAACGTAGTTGAGCTCTTAATCGGACGGATAAAAAAGTTCTCTGATAAAACACAACACATACTTAAACTTGCCTCTTGTATAGGTAACGAATTTGACCTCGGTACACTTTCCATTATCAATGGATCCAATCCTTATGATACGGAAGCCGAGATGTTGGAATGTATCCAAGAGGAACTGGTGGTGAACATCGGCGATAACTGGAAACGCGTCAGTTCAATGAAAGATGACAAAGGAAATATTGAGAATTTCTCAAATGCCAACACCATCCGTTATAAGTTTCAACATGATCGAGTCCAGCAGGCAAGTTATGAGCTGATTGCGGATAATGATAAAAAAAAGCTACGGCTTGACATTGGCCGTATAATTCTTGAAAAGACAGGAAAAGCGGAGCTAGAAGATCATCTCTTTGAAATTGTAAACCATGTCAACGCCGGAATAGAATTGGTAACGGAAACTGCTGAAAAAGAAAAATATACCATTCTCAATTACCAGGCTGGTAAAAAAGCAAAATCCTCGGCGGCATACAAACCTTCGCTATACTATTTCACTTTCGCTTTGGAACATTTGCCAGCAAATAGTTGGCAAAACAATTATACCAACACTTTCAAGGTATATAAGGAAAGGGCGGAGCTTGAGTTCCTAAATGGAAATTTTGAAAAATCCGAGGAGCTCATCACTCTTTTATTAGAGCATGCCAAATCTGAAATTGAGAAAGCTGACATCTATTATCTATTGATGCTTCGCTTTATCATCGCCCTGAAAGCCGTGGAAGCCATCGATGCAGGAAAGAAGGGATTGACAGCCCTAAAACTTGCCCTGCCTGAAGAAAATTTGGGAGAAATCATTGGCGGTGAAATGAAAGCCGTTGAAAAATATGAGACCGAAGCTGATCTAGAAACATTGTATAACAAACAATCTTTGGAAGATCCCTCCCTTATTGCTGGCTTAAAAATTATGAACAATCTCTCACCAGCAGCGTATCTCGCGGGTCAGGGTGAGTTGTGGGCACTCATTGCTTTAAAAGGTGTAAATCTATCCATCAATAACGGTATTCACGCATATTCCTCCGTTGCCTTTGCTGAATACTCACTGATTTTAGCTGCTTATGGTAACTATAAGCGGGCGTTACTTTTTGGTTCCTTGGGATTACGCCTGAGCGAAAAGTGGGGCACGTTTTCTCTGTTTCAAAAGGCTCGGAATTCCCTTGTTGTGGGGAATTTTATAAATCCCTGGATGCGCCACATCAGTGAATCTCAAGATATCAACGCATCAGGTTACCAGGCGGGTCTTGACTCTGGAAATTTGATCTACGCTGGTTATATCTTACTCAACCAACCGCTCTGCTCTTTCTACCAGGGATTGCCATTGAAATCCGTGTTGGAAAAACTTCCAGCATCGATGAACTTCACAAAGAAAAATAAAGATGAACTCTCCTACAATGCCATTGTAGCCACAAAAATAATTGCTTCAGCACTTGCGGGACTAACTGAGAGTGATGCAATATTCGACATTCCCGAAACAGATGAAAAATCGTATTTGGCAAATTGTCATACAGTTAAAGATTTTTGGTCAGTTAGCCAGTATCTCAATCTTAAATCTCAGGCACTCTATCACTTCGGATTGTATGAACAAGCAGAGGCAGTGATCGAAGAAGCCAAACAATACCTTGGATATACCCAGGGGCTAACAACGATTATTTCATCACATAACTTTTATAGCTCGCTCATTCTGACAGCGATCTATTTCAGGAAAGATCGTAAGAGCCAAAGGAAAATCATTGCCACTGTAAAAGCCAACCAAATGCAAATGAAAATTTGGGCTGATAACTGCCCCGAAAATTTTCTCCACAAGTATCTACTCATTGAAGCTGAACTTGGCAGGATTAGGCAGCACAAAAAATGGAAGGTGATTGCCATCTATCAAAAAGCAATTGAAGAGGCACGGCTAAGTGATTATATCCAAAACGAGGCTCTTGCAAATGAGCTAGCTGCAAATTTTTGGATGGAAGCCGATCAAAAGAAATTTGCAGAAATCTTTTTCTTTTCCGCAATCCAACGGTATGAAGAATGGGGCGCTTACCGCAAATCAGAAATGCTCAAGGTTGAATTTAATAAAAAATTTGACGACTGGAAAAAGGATCTTTCCACCACAATCAGTAATTCTTTAACTTCTTCAAGCACATTAGGAACAGCAACAACATCTTACTCGGGTCAATCGTTAGATTTACAAACCGTTATTAAAAGCTCCAATGTGATTGCTGCAGAAATTAAGTTGGAAAGTCTTCTTGGCAAGTTGATGAAAATAATGATCGAAAACGCTGGAGCTCAGCGTGGGGTTCTATTATTACGAAAGGAGGGATCACTGTTCATCGAAGCAGAGGGACGTGTCGATTCTGAACAAGTAAACACGATGGAATCCATCCCTGCTGGAAGTTCAGATAAAATCCCAGCCTCCATTATCTACTATGTTGAAAGGACAAAACAAAGTTTGGTGCTCTCTGATGCATCGACGGATGGTAAATTTAATCAGGACATTTACGTCAAAACTAACCATCCAAAATCTGTTTTATGTTCACCTATCATGCAAAAAGGGGTGCTAACAGGGATTCTATACCTAGAAAATAATCTAACAGAGGGAGCTTTTACACCCGATAGATTACAGATAATTAGTATCTTATCCGGTCAGGCAGCTATTTCCATCGATAACGCTATGTTATACGCTAATATGGAACAAAAGGTCATGGACAGAACCCAAGAACTGGCGCAGGCAAATGAAGAGCTTGGTGAAAAAAACAAGAACATCACATCCAGTATCGAGTATTCCCTCACCATCCAGCAGGCTATTTTGCCTGCTCAATCTGTTATGCGGGAGAATTTTAAAGATTTTTTCCTGCTCTACAGACCTAAGGATATCGTTGCGGGAGATTTTTATTGGTTTTCTAAACTTGAGAATGATGATATTTTTATTGTTGCCGCCGATTGCACGGGACATGGTGTACCCGGTGCACTCATGTCCATGATTGGTCATAATTTTTTAAACCAAATTGTAAATGAGAAAAAAATAACCGACCCTGCAGAAATATTACACCATCTAAATAAAAGTGTGAGGATTGCACTCAAGCAGGATCTTGAATTTACGGAATCAAGGGACGGAATGGATTTGTGTCTCTTAAAAATATCTGGAAATAAGGCTACATACTCTGGTGCAAAGCGGCCGTTGATTGTAATTAAGGATGGTATCCTTGAGACTATAAAAGGTGATCTCGCATCCATTGGAGGTCGACAAAAATCGGATAAAGACCTATACACCAACAAAGAAATCGAAATATTGCCTGGTAAAACAATTTTTTATCTGACAACTGATGGATACATTGATCAGCCCGATCCGGATCGTAACAAAATAGGTACAAAAAAACTTACAGAATTAATCCAGCAATACCACGCTTTAGACGCAAACGAACAGCTGGTGAAGTTCTCAGAAAAACTTGATAACCACAAGAGTTATGAAGAACAAAGAGATGATATTACAGTTATTTGCCTGAAGGTCTAATTCTAAATATTATCAATCGAAAAAAAAAGTCTGCCCACTAAACCTTTACCCCAATAAATATTTTTTGCGGATCTAACTTTCGGAGGATTCCCAGTTCCTTGGGTGTGATGGGCTCTTCCAAAATGGAATGACTTGTATCCAAATCCCATGATGTATAGTTTTTCAATGCATCTATTGGAGAAATATCTGGATCGATGACGGGGGGTTTCCAATCACTCAAGAAAAAATTTCCTTCTGGGTCTCTTGTAAAGGCTCCGAATTGACATATAATTTTTTTTACATTTTTACCTGGGGATGTGATATAGGCTACTTTTTTTGTAAAACGACTTTTGAGTGCTTTGGCAACTACAATGCAGTCGGCAGTGCTCGCTATGTCATTTGCCCCACCCGAGCCCACGATAAACTTTCCATTCGGGAGAAGGGTAGAATTTAGATTCCCAAATAAATCCACTTCGGCTGTTCCCAATACACCCAAACAATCACGTGGTACAAGAGTTCCCAAAATTTGTATTACATCAGAGAGTTGTTCGGTGGTGTCGGTGTGCATTTGGCTAAAGAGAAATACATCCCCTGGGTAGGGAATGGTTCCATAAAAACCCATTTCGGCTATGATCTTAACTGTTATATCTTCTTCTTCTAAGAAAAAGGCTGCCGTCCATGCGGCCATGTGTGCAGCCCCAATCCCCGCAAGTATTGTTCGGTATCCATTTTCTTTGACCATTTTTACAATTGCCCTAGCGGTTAAAATGATCATTTGCTCGGTTTCATTGCAATCAAAGGTTTCCTCTTCAAGTATTACACTTCTTTTTTTGGAGAGGGCTTGGAAATTGGGAGGTTCTGTGAGTTCTAGCAAACGATCTTCCCCGAGGATATCTATATAGGTGTCATAACCTCCGGGGGCATTTACCCAAAAAATAAACCAAATATCCGCTTGTAATTTGGACTCACCCACAGAATTTGCTTCCATGATAAATTCATAATCATCCCGATAGGTTAGGAGATCGGACAGTCCCTTTACCTGAGATACAACACTTTTTTTCACCCTGAGAGACTGGGGATGGGCTCCAAAGGGAATTTCACAGATACCCAATACCTTAGATCCGGGAATATGGATTAGTTCGGGGGGAATGCCTCCTGCAGGAACAATTCTTTCTACGGAGGCTATCACCCCCTCTTTGGCTGCCAAAGAGCTCCAAACACCCTCACCATAGGGTGCTGCGAGCATGATGTTTCCATTTCTATCCGCACAGACCCCATGTACAAAGGTGATGTCGGGATTGAGCGGTGTGATAAAAGCAAGTTTTTCTCCCTTCATTGCAGGATTTTCCATTTCAAAGAGAGTCTTACCCAATTTATCCAAAATCATATCACTTCCTATGAGGGAGTTCGTCAAAAAACCAGGGAGATGCATGGCACCTGCCATTAGCCGTTGGATGAGGGTCAATAAAGACCAAAGCTCTACTTCGTATGGATTACCTTTCATAATGTTAGTATACATTTGATTAGGAATTGGGCGGGGGTAATTATCGCCTATAAAACCTGTGATCAATTTTTTTATGACTTTGGCAATGGTGAGTGCATGGCCCGAGGAATGCATCCCTGCCATACTCACCACAAATTCAGGTTTGGTTTCTTTGAACACCCTTGCCACCGAATAGATAAGGGCATTGGGTCTGGACATGGTGGCGGCAAAGTGGAGGTGCATCTCCCTTTTTATAAATCTTTCGATCATGGCATCTGGATTTGTAAAGAGAGAACCTTTTTTCATTCTACCACACCCAAACTCACAAAAGAGGACTGGCTCCCAATAGCAAACCCCAAAGAAACCGCAGTGTGGAAGTTTTCCACCTTTCTCGGACCCTCAGTGATATGGTCATGGTCACAATCGGGATCGGGATTTTCTATGTTGATGGTGGGGGCTAGGGTTTGGTTTTTTAGCATAAGGGCAGTTGCTGCCACATTGAGTATTCCCGCCGCACCAAATGTGTGGCCAAAGATTGGTTTTATGGATCCCAGGGGAGGGATTTTTGACTTGGGGGTTCCTTCGTAAAGGAGGTGCAAGGCTCTACTTTCCGCAAGGTCATTGTTGTGGGTGGCAGTTCCATGACCACAGAAATATCCCACATCTTCGGTGGAACGTTTGCTAATTTTCAAAAGTTTTTTTAAACCCACCGCTGCCTTTTGCCCCGTCAAATCCATTCTGTAGGCATGGCTGGATTCATTGTAACTCAGATGACCCAATATTTCCGCGTACATGATGGCTCCCCTTGCTTTGGCATGTTCGTACCTTTCCAAACAAAGTGCCATTGCTCCCTCACCCAAAACAAAACCATCTCTCTTTAGGTCATAGGGACGTAGTCCCTTTTTGGGAGATTCACTCTCCAAAGACATCACCCTGCTCTCGGGATCCGCATACATGCTCATCACCGATTTTAAGATGGGAAACTCATGCCCCCCCACATACATCACCTCCGCACGCCCTTTTCGAATGGCCTGGAAGGCTAGGCTTATGGCATGGTGTCCCCCCACGCAGGCAGCCGAAATACAGGTAACAAACCCCTGGATGTTGTTAAAGATTGCCGTGAGGGTAGAGGGGGTGGATGACATAGACATCAATACAGAGTAACGGTTGAATATTTCATGAAAAGACTTTGGATCTTCCTGGTACTTAGCCCAGGCATGCTCCCACCAGGCTAGGGATGAACGGGAGGATGAGTCTATAAATCCCACTTTTGTGGGATCGAGGGATGTTTTTGTAAAACCCGCATCCCTCTGTGCCATTTCCACCGCCGACATGATCGCCAGTGTCTCTTGGTTGTAATGGATGGCATGTTGGGAATTTAATTTGGGGATAAATTTTTTATAATCAAAGCCCTTAAGTTCCGCAGCAATTTTTATGGGGAAGTTTTCGGTTGAAAAGCTTTTTATAAAATCAATTTGGGAGTCTCCTGTATGAATTTTATTCCAAAATTCCTCTACAGAAAATGCATTGGGGAGAATAGATCCTATTCCCGTGATTACTACTCGATTTTTTTCTTGTGCCATACAATGGTAATATCTACCCATTCAGCCAAAAATAAATATTTTTTTTATCAAAGAATAATTTTTTTACTTACCAAAACTAAAAAAATTTCAACTCAATGGATTGGGGCAACCAATTGATTGATCACACCCCTAGGACCCTGTCGGAATAGGGATAGAACAAAGAGAATGCAAAGAATAAATAAGGAAATATACTTATATATAAGAGTTTCTCCCAAAGATACCCCATGTAAGCCCTCAACACCCTTAATTTGAAAATAATTGACAAATAATCCAAACCCAATAGCAAGGGAAGTTACAAGGAATCCAAATGTAACAGCAAATTTCTTAGAATGTAGCTTACTTAGAATTCCAAAAGTGGTAAGATTGGTAGCGGGTCCCGAAATCAAAAAGGCAATTGCCGCACCCGAACTTATTCCTTTGTGTATTGCAATTGCCGCTAGGGGGGTTGCACCCGTGGCACACACATAGAAGGGAATTCCAATCAATGCAAAGAAGGGAACCTGTAAAAAATCTGGGATGGAATTAAAAAAACCATACTCGAATACGGGCTCAATGACGGCTGATAAAAACAATCCCAATAAAATCCATGGGATGGTATGATCAAATAACTCCACAAGACCAAATTCAAATCCATTTGTTAACTTCTCTTTGAGAGTGGAAGTATCCTCTTCGGGAGATTTCTGAAGTAAAATTTGTTCTTTATTGGGAATCAATTTTCCCATAAAAAGTGATACAATCACCGCAACTAAAAAAGCAACCAATAAGCGAACCCCCGTCAATTCTTTTCCCAAAAGTGGTATAGAAAGTAGGAGAGCATCTATCCCTAATTCGGGGGTGGCTATTAAAAAACCAATGGAGGCTGTAACAGGAACCCCACGCTTAAACAAAGACTCATAGATTGGTAACACACCACACGAACAAATGGGGAGGGGAAGCCCAAATAAAACTCCCTTTAGGGATTGCAACAGAGAACCACCTCTGCCCAACCAAGAAATTCCTGAATTTGGAAGAAAGCTTTTTATCAATCCTGAAAATACATAAGCAACCACAAGAGCGGGTGCACTCTCTAGTGCCAATGTAAAAAAAGTGTCTAAAAAGGAGAGAGAATACGTTCCACCAATTCGACTGAGATTGGGTTGGCCCATTATAAATGATACCATAGCAATACCAAAAATGGAACCAATGCTTGCATAGATATGATGGAAACTAAGGTGTGAATTTATTGGGGACGGGCTCTTTAGCAAAGGTGCTGTGGAAATTTTTTTGGGAGGTGAGAGGGCATGGGAATGTGAGGAATGGTTGCAATGTTCTGTGTGAACATGCTCGGTTTCTTTAGCGTGTACTACATGGAAGGAGTGACGATTGTCAAAGGCAACATGTAAGAGAGATGCCGAAACAAAAATCTCAAGATAAACAGAGTACGTATCTGGGACCAAGAACTGTAATCGACTCCCCAATAGAAATCCAAGAGAAGAAACAAGCGTAAGACCAATGATAGAAGTAACAGCATATTTTTTCCCTCTATCTTTTAATAAGAAAGCAAACAATAAGAGTCCCACCGGAAATCTATGTAGTACGATTGCAAGTCCCAGCGCATGAAGACCTTCTCCCTGGATGGAGCCCAAAGCAGCACTCTCGGTGATGGTATGGAGATACATTCCCAAGAGTAAAAAAATATTTCCATTTGCATTGAATTTTTTAGATACAAATTTATCCAGAATTCCAGGTAGAAATAAGCCAATGAGGATAAATCCAAAAGCTATCATCCCCTTACTTTCTATAGCTTCGGGAAGAAGGTGTAGTAATACAATGCCCCCAATGGAAGCCAGAGAAAATCCATCCATCCATTCGTTCCATCTTTTACGGCTCGCAAAAAAGGAATACATCATGGGCCCAAGTACAAACCCAATGACAGATGCTAAAAAAAATCCAGTGGAATGATCCAAAAAAAATTTATCTCCTATAAAGGTATGATTTTTCTATTGCAATATTGTTGCATCTATCATTTTTTTATTGGAACAAAAATCGAATGGAATTTTTTTGCTTCGAATCTAAAAAAACAATTGAATATTTATTCATATGTTCAGATAATATAACTATGGAATCTTGCAGTGATCATCCCAAACGAGAAGAAACTTCCTTCAAAATGCCATCTTTTGAATTTGCGGCAGAGCTATTCTCTGCTCTGGGAGATCCGGGAAGGTTGAAGCTATTGGAATACATGAGTCGTGGAGAAGCATGTGTGTCGGAACTTGCAGAATATGCAGGGGAAGGTCACTCCACCATATCACACAGACTCAAGTTGTTAAAACATTGCAGGGTAGTCACAAAGCGCAGGGAGGGGAAGCACATCTATTATTCCCTTACGGATGACCATATCCGAAACCTTGTTTTGAATGGACTTCACCATGCAGAAGAAAAAGGAGAAAGGTAAAATCACATGGAACACAAAACTCACACCAATCACAACCACACTCATGCGGTAGGATGCGGTCATACAGCTATTCAGCACGGCGATCATGTAGACTATATCCACGATGGACACTTGCATAAAATCCATGACGATCATGTGGATGAATGTGCTCTCTCGGTATCCACCGAAAATCCAAATTCTTGCACACCCGATCACAACTGTGCATCACACGATAAAAATCATGTACATGGAGATTCTTGTGGACATGAAAAAGTACCACACGGTGATCATTTTGACTACCTTGTGAACGGCCACCTTCACCACCCCCATGAGAATCACTGTGATGATCATGGTAAGGTATTGGTTTTAAGGTAATACGAAAGTTTATTATTATAAATGACGCAACTGTAATAACTATCTTTTTCCGCCGGCAGGCGGAAAAAAGTCTAGGATTGTTGCGAATAAAATTCCATAAACTGACTTTTTGCAGGAAGGCCATAAATCTTTTGTAATACTTTTTTTAATCTCTATCTAATTCTCAATTATTAAGGCATATTTACAGATATGTCATTGATACAAAAGGATTCATTTCCTTTTGTATCAATACTGCAATGCCTGGGATTGTCATTGTAAATGATTGTACTTTTCATTTTACCCCCTAAAAATTGGTTGTTGTTTAAAAATTTAAATTTGGAAAGTAATTTTTCATATAATAAATTTATATAGATTCATCTAAAATTTCCCCTGTTGTGGTTTCTTTTATTGATTTGATCTCACAAGTTACCTTTGCTACTTTTTTCATAAAAATGGAAAGACCCCGTTCGTACAAAACATCAATTTCAAAATTTGATTTTTTGTTGGGAAGGATATAATTATTCATGTATTCCATTGGATTGGAATCATAGAGGGGATATTCTGTTTCACTCAAGAGATGAAATGCAACTTTCATGTTGGATAATTTGTATTTAGTTTTATTATTTACACTTCCCTTACAAGTTAACTTAAATTCTCTATCAGCTTCTTTTGTAAGAATATTGGCAAATCGTCCTGCAAAGTTTCTTTCTTCATTGTTTTGTAAAATTGCCTTACATGTACAACCACTCGCCAAAATAGTTTCTTTGGTATTCAATAAAAATAGGGGTGGTTTCTTCTCTACTGGTGTGACCTCTGAGGGTGGAATAGAATTTGGACTTTCTCTATTTGCCCTTGAATTGGTATTTTCAGATGCACAGGAATACATAATGAGTGTAAATAAAAAAATTAGCAATGTTTTATGCAATGGGCAATGGATTATTTTCATGGGTATTTCTCCTTTGGAATGGTTACCTAGAAGAACTATACTGATTGGTTGGTTTTTTATTTCAGAATTTTGAAAAAAAATTTTTATTTTAGAAAGATTTTTTAAAAAAATTTACTAACTTGGATTTTATTACCCCAATGCCTCTCCCAATACATAAGAGAGGCTAATTGAAAAATTACTATCCAATAGAGACTGACAACTTTGATCCTTGTTGTATTGCATTATTTCTTTATACTCCGTCTCGATAGGAGTACGATAAACTTCAATTTGGTTTTCTATTAAGTTAACAATCCAGTACTCTGGAATTTTTGCGTTTGCATAGATTCTTGCCTTTGATCTATCCAGAGCCAAAGAAGAATTGGCTACTTCCATCACAAGATGGGCAAACATTGGATGAGAATCAAAGTATCCATTTTCTTTTTTATCAACAATGGCTAGGTCTGGCTCGGGCTCGGATCCTCCCAAGACAAGAGGTTCCTCTTTACGAACTTCATAACGATCCCCAAAATAGTTTAAAAAAAGCTTAAATAGCCTCTGCAAAATTTCAGAATGCTTTGGATTTTTAGGCATCTTTACAATGACCACTCCTTCCAGAAGTTCAGTTTTTTCAGGCAATGCACCTAGATCACCTAATTTATGATAAGTATCAATACTCAGTGGAAAGACCAAATCCCTAACAAAATCCTTTTCTAAGATATCTATTGACATAGTTAGAATTTTAGAGGTAAGCCAATCTTTTGTAAAGGACTTATTGGTTTTCATGGGGAATTAGTTTAACTAAACAAATATTGGGTGAGCATAGACGAATCCCAACCCTACATAGAAAAGTCCCCCTTAAATTCTGTTTGCGAATAGAGATTACAATGCATCTTTCGAAAGTTCTTTTTTGGAGAAATTGTTCCATGGATATTTTCTGCCAAAAAATTCCTCTCTTAAGAAAAAAATCCAAAACTTGGGAATAAAATCGGAATTTATATTCACTTACTGTGTAGATTAGAGTTTTTTTAAATAGAATAGGATTTATTGTATATATGGTTTAATGAACAAAATTAAAATTATAAACCTAACTCTCAATATTTTGAAATAAAAATTAGTTTTTTATAAAATAATTCTTTACGATTTGAAATTTGTTTGTATCTTGTTCAATCGTAAACGACTCTCTAAAAACTAAAGACTTGCAAGTAAAACATGAAATATATTGAATCACTTACATC
>Ga0209550_10003705_pt1 | contig 14549 bp, 6 predicted proteins | sample LauGreSuBDMM15SN_2_FD_187567 | JGI IMG/M metagenome (GOLD analysis project Ga0209550, IMG submission 187567) | Freshwater lake microbial communities from Lake Michigan, USA - Su13.BD.MM15.SN (SPAdes) (version 5) | ecosystem: Environmental > Aquatic > Freshwater > Lake | place: Lake Michigan, USA...
TTTCATCACAGTGCTCATAGAAGCAGTCTTGCTCATAGATACCGCCGCCCCACACCCGCAACATGTTGAGGTTGGCCGCTGCTGCAAGATCAATCAACCGTTCAACCGTTCGAACATCACGCGTAGCACATGGGAACAATGTTGCGGGAATCCAGTTGGCGCCAGTCACAGGCACCGCAACCCCGTTCACACGAAACGTGAACTGCGAGCCATGTTCGTCCGCTGTTGTATCCAGTTCGCAAGTGCGTAGCCCAATCTTGCGAACGATGCGCTCCTTTGCACCGCGCACTGGCCACTCCGCTTCGGAACCCGGTCCCGGTACTAATTCCACATGCAACGCGTGCAGCGGCTGCCGGCCAATGCCGCGCGGCCACCAGCGATCCGGTCGCTCCACGTCAATGATTGCAATTCCCGTGCCGTCCGCATGCACTGGCACATAGACCACAATCTTTGATGGAAGCTTGGCACGCTTCTCTTTGCGATCGTCCTCCGCCGGCGCTGATGAACGAGGCGGCATACGCAATTCGCAGCGGGCCATCACCTTCAGCGGTGCAACATCTGTCCCACTGGCAGGCGCGGCCAGGCCGTCGCTCGTTGCTGCCGATCGTTCCACGCGCACATGGACTTCCACGGTTGCGCGCGCTCCATCACAATGCGTTACCAAGGGTCGCACTGCAGCAAGACGCACTCCACTCCAGCACTCCAATTGAACGCTTCCAGGTATGCCCGATGTCGGGACGCGCGGGCCCCAGTCCCAACCAAAGTTGCACGCACTCTTACGCATGAATGGATACGGAGTCCAATCACCGTTCACCGGGCGCGCACCAAGCAATCGCTCTTGCGCACCAACCCAATCGACAGGCGCTCGAATCGCCACGGTGATTTCATTCACCCCGACACGGAGCGCGCGCTTCGCGGCAAACCGGTGCTGCATAAATTGATTCGCGGCAGTTCCCACTTCAACGCCATTGACAGTAACACTGGCGATGGTGTCGATCGATGCAAACACCAAATCGCAGCACTCCTCGGCGAGCGCATCAGAAGTCACTTCCATCGTCCCGCGCCACAGCCAATCCGCGTGACCAACCCATACCTGCTGAGCCTCGCCATCACCCTCATCAACCGGAACAAGTACGCCGGCTCGCATGAGGTCGTAGTGCACACACCCCGGCACTTCGGACGCAAACCGCGTGCCAATCACGCCTGTAGGCACTGTTGCACTGCTACAAGCGGTGCATTCCACGGTCCAACCTTCGGCTATCGGTAACACGCTGATCATGGCAGGACGCTACCGCACTGAGCCGTCATCGGAGGCGTCCGGAGTGAATGTCCGCAGATCACGCCGTAATCGGAAGTAGTCGCGCATACCGCCAATGACGAACCACACCATGACCGCGGTGCTTGCCACCAAAATCACCCACGTCCACACATGCCAATAGGCCGACCACTCTGCGTCGGTAACCGCGGTGCCCTGACTCTTACGCCACACCATCCACGGCGTACCGACACAGAACAGCAGTGTGAAACAAAGCGGCCAACTCAGGGTGATCCAAGCAACAAATCGGTCCCATCCTTTGTATTGACGATCAAATCCAATCTTCTCCCAGAAGGTTGCCGGTGCTTCATCAAGCGCTGCATCACCGTCAGTGCGGTACGCACCGCGATGCAGCAATCGGTCAAGATCAAACTGCTTGGTACCACCTGCAAGGCTCACTGTTACATAGAAGATGCAGGATGCGATCATGGCAATGAAACTGATCACCATGCCGGTCAGGTTGGTACGCACCCACTGGCAACTTCCACCCCATGTATTCAGGACCGCACCAGCATCAGTAGCGTTCCATCCATCCACCCACTCCTGAGGGACGTTGGTGATGATCACGCCCAATACACACAATGTCATGCCAACAATCATTCCTGACCATGCGCCGGCGGTCGTCCCCCACCGCGTGTACAGCCCGCCGATGATCGCTGCTCCACCGCCGGCCACAAAGATGCTGGCACTCATCGCTGCAAACATGGCGATGTAAATGCCAGGCTCGTACCACATGCTGAAGCAGAACGCGAAGATCGCTACACCAAGCACCGCGGCCTTCAACAACAGCAATTGCCCACGCGCCGACATTGGCTTCTTCCGGAACGGAAGCACCACGTCCTGCACAAAGATGCTTGCCCAGGAGTGCAGATACGCCTCATCGGTACTAATGGCCGCACCCAACATCGCTGCCACCACCAAGCCAAGGAGACCAGTAGGAAGCATGACCCCCAGCGCCAGCGGCACGCGCATTTCCGACTGCAGTGCCTCGGTTGGCTGCGCAGCAATCAGATCCTTCAGAGGCGCCGCGGCTGCTTCGTAGTCGGGATGCGTCAGAAATGCACGCACCGCAAGCGGAATCAACACCGTCACCAACATCAAGGTTCGGTATCGCCATCCGTTTAAGAGTTGGCCCATGCGCGCTTCGTGCGCGGTGCGGGCAGCACTGTTGTAGCCCTGATCACCTTGCCAAGCGCGGCACGCATAAAAGAGTGTGAAGGCACTGATCAGCCAGAACACCACGCCAAAATTCTGCTCGTCCTGCAACCCCAGCGGATTGAGCATGCTCTTTCCGGCGGGGAGCATCATCATTGTTTCTTCCAGTTTCAACCACGGGAATTTGAGAAGCACCCAGTAGCACACCGCCACAAACGTGCAGAAGCAGAACACACCTTGGAAGAAGTCGGTCACTAGCACTGCCAGCATTCCGCCTGCAAACACCAAGAATACGGCAAAGGAAAGGAGCGCCACCATGACTGCCGGGAACGTTGGAAATGTTGCGCCAAGCACTTCGAAGCGATCGGGCATGCCCAACATCGCCATGAAGAATCGCGCGGTCACGCCAGGAAAGATCGCATAGTTCAAGATGCCGGAAATGAACGCCACAATGCCACTGAAGATGCGAAAGCGACGTGAGTAACGCATCTCAAAGAACTGTGCCAACGTCATCGCGCGCGTCTCGCGGAATCGATAGATCACCCAACCGGTCACGGCCAGCAATATGAGCGATGGCCCTTCCATGTAGCCCCACCAGTACTGGGTAAAGCCAACGTCGTAGCCAACTTGGAAATACCACACCAACGTGATCACGCCTACCTGCGCCATGTTGTAGGAGACGGTGAGCAGGTACCGCCCTGCCAAGCGATTGGCACTCAGGAATCCGCTGACGGTATTGGCGTGCCGACGCATGCTCCACGCTGAAAGCGCGAGCGCCACCAAGAACGCCACCACGATGATCCAGTCGAGTAATTGCATGTCAGGAACCCATTCCTACTTCCGCAATATCAGCCCGAAGTGTGATGATTTGGAACGGCCGCACTGCACACCGCGTGGTGCCAGTGGCGGCATCGTGCTCGAACCCGTCAATCTCCACTGGTCGCTCAAAGAGATCGGTGGCACACACAGCTCCGACCGGAAATCCCCAGCGAACAGTGGCAACACCGGCACCTCCGCGCACTTCCACCACGCGCAGCGCCATGCCGCCCGATTGTTCCGCAGGCTTGAGCGCCGCAATCTCCAGGTGCGCTGCACCGGTGGCGCCAACCGTGACCGCCTGCCAACCATCAGCCAGACGCGATGAAGGGAATCCCACGCGCTCGTCCGCACTCCGCACCATGGCGCCCACCAGCGGATTATTCAATTGCTCAGCGTGCGCATCAACGCCCGCCGCGCGCCAATCCCCGCCATGCGCCATGACCGCATAGGTAAAGCGGTGATGTCCACGATCGGCGGTCGGATCTGGAAAGTTCGGTGCCTTCAGGAGACTCAGCCCCAAGACGCCATGCTTAGCGCTGCGGCCAAACTTGCCGTCATCAAGCACTGCCACCCCGAGCCCCGGCTCGGAAATATCCATCCAGTTGTGCCCAGGAACCTCAAACTGCGCGCGCTCCCATGAAGTGTTGTCATGGGTGGCGCGTTCGATGTGTCCAAACTGAATTCCGAACGTCGCACGCCGCGCACGCACCACGCATGGAAACAGCGCACGCAGAAGTTTCTGCTCCTCGTGCCACTCAACGTCAGTCACAATATCGACACGCGGACTGCCAGCCAACAGTCGATAGCGCTGCACCAAGCGACTGGCGCTGCCAAGCGGACGCTCCACGGTGATCTCTGCAGCGAGCGGCGAACGCTTCGTCACGGTAATTCGCTGCGCAGCACTCATCACGCGCATGGCCTGCTCTTGATAATCACGATCGGTGTCCCACGCTTCCCAGCGACGGGGACGATCCTCATAGATCACCAATTGATTCATCGGTAACGGATCACCATGAGAATCGACACCGTTTGCTAAGCGATCGCTATTCAGGCAACGAAGCTCGCCGATCCGCCCGGCGTCATCAATCGTCACCGAGACCAATCCATTGCGTAAGGTGCGGTCGCCATCAACGTGCACTGTGTCGCGCGCCTCAAGTTCAGTCGGACGCGCTGGGTCGATCACTTGGATGCCAAACGCCGGCACACGAAGTGCCAATACGTCGCCTTCCTCCGTTGCCAACATCCCGCTCTGCGCGGTGGACGCCGGATTGAACACCACCAGTTTCTCAGCTTGCTCCGTGGCATGTGCATCAGTAACGCCACTTGCAACTATCTCGCCCAACCACGCCATTCCGCCCTGCACTACGCGCAACGCGTCACGGCGCACCTCGCCAAACTGCTCGCGGGCGTCGTCATATACCTCTTTGATGGAACTACCTGGCAGGATGTCGTGAAACTGATTCAAGAGCACCGTCTTCCACGTGCCATCAAGCGCCACGCGCGTTGCCTCCGCACCCGCTGCGTCGCCAGTCACACCAGCGCGCGCGCACGCCAGCGCCTCGCCAAGCCGCAACATGCATTCCGCGCGACGATTGGCTTCCTTGATCCATGCCTGACTGGTGTAGGTGCCGCGGTGCAACTCCAGATAGAGCTCACCGTCCCAGACCTTGATGTCTTGGCCATTGCGCCACAAGCCGCGCTGCGCTTGATGCAAATCTTCGCAGAACGAATGCACACTCTTCTGCTCCACACGCGGTAATCCGTCGCAGCGCGCACCAATGTTCGCGCGTTCAATCTGCTCGGCGGTTGGCCCGCCACCACCATCGCCGTAACCGAACGGCTGCAGGTACATCGGAATGCGCGCGCCGTCCTGTTCCACCAAGTTCTTCACGCCGTACTGAAACTCTTTGGGCTCAATCGCGCTGTTGTAGTTATGACCGGGAGTCAGGTGCGTGAGAATCTCTGTGCCATCAAGACCACGCCAACGGAAAGTGACGTGCGGGAACTTGTTGGTCTCGCACCAACTCATCTTGTTGGTAATGAATGTATCGAGACCTGCTTGCGCCATGATTTGCGGCAAGCTGGCTGGAAATCCAAACGTATCGGGCAGGTACAAGAACCGCTGCGGAGCGGCGATCCCAAAGCGCGACTCCCAATAGGCGCACCCGTGCAGAATCTGCCGCACGAAACTCTCACCTGACGGGCACGTGCAATCCGGCTCAATCCACATGGCACCCGCAGCCTCCCAGCGTCCCTCGGCCACGCGCGCACTGATCTCTGCGAAGAGTTCTGGCGAACGTTCCTCTACCCATGCGTACTGCTGCGCTTGGCTGCAAAGAAAGTGAAAGTGCGGGAATCGCTCTTGCAAGCGCAGCACATTTGCAAACGTACGCGTGCATTTGCGCTTGGTTTCAGCAATCGGCCAAAGCCACGCTGTATCAATGTGCGCATGGCCAACGGCGTCGCAGACCACCGGGGTCTGCGCACCACGTCCCATGAGCAGTGCCGCCAATTCCGGAAAGAGCGAAGAACACGCTCCATGCATTGCCATTGCATGCGAAGCCTGCGCCGCGCCGCGCACCGGAATGCGCGCCATGAGCGCCCGCAAGCCACGGTCAAGTTCGTGCGCGCGCGCATCGCTCTCTGGAAGTGTCAGAAGAATCTTGCGTGCGGCATCAAAGCCCTGCGCAAAGCGCCACACCGCTTCATCAACCACTACTAATTCCGCTGATTCAAGCCGACCCGGATGATCCTCACGCCAGCGCGTCTGTTGCTCGGCATGATCCCACCAGAAAGTGCTGATTCCCAGCGGTAGATTGCATGCGGCTTCAATGAGAAGGTCCAGTTCAACGGACGCGGCGTTCAACGCAGCATTCGGCACTTCGTTCGACGCGGTGTTCGACACAGCGCCCGCCGCATTCGGCTTCTCAGTCGCCGTCACACCACCAGCCGCCGGCGCCCGCTCCCACAAGAACGCCAAATCACGGTACGGGTCGAACCCCTGATGCGGCACGCCATCTTTCCATAAGAGCGCCTCCGTCCCAGACGAGAATCGCAAAGCCACGCGCTTGCCCGTCATGGAACGTGGCAACGAGCCACGCAATCGAAACCACGCCGTGCTCCACACCGGGCCCCAGCGCCAACCAAGTTTGACTGGTGCATACGTCTGCTCGAACGCCACATCCGGCGTCACACGATCAGGGGTCTGCCACACCGCAACATCAAGCGGCGCCCGCTCTGGAAATGCGGCCGGTAGGAGGATCTCGGAAACAAAGTTCTCGAAACGAATGGCGGCGTATTGCAGGTCGGGTAGCACGGGTGGAGTCTACGGAACCCACACCCCCGAGCAGTCCGCTCAAACGCCTTCCATCTGCGATCTCCAGCCTCAGGATCCCCAACGATCGGCGCGCCCCAGCACCAGCTACGCCAAATTACGGAGCCCCCGCCGGCTTCTTCTGCACAGGCTGCTTCTTCTGAGCGGGTTTCTTCTTCGCCGCCGCAGCGGCTGCTTCCGCCGCAGCAGCAGCCTTCGCTTCCTCCGCGGCCTTCAGTTCAGCGGCCTTCTGTTCAGCAGCGAGGCGAATGGCTTCCTTATTGACTTCAGCGTTCAGTGCCTCCGCAAGGCGTGCATGCGTGCCAATGATCGGCATCGTCTGCGCCGCAAACGGCTTGACGGTTGGATCCGTGCAATTGTCGTACTGCCAGCGATACATGGCCAAGACCTTGGGGTTCTCATCCGCCAGATAGGCCATGTAAGCCTTATCGAATTCTTCCCCGCTCAGCGCTTCCAAGGTGGTCACGATCGCCGTGTCATCAGCAGCAATCTCTGTGGGCAAAGTGATCTCCTGCGCAACCGCAATCTTCCCAATGATCACTTGGATAGCCGTGTGATTGGTCACCATGCGGTGCCCGAAGTCCTTCACCGTTTGCGCATCCGCCTGGGCCATCGCCATTGTTCCCAGATTGATCTCTAGCAAGTCTGAAGCGGCCACCGCCTGCACGAATGCTTCCGGCGTCATCGACTGATCCGGAGCCACTGCCTCAGCAACTGGGGCTGCAGCCGTGGCAGCAGCGGCTTCATCGACGGCAGGCGCAGCATCCGCAGCCTTATCAGGCGAATTGCCAGACAAACTGTTGATCACTTTGCAACCGGGCGCTGAACCAATTGCAGTGAGGGCAACAACGACGACTAGGGCGAGAGTGCGTGGGAACATGTTTGTCATTGATTCAGGTCCGTAAACCGATGATAGAGCCGTTTGCGGTGCGGCTGGCATCAGAAGTTCACTTGGTAAGTCAGTGCGAAGGAAACAGCGATACCTGCCGAATACGTGGAGTTCAATCCGTTAATACCCTCGGAAGTCCGGTACTCGGTTTGCACATCGGGGTTAGTGAGGTTGCGCGCATTGATGGAGAACTTCAAACCTTCATAGATCTCTTGCGAGGCGGTGAAATTCAGCGTTCCGTAGCCAATCTGATAGATGGCGGGCGTGAGCAAATTGGTGTGCGGGTTGGCACCACTGATCAATGAGTCACCTTTCATGGTGTAAAAGATTCCCAGTTGGGTGCCCCAATCCTCATAGTCATACGTTGCGCTGACATTCATCAAGTAATCCGGCGTAGCGGTCATCGGCTGGCTGTTCTGTTTCACGCCATAGACGGCCAATGCATCAGACTCTTGCTTGGACAACGTCACCTCTGACGACATGTAAGTGAAGTTGGAACCCAATGCAATACCCCGGAAATTCTCACCAAACATTGGTTCCAACGTGACACGCGCCTCAAACTCCGCTCCAAGCAGAGTGCCCTCGGGAAAGTTCAGCGCACTGGTGTACGCAAATCCCTCAGTGAATCGATTGACGTACTGAATCGGATCAGTAATTGTCTTGTAGAACAGCGAGCTAGAAATCAGCCAGTTCTCATACGGAGTCCAGTCCAATCGCAAGTCGTAATTATTGAGGGCACTCATCTGCAGCTCCGGATTGCCGATGAAGATCGGGCCTCCGATGTAGTCGTACTGCAGCACCGGCACCAGTTCATAGAAATTCGGCCGCGCCAGGGTCTGGGCAAATGCGGCGCGGAAGATCAACCCTTCCTCCACAATCCAGTTGCAGCCCACCATGGGTAAATAGCGATTGGTAGTGAAGTCCGCATCCCAGTCATTGGCACCTTCGAAGTTACGCAACTGCTGAGTTGCGGTATCAATCCACAGCGCGTTGATATCAGGGAGCACCGTGGTGGACATGTGCGTGCCCTCATAACGAAGACCGGTGATGACGTTGAAGGTCTCACTCACCGGCAAATCAATCATCGCATACGCGGCCCAAATGTCCTGAGTACCGTCGTATGAAATATCGGTTTCCGACTGATAGATCGGGTGATCTTGACTTGGGAACACCGCACTCCACGGCTCATTGAAGGAGCTGGAATACGTGGTGTTCGGGTCGCCGCCGTTACTGAATGTGTCCTGGCGATAAGTGCGCGAAACCAAGTCAAGAAACGAACCAGTCTTGATGTATCCCTCCCGATCATCCCACTGCGTGAATGGCAACTTCACATTGAAGGAGCCCTGTTTGCTCTCTTCTTCGTTCTCGTAGTTGATGTGCTGAACCCAACCAACGAATGCATTTTGGGCGGGCGGATAGGCAATCCACTGCTGTGGAATGACCGTCCCCGGCGCAACTTGGAAGTCGGGAACCCAATAGGACGCAAACTGGGTTTGGTCCGGCTGGTCCTCACGGGCCTTGCTCAGCGCCAATTTCCAGTCCACCGTTGGAACCAGCAAATCAAACACGCCAGACCGCTCGCTGTCTTCACTGCTTGGATCAAGGAAACTGAGTTTGTGTTGCCCACTGAGAATCACGGATTCCGTACTCAATTGGCTATAGTCCAGCGTCTCCAGCCGGTTGTACGGCGCAGCATCCGGCTGATCGTGCCCCACACCGGTGATGTCATCTGGGTTGTAGCCAGGGAAGAAGTAGTCCTTGCCGCGCGTATCAATCAGCCGAATCGCTTGGTTCTCGGAGAGCAACGTGTACAAGAACTTTGCGCCAAGTTTGTGCTCGTCCGTCTCAATACCAAACGACCCCATTCCGCCCCACTGAATGGAGGAAGTTCCTTGGGTGACGTCATACAGTTCGGTCTTGAAATTATCGCCAACCCCGTAGCGCTCGGGAACCATCGCGGTGCCAGGCCCGGCCTGCTCCAACGAGTTCAACTGACCATTGTCGTAGGCCGATGCATCCTGTTCGTAGAAGAAGTTTCCGAACGCGCCGACCTTGACGCCATCATCCACTTCCCACGAATTGCCAAGCGCGGCCTGCCACTTGTAAATAAGCGGCGCTGCGCCTTCCTCGGTCGACGTTGGATTGTCGGGCCAACTCTGGCCACTTATCTCTTCCTTGGTAGTGAGCACATCGTTGTTGCCCCAGAAGCCAAGATCGCCGCCCTTGTAATTCAGAAACTCGCCGTCCTTCACCTGCGAATTGAAGCCCACCTGCGTCTGCACGCGGAAGTAGAACTCATCAGGGAAGTCCTTCAACGAGATATTGACGGCGCCGCCCGATGCTTCACCCTGCTGATCCGGGGTGAAGTTCTTGCTAACCTGGATCCCCTGGATAACCGCACTGGGGAACTGATCCAACTTCACTGCGCGCTTATTCGGATCCGCGCTGGGCAAACGAATGCCATCCAACAGCGTGGCCACGTAGCGGTCAGGTAATCCGCGGATCACCGCGTATTTGCCATCCTGCAGCGTTGCACCAGGCACCATGAGCAACGCCGCCGCCGCATCACCTGCGCCGGAGCGCGAAATCATCTCCACGCCAATGGTGTCGAGCAACTGCGGAGCTTCAAGGCGCAAACTGAATTCAATCGGTGGGATAATGACGTACGGCTCAAAGTTTGTCGGCACAACCAGGTCCTGACGCTCCGGCGCATCCTTGCCGAGGTCAACGTCCTGCACAACAAACTCTTCCATGTCCTCAAACTCACCGGCCATGGTGACATCCGCATCCACGAGTTGCCCCGCAGCCACCGGAACATTCGCCTTTACTTCACGCGTGTAGCCGTCCTTGGTGATGACCAGGGTATAAGCGCCCGGTGCAATATTCGGCAAGATGTACGAGCCGTTCTCGCGCGTGGTCACCTTGGCCTTTAGACCAAGCACACTCACGGTTGCGCCGCTGATGGGCGCGTTGAACTCCTTGTCATACACCACTCCGCGAATGGAACCGCCCGCCGGTGCCTGTGCCACCGCCATGCTTGTCACGGAGCAAGCCATCACCACCGATGCAACCGCAGCCCTGCTCAGATTCACCATGGATCTGCCAGGCCGGCCCGAATGTTTTCGATGCGGAGTAGTAACTCCGGGGGAGGCATAAAGCCTGACACTGCCATCGAAACACAGGTGGCTGACAGATCATCGGCACGAGGGCGCGCGTTGGGATTAAGCGCTCCAGCATCAAGCGCTGCTGCATAGCAGTACCCCGCATCGTCGGTATCTCCAAGCAATAGGTAGCCCTCGGCAAGTGCGCGCCATGAGGCAGCTCGGCGTAGATTCACAATGGTTTCGGCGCGCACCTCGTATTCCGTGCGCAATCGCCGCAATTCGGCACGACCAGCTTTCGTATCACCCAGTCGGATGCGAGCCTTGGCAACAACTACCCCAAGTGGCGCGGTGTCTTCCGGAAGAAACACCGTCGCTCGAAACAGTTCCGAGGCTCGATCCACTTGCAGCGTGGCTAACTCTTTATAGCCGTGAGCAAACAGTACATCGGCCAACTGCACGTTGCCCCGCACCTGCAGGTCAAACGGCAACCCCGGTAACGCCGCACTCAATGCTTTCAACGCACGCTCCCGGCGCGGTGCATCATCAATGACCCGGTCAAGCCACGCTAAGTATCCATCGATCCCGCCCCGGGCGAGGTCGAAATTCATGGTGGCAATAGCCTTATCAAACATATCCGCTTGCGCGTCTAACTGCGCGTCCGGAAGTTTGGCGGTTCGCTCCGCTTCAACGCGGCCGCGCTCTGCTTGCAGATCTGCTGGGACCGTCGCATACGCCTTGCTGTCATCGCCGAGCTTGACGTAGATCCGGGCGACCTCCGTAGCAACGATATCCTTACCCCAGGTGCTTTCCCCTGGATCAACTAAGAGCGCACGGGCGGCACACGATTGCGCCCGGTCATTCTGACCAAGCGCTGCGTAACGCTGACCCAGCAGCGCGATGACATTTCCCTGGCGCCAACCTTGCATCTGGTCAGCGAATTGTGCCGCCTGGTCAAAAAACCCAAGCTCAAGACATGCCAGTGCTACCGACTCTTGAGCGCGGGCACGATCCCGTTCATGCGGATCAATGGGCATCCGCGAAACACCGGTAAACGCGGTCGCAAGCAGTGCAGTCCGCGACGCCGTCAAAGCAGCTGACGGTGCCGCGCTCGTCTCAGCGACCTTGGCGGTGCTTGAGGATGCAGACACTTCAGATCCGGAGCGCCCCTGGGTGCTCCCCGACGAACACGCTGCAGGCATTGCCAGAAGGGCAACCATGACGAAAGTCGCCACACTGAGGAGTCGGGGGTAGGACATGGTCATGGATCCCAAGTAAAGAAGGAAGGGGCGTCTGGTGGAGAGTAATTCTCCTCCACCAGACGCCCCTGAATCAATCAAATCAGTAACTGACCAAGCCAATCATTGTGGGCATGCACCCCATTGGCCGAGCATCTGACCCAAGTCAGATCCGCCCACGACGCCGTTGCCATCAAGGTCACCCGAACCGGAGTTGCCCCAGTTACCGAGCAGAGCACCAAGGTCAGACCCACCGACGATGCGATCTCCGTTCAAATCTGCAATGCACGGTGTGCCACAGTTTGACGTGGTGTAGCCGTACTGCGATGCAGCAGTCCAACCACAGAGCCAGTTCTCGCTTGCGCTGAAGGCGCCGCGATAATTGGCTGGAGTAAAGAATCCGCCGGCAGGCGCTGCACCGACGCTGGTGACAGCATTGTTCTTTGCGGTGGGATCAATGAAGATGACTGGCGCAACAATGATTGAGCCAGACGTAACGTTTGGACCACGCGTCAGCGTACCAATCGGTGAAGAAGTAGCGAGAACGTTGTTGTTACCTGCCGCAAACACGCCGCGAGCATTAGCCTCGGTGTATGCAGCAGCGTTGTTGTTGTTGAAGAACACGTTGTCGGTGTACTGAATCAACTTGCCGCTCGACTGGCCGGTGTAAGCAGCCGACGGATTCGCAAACGCATTCACCGTGGAGTACACGTTGTAGTTCGTGGTCCACGTATCAGCCCAAGAAAGGGTTCCGTTGTAGCCGTAGCCAGTTTGACCGCCGGTGGCTTCGCCATCGGTGTTGTCATTCCTGATGACTGCCGCACCAGTATCCATGAGGATGCTGTTGTTGATCTGCATGCGGGCGTTGTCACGGAACTTTGTAGCAGCCCGGCCGCTGTTTGGTTGACCGACGAGGGTCATGTTGTAGAGCGCAACGGTGGTCACTGGCTGGCCATCGGACTTCTCCGCGCCGTCAACCTCAATCGCACTGTCGGGGAAACCCGAGCCCGAAGCGGCGCCAGGAATGCTGTAACCAGAAACGATCAGACCGAACTGAGCCTGACCGCGCCATCCTTGGTCGAGATCGAAAGAATCGTCGCCGGAGTTCCAGATGCTGAAGTACTTGAGGTTGACCTTTCCGCCCCAAATTTCAATGCCGTCGTCGACGTTGTTCATGATCTCAATGTGATCAATGATGGTGTCTTGACCAATGCCACCGAGCGAAAGTCCGTTCAGTTCATTACCAAGGCCAACCACCTTGCCGCCGTAGCTGAACGAGACGAATTGAAGCGCACCGCTGTTGTCTTGGTCGTTGCCGCCACCGTAGAAGGTGCGGGTGTCGCTGGGGCCGGACGCAACCAGGCCTTCCATATTGGCGTAGTTGCCAGCATTTGGGGCCGCTGTGTTGGTTGAAACGGCGCCGTTGCCGTACTTACTGATGTATGCGTTACCACAGATGGTGAGGTTGCCCCACTCATTGGCAACAGGGCGCCACACACCGCGTGGGTTGGTTGGGGTCCAAGTGTTGTAGTCAACCTTGGAAGTGAAGATGATCGGATTCTGCGAAGTGCCGATGCAGGACAGGCGGGCGTCGCGGGTGACAGCGAGTGATCCACCGAGATCGCTGGCAATGATCGTTCCAGCCTGAATGGTCAGCGTGGCGCCGTTGGTGACGTAGCGGGCACCCTGGAGGTTGTAGACATTGTTCGCCGTCCACGTGGTGGAGGTGGTGATGTCCGCAGTCACCAACACTTCGGCGGCACCGGCAACGCTGCCGATCATCGAAGCGCTGATAGCGGCAGTGAGTGCGAGTGTGTTCTTTGCAGTCTTCATGGGATCAAATCTTTCTTGGTAGAAATTTCTCAGCCGAATACAGGGCGACAGCATCAAACGATGACCTGACGCGAAGAGGACAACCCAATTCTGCACCAACTATGTTTCCTTCGCGCTACGTGTTCTACGAAAGCAGCATTCATATTTGGTAAACTTCGTGTTGCCTTCCGGCAGTTCTGTAAATTGCACCTAGATTCATGCATAAACAGGCGCCGCTTAACAGTATCTGAATGGCTGTCTAAACCACTTCTGAACCAAACTATGCATCTTTTGGGACCTAGCGCTTGCTCTTCGACGCGCGCTCAACCTGTTCGATGTAGCGGGCAATGTCGTCGCGCGGCTTTAGTGATTGGGCATCACGCAACAACGGAAGCGCCTCGGTGAACCTTCCTTGCGCCACGAACACCTGGGCAATCTTGACCTTCGCATTGGCAGCGAAGGAATCAATGCGCGCCGCGCGTTCGTAATAGAGGATCGCCTTGTCGGGCTGAGACATGCGGTTGTAGTGTTGACCCAACAGCATCAGCGCTTCACCGTCGAGCGGATCCAGCGCAATGACCTCTTCGAGCACCGTGGCGGTTTCTGTATCGCCAGACCCGCTGTTCATGGTCAGGCGCGCCTGCAACTTCAGCACCTTGCGACGGTCAGTGTCACTCAGCGTGTCGTTCCAGTTGGCCTTCACCAAGGTCAGTAGCGTCTTGGATTGCAGCAACCCACCACGCGCCGCGAGCACCTCGGCGGCACGAATCGACCGCGAAACCGGCTGGGTTGGATTCTTAGCAATGGCTCGCTCGTACGCACTGAGCGCCATGTCTGGCAGAGCTTCAGAAACATAGATATCTCCAAGCGTGAACAGGCTGTCCAC
>Ga0209550_10003707_pt1 | contig 14540 bp, 7 predicted proteins | sample LauGreSuBDMM15SN_2_FD_187567 | JGI IMG/M metagenome (GOLD analysis project Ga0209550, IMG submission 187567) | Freshwater lake microbial communities from Lake Michigan, USA - Su13.BD.MM15.SN (SPAdes) (version 5) | ecosystem: Environmental > Aquatic > Freshwater > Lake | place: Lake Michigan, USA...
ATCAACTTGGTCTATGCCCACATTGACTTATAGTCCAGGAACTAAACCTGATGCCGGAGTTCAAGCTATTTGGAACCGTCCTAAACAACCTATTCCATTACCAAAAGATGAATTGGATATGTTTGCAACAACTGAATTTAAACCTGAATGCTGTCCTAATGCTTATTCCAGTAGCACTGGCTGTGCTTGTATGACAGTTGACCAATATAATTATTTAAGAGATAGAGGTTCTAATAACGTACCATATTCTGAATATTAATTTTTATTATATAAATAATTTATTTTAAAAACTCTTAGTTGCTTCACATAATCTACAATATGTAATTTTTTGTGACCTATCTGGGTCAATATCTATATAATCATCTATCCATTCATGATTACAAATATTGTTTATTTTGTCTTCAACAATATTTGCCTTCAATAATATTTTTGACTTGTCAGTATTTACAGGGTTTTGTTGTTTTATATTAATTCTATCTATTATGTAATTAATTGTTTTATTAACATCTAGCAGAATATCTTTCTCATTTTGCATTTGTTAGTTGTATAGTATACTAACAAATATTTATATTGTTTTATTATATAGATGGCATCTCAACCAGAACCATATGAACATATGTCTCTAGAAGCAAAAAATAAAGCAGACTTAAAAATAAAACAATTTGAAGAAAGTATTATTGACCTTGCACGACAAGTAAATAGTGATAATGTAGATAAAGAATATACAGCAGATGAAGCTATTATAGAAAGTGACAGTGGTAACGTTAAACTATTTTATTTTATTGGTCGTTTAAATCCTCCTCATAATGGTCATATTGCTGCTTTAAATAAACTAGTCCAAATGGCAAATTCTCAAGGTTCTATTCCTTTAATAATACTTGGTAGCGGTCCTGGTTCCGATGATGAAACTAAACGAACTATGGATAATCCTATTAGTTTTGAGACTAAAGAAAGATTTATTCGTAATGTATTGCCAGGAAGATACAAAATTGTTAAAATGTCTAATGCAGCCCTAGATGTATCCCATTATGTAGAAGATGGATTACAAGATATTGGTAATGTTAAAAATATAACGATTAATCACATTGCTGGAGGAAAAGACGAAGACGCTACAAAACTTAGCTTTGCTTTAAAAGCTGCAAAAAATACGGCTTCTACAATAGCACCAGACGCATTAATAGATGCTTCTGTAGTTTCTATTGAACCTGAAACAACTGATAGTGGGAGTGCAATGTCTGCTACTAAAGTTAGAAAAGATGCATATAAAACTATTTTGAACGGAACTGGGTTTGAAGGGTGGCCAGAAGAATATAAACAGTTTTATGGAGCAATGGCTCCAGAAGTATATAATCAAATTTTATATCCTCTACAGAAAATACCCGAATCAGAAAAAGAACATGCTATTATAGAATATATTTCATCTGGTTCTCTTCCATCAATTAAAAAAGGAACTAAAAGAAAGAAGGGTGGCAGCAAACGAGTAAAGAAAGGAAAAACCCAAAAGAGAAATAAAAAACATATTAAAAAAAGACGAATAACCAAAAGAAAATAACTATAATAATTATAATATATTTGTTAGTATAATTATTATTTATGTGAAAAAATAATATTACTTCTGTTGAGAGAAGTAAGACCGTTATTAGTGTAATACCTTGATATAGTTTTGAGAACAGAATAATTTTGTGTTGCGCGGTATGCAAAAGTCGTATCAGAATTAGGAACCCCAGCTCTGTTAAATATTACACTTGTTGTCATTTTATTTTTTACAATTGTAGGCATTATTATAATTAGAATATAAAAAATAATTTTGAGCGAATTTAATTCCTAAATATAGACTATCTCGTAGTAGCTATAAAAGTTGACATACTTTTTTTAAAGAAATCAGATGTTATATCTGGTCTACCACTTGGTTGAACTATTGTGTAATTAGCAGATGCTAATACTCCAAAGCCTTTAAATGTATCTGGAACCCCTCTACGATAAAAAATAGTACTAGTTTTTAATGCTGGCATTGATATAAATATATAATAAAAAATAAATTATATATTTATTTACTCATAACAATACAACTTACAAATACAATTAAATATACAAATGATACAATGATGGATTTAGACCATTATCCGACTTCTTAATCATTTTATCAACAATATCTTTTGTAACTGTGAAAGGAAATTCTACTTTTAACGACATATCCTCTTCAAACAAGTTTGAACCTGGACGCATCAAACGGTATAAATTTAATTTTGTATAAATAATTTCCAAACATCTCTTTAGATTTCTTACACCATCTTCTTTATTACAGTGATGTTCAATGATATAGTGTAATGTTTGGTCAGGAATAATAATATCTTCTTTTTCAAATTTAACTTGTTCTCTAATCTTAGGAAGCAAATAACTATTTGAAATAGCAGTTTTTTGTTTCTGATTATATCCCTTAGTTTGAATGCGATACATTCTATCCTTAAGAATTGGATTAACCTTACTTTCGTCATTATAACTAAATATAAATAAACATTTACTTAAATCAAAATCAATTTCTGCAAAATATTTATCATGAAATTGTGTATTCTGAGATGTATCGGTTAAATGTGTTAGAATCCCAGCAATTTCTTCACCTTTTGGAGTATCACTTATTTTATCTAATTCATCAAAGTAAATTACTGGGTTCATACACTTACTATCAATTAATATTTGTACAATTTTTCCCCAAGTAGAACCTTCATAAGTATATCCATGTCCTTCTAGAAAGCTACTATCAGTTGCACCTCCTAATGCAATGAATGCGAATGGTCTATTCAAAATTTTACTAATTCCCTCCTTTACTAAACTCGTCTTTCCAGTTCCAGGAGGACCATGAATAGCGACTGCAGAACCAATTGCGTTAGGATTTGTTATTAATTGACCTAACAATTGCATAATTTGCATTTTGGCATCATTTAGACCATAAACAGCTTCATCTAATGTTTTTTGTGCACTGGCCATAAAATCATGACATTTGTCAACTCCATCACTAATTGAAAGTGGTAATGTTTTATATTCATTAAATGGAATCCTCATAAATGTATCAACCCAATTTTTTATTTTGTAGAATTCTCCTGAACCAGGCTCCATATAGCGAAGAGAACTAATCTTTTTCATTGCAGCCGCTTTAAATATTACTGGCATATCTGATTCTAGTAGTGTCAGACGATATGGTTTCTCAATTCTTGTAATCTTATTAATTTCTCTAAGTTCCTTAATTATTTTCTTTTGTTGTTGTGTTTGTAATTTTTCATAGAATTCAAAATCATTCATTGTATTTTTATCTCTTAATATTCTTTTAAATATGCGTCCATTTCTCTCCTTTTCTTTTTGAATTTTCTTTTCACTCTTTTTTTTTATTTCTGCAGTCTTTTCCTCACACACTTTAACACATTCATTAATTAAACTATTACCTTTATTTTTAGATTGTAACTCTTTAAGAATAGCTATTACTTCTTCATCTGAAGTCTTTTTTTCTAAATCATTTGAACAATTAATATCATTATCTCTTTCATTTTCCTTTATAGATGTCTTTTCTTTTTTATATATTTTTTTTGTCTTTTTAGTAGGTTTTATCTCTTCTTCCTCTTCTTCTTCTTCATCTTCATCTTCATCTGAATCACTACTAATAGGGTCATCTTCATTTTCAGTATTTGAATCAGAACAAGTTTCCCATTCATCATCATCAATATCATTAAATTCATCATCATCTTCATCTTCATCTTCATTTCTTCCTCCAATTGTGAATATGATATTGAACTTTCCTGATTTTGAAGTATTAAGTTCATAATCATCGGTTTCTTCTTCATCTTCAGTTTCCGAATCTTCAGAACCAAGTTCTTCTTCATCTTCAATCTTCTTACCTTTTTTAGACTTATCCTTCTTTTTAGCAACTTCTTTTTCAATAGTATTCTTTTGCTTTTTATCTATTTTTAATGTTTTTTTAGATTTTTTATTTTCAACAGATTCATCTTCACTTTCATTTTCACCTTCATTTTCACTTTCATTTAAAGCATTTTTCAATCGTTCACCTGCTTTTATTTTTTTGTCTAAATGTTTTGATGGAAATACCTTTTTAAGAAACTTACGATATTCGTGAGAATCTAATTCATTTTCACTATCATCATCTGTATAGAAAGTTTCATCATCATCGTCAGAAGATTCTTCATTACGTTTCTTCTGCCTAACGAGTTCTTCCCTTCTTTTAGTGTTTTTTGATTCTTTCTTAGACATTTTAGTTTGACTATCGCGTGGCATTCTTTCTTAATTGTGTATATTAGAATATTTTTAAGTTTGTTCAATTTTTTATTTAATAATTTATTGATATATAATTTGTATCAATTATATACAAAAAATGACTTAAAGAAATATAAATAAAATTGAATTAAAACAATCTAAATATTATTTGTTATATATAAGAAGAATGTCAAAGAATTCTGGAAACATGAAAAACATTAATTGCTCAAAAATTATTGGTATCCAATTTAGTATATTATCACCTGAAGAAATCCGAAAGGGTTCCGTTGCTGAAATTACTAGTAAAGAGGCATATATCAATAACAAACCTGTTATCAATGGTTTGTTTGATCCAAGAATGGGTGTATTAGAACCAGGACTAATTTGTCCAACTGATGGTTTAGATTATATGCAAACACCTGGATATTTCGGTCACATTGAATTAGCTCGTCCAGTGTTTTATATTCAGTATTTAAGCACAATTCAGAAGGTATTAAGGTGCGTTTGTTTTAAATGTAGTAAGTTATTGATTTCAAAAGAAAAGTATAAACAAGCATTAAAAATGCAAACCCAAGCCAGGTGGAAATATGTTTCAGAACTATGTAAAGGTGTAAAGAGATGTGGTGAAGATATAGAAGATGGCTGTGGTTGTCTACAACCAAAAAAGGTAAAAAAAGAAGGAATGTCATCATTATTTGCTGAGTGGACTAATACTGCTGAAGATAGTGAAGAAAATACTATTGTTATCCCATTGACACCTGAACTTGTTTTAAAGATATTCAAGAGAATTTCTGATGAAGATGTTACATTTATGGGGTTTAGTCCTATTTGGTCTCGTCCAGATTGGATGATTTGTCAAGTTTTAGCTGTTCCTCCTCCAGCAGTGAGACCATCTGTAAAGCATGATGCTCAACAAAGATCTGAGGACGACTTGACACATATATTAGTAAATATTGTAAAAACTAATAAAACATTGCTAGAAAAATTAAATAACAATGCTCCTGAAAATATTATAAACGACTGGTCAGTTGTATTACAATATCATGTTGCTTCAATGGTTGATAATAAGTTGCCTGGAGCAAGTCCAGTTGCCCAACGTTCTGGAAGACCCTTTAAATCAATTAAAGATAGATTGAATGGAAAAGGTGGAAGAATGAGAGGAAATTTAATGGCTAAACGTGTAGATTTTAGTGCTCGTTCAGTTATTACAGCTGACCCAAATATTTCTATTAGAGAGTTAGGAATTCCTATGAAAATTGCTAAGAATATTACCAAGCCTATTATTGTAAATAGAGTAAATAAAGCATTCTTAACTAAATTAGTTCAAAATGGTCCGGATGTTTGGCCTGGTGCTAAAATTCTTGAGAGACAAAATGGGCAAAATATTACTTTGCGTTATCTAGATAGAAAAAGTATTATATTAGAAGATGGAGATATAGTTCATCGTCACATGATGGATGGTGACGCTATTCTATTTAATCGTCAACCTACATTACACAGAATGAGTATGATGTGTCATATTGCTAAAATTATGAAGCAAGGTGATACATTTCGCATGAATGTTGCTGACACAAAACCATATAATGCTGATTTTGATGGAGATGAAATGAATTTACATATGCCTCAGGATCCAGAATCTGAGTCGGAATTAAAAAATTTAGCTGCAGTTCCTTATCAAATTATCAGTCCAGCAAATAATGCATCAATTATTGGAATTTACCAAGATTCTATGCTTGGTTCATATAGGTTTACTAGAGAACAGATAGACTTTACTCAAAAAGAAGCAATGAATTTGTTAATGATGTTTAATCGGGTTAATCCTGAAAATCTGAAAAAGAAGAAAAATGAAAAAGTTTCTAATTTTGAAATTATGTCACAAATTTTACCTCCTTTGTCATTAAAGATTAAAAATAAGCAATTTGATAAAGAAACTGAAAAAACTGATACTTCTAATAATATTATTGAAATCATTGCTGGAAAATATATTCGTGGACAAATGGATAAAAGTATATTAGGTTCAGGAACAAAGGGTATTATTCATAGAGTTTGTAATGATTTTGGTAATATGGCTTCTGCTCAGTTCATTGATGATTTACAAAATATTGTAACTGAATACATGAAACAAAGTGCTTTTAGTGTTGGAATTAGTGATTTAATAACTGACACTAAAACTAATGATAAAATTATATCTATTATTACTGAGAAAAAAACAGATGTAAAAAATTTAATTAATCAAGTACAAATTGGGGTTTTTGAAAATAATTCTGGAAAGACAAATGAAGAAGAATTTGAAACTAAGGTTAATAATATTCTTAGTAAAGCTCAAAATGATGCCGGAAGAGAAGCTCTTACAAATCTAAGTAAAGACAACAGATTTGTTGTTATGTTTAATGCTGGTTCTAAAGGTTCTGAAATTAACATTCAACAAATGACTGCCTGTTTAGGACAGCAAAATGTTGATGGTAAAAGAATCCCATATGGATTTGATAACAGAACTCTTCCTCATTATACTAAGTTTGATGATTCAGCGATTGCGCGTGGATTCGTAGAAAGTTCTTATATCAATGGCCTTTCTCCTCAAGAATTATTCTTCCATGCTATGGGTGGTCGTATAGGTTTGATTGATACTGCAGTAAAAACTTCTACAACTGGATATATTCAAAGAAGATTAATTAAGGGTCTTGAAGATTTGATGGTTAATTACGATATGACTGTCAGAACCAACAAAAGCAAGGTTGTTCAATTCAGTTATGGAGATGATAATATTGATACTGTTAAAGTTGAAAACCAAGACTTACCTATTGTTGATATGAGCATTCAAGATATATACTCTCACTTCGCAGTTATTGATGATGGTTCTAAATCAAAGAAAATTTCAGGAATGTTTGTCAAGTCAGCTTATACTCGCCAAAAGAAACAAGAAGAAGAAATACAGAAGAAATGTGAATTTTATATTAATTTTATGATTGAAAATAGAAACAAAATTGTAAAAAATGTATTTAATAGCAAGTCTGAAAATATAGTTAGAGTTCCGGTAGCATTTGCATATATTATTCAAAATATAATTGGTCAACAAGGAATCAACAGTAACTCTCTTGTTGATATTACAATGTTAGAAGCGTTTCAAATGATTGAAGATGCATTCTCTAAATTAGAGACTATTGTTTATGCTCCTCCAACTGAATTATTCAAGGTCTTATTCTATTATTATTTGTCACCAAAAGACCTATTGCTTAATAAGCGTTTCAATAAAAAAGCATTGGTTATTCTTTTGGATACTATTATTCTATCTTATAAAAGAGCGATTGTAGCTCCTGGAGAAATGGTTGGAATGATTGCTGCTCAAAGTATTGGTGAACCAACCACACAAATGACACTAAATACATTTCACTTTGCTGGTGTAGCATCTAAATCAAATGTTACTCGTGGTGTTCCAAGAATTGAAGAAATATTGTCATTATCGGCTTCTATTAAAAATCCATCCCTTACTGTTTATTTAAAACATGATGAACAAACTGATAAAGATAAAGCAAGCGTGATCCAGTACATGTTGGAACATACAAAGTTACAGGAAGTAGTTAAAACCGTTGAAATCTGTTTTGATCCTGATGACCTTAATACACTTATTTCTGAAGATAAATCAACAATGTCACAATATCGCGAATTTGAGAATATGATTGATGATTGCTTGAGTCAAGAAGTCTCTCAGGATGAAAATGAGAAATCAAAATGGATTATACGTATGGAGATGGACCCTGAAGTTATGTTGGAAAAAAATATTACAATGGATGATATTAATTTTACTTTGAATAATACACATAAAGATGAAATTAGTTGTGTTTATTCTGATTACAACTCAGATAAGCTAATATTTAGAATTCGTATGAATAATATTTTAAAAAATGGTTCAGGAAAAGGAGGTAAAAAGCCCAAGGTAAACCCTTTAGACCAATCAGACCAAATATATATATTGAAGAATTTTCAAGACCAACTATTAGATGGAATTGTTTTGCGCGGAGTTAAAAATATTGATAAAGTAATTTTAAGAAAGGTCAAAGATAATTTGGTAGAAAAGGGAGGAGCATACAAAAAAGAAGATATTTGGGTTCTTGATACAATTGGAACAAATCTACTTGATGTTTTAGGATTAGAATATATTGACCCTAATAGAACTATCAGTAATGATATTGTGGAAATATTCAATGTTTTGGGAATGGAAGCTGCTAGACAATGTATTTACAACGAATTATCAGAAGTTCTTGAATTTGATGGTGCTTATGTAAATGCACATCATATGGCTTTACTATGTGATAGAATGACATTCAGTAATAAATTAATTTCTATATTTAGACATGGTATCAATAATGATGATATTGGACCTATAGCAAAAGCATCTTTTGAGGAAACTCCTGAGATGTTCTTGAAAGCAGCTAGACATGCTGAATTAGATACAATGAGAGGAATTTCAGCTAACGTAATGTGTGGACAAGAAGGCTTGTTTGGAACATCTGCATTTCAAGTGGTTCTTGATATAAATGAAATGATTAAACTTGAGGAAAAATATAAGTATGAATATCAGGATAAAGATGAAATAATTAATAATGGATTATTCACAGATATAGAAGAACAAACTGATATCTGTAGTCTACAGAACTTACAAATTCAAACTAATGTAAGTAATATTAAAGCAGAAGAAATGGGAGGAGAAAATGATTATGATCCTTTTGCTTAAAATGTATATATTCAAATATAATATATTAAAAATTATCTAATTAATACAATTATTAAATGAAAACTTTTTTTAATATATTACTAACACTAATAAACCAAAATCCAAAAAAATATCCTGATGAACCATTCCAAATAATTGAAAATTATCATAACAACCATGTTTCAGAACTATCTAGTCATATCATATTTCTATTAAATCGTATTTTTTATGAGGAGAAAAAAAGTCTGTATACAGACCAATATTCTAGAAATTCTTCTGCAAAGTTTATGTCTTTAAATTCTGTTTTAGATAATTCTTTTTATAAAAAAGAACTTAAAGAAAAAATATTATGTACCTTTTCAAAAGCACAAAATTATTACTATGCCTTCTCTCGGTTAGCACGATTATACAAGCTTAAAAAATATCCTATTGTTGTTTCATATGACTTAATGCTTAACCCTCTTGATATTAATCACAGAAATACATTTATTTTTATTGATAACAAATCTAACTTTTTATTCAGCTTAAATGATCTCATTTCTATTATTGAAACATCTATCGGTAATTCACCTGATTTTTTTTCTGATCCACTACCTTCATTAAATCCTTATACAAAACAACCATTTACAAAGTCTACATTATATAATATTTATTTTAAACTTAAAGAATCTAGACGATTAATGTCATCATTATTTCATTCTTTTTTTTTGGAAAATTTTAATATTAATAAGTTTGCTGAACATTATGAACCTATTATTAGAGAAAATGCCATACATAAATTTGTATTTAATTCTCCATATTCAACTTTATATCAATCTGTTTTGTTCATGCTCAAATGGAATAGATATACCAAAGAATATATTATACATAAGGATTTTCCAAAAGATTTGTTAGTTAATATATTTAGACCATTTCTATTTTATTATTATATAATTAATTACGATATTAAATCTACTGTTAAAGTTTATAATTATAAACGCATTTTAAATAATAAATTAAAGAAATTTTATGAATATAATAAATCATTTGGAAGAAGATATCTTGTACTCAAAAAACAATTTGGCAAAGTTGTAGGACATGAAATTATGTTTAATTCAAAGCATATTAGCTTTTATAAAATACATGTAAATACAAATGAACAGTATTTTTGGATTAGTAATCATAATAATATTAATGATGATGAAAATAATGACGATGAAAATAATGACGATGAAAATAATGACGATGAAAATGACGATGAAAATGATGATAATAATGATGAAAATGATGATAATAATGATGATGACGATGACGATGACGATGACGATGACGATTATGACTCTATAAGTTAATTAATTATTTCTAAATCTCCCTCTATTTGAATATCTTTTAAAACCTTTCTTCTAGTAGCTTTTTTACCTGGTGGATTTACTCGTAATTTTTTCTCTCTTTGTTTTCTTGTTTTCCTCTTCTTGATAGGAATAATATCTATTTGTTCCTCTGGAAATATAATTTCTTCTAATATTATATTTTTTTGAGGTTCATTAACTATTTCTATAGGCTCTTCATCATTTAAAACCAACGTATGGTTTATTCTTTTTCCTTTTAGTTTCTTTACCCTTTTCTTTGGAATAATTTCCATTTGTTCCTCTTCTTCAAATACTTCTAAAGGTTCATTAACATATTCAAATTCCAACTCTCTTAAACCTTTTTGTTTTGGTTTATATTTTGTTGTTATATCTTTTTCAAATACAAAATCAATATAATCTTCGGTTGTAATATAATTATCTAAAGCATTTTGAATATTAGTAAGACAACCACTTTCGTTCAATTTATCCAAATGTATTTTAACATCTTCTTTATCATTAATAATAACTTTATATTCTGGGAGTTTTTTATCAGTTCTTCTATACATACCGGGAGTTATGATAAAAGCATAAGTATCGCTTTGATTTTTATAACATACAAATTCTAAAGCATTATAACGAGTTTCAGGAATTAATTTACTTGATATAAATATTGATGGTATTTCATATTTAACTAACAAAATCCATAAATCAAAATTGACAGCAACAAAGCCATCTTGCATTATCATTTGCTCAAAATTCATTGTTCCATCTTGTAATTGATTAGCATCAAATTGAGCTTCCTCTCTTAAAATATCAACTATTTTATTGATAGAATCTTGATTTGTAAAACCATCCGTTAGTTTACTGTACTCATCTACTAATTCATCTTTTATTTCTTCAATTGTGACCTTTTTATTTTTAAATTCATGAATAAGATCTATTATTAAATATAATGAACAGTAATTTGAACCTAAGTATTCTATTTCTTTATAATTTTTTGGAAAGCAACTTCTCCAGTGTGCTGATTTTATTTTTTGAGGTTCAGATTTTGTACAATCTCTAACATGGTAAGGATTTATAACTTCATCTAGTTCAATTTCTTTTTTATACAATTGTGTTATTATTGGTTCAGCGGTATCATATGTGTTATATTTAGCAAACTTATTCATATCCGCAGGAATTAAGTTTTCAAAAAAATCTTGATTTAATAAGTCTTGTAAAACAATTATTTCATCGTCTCGTAAATTATATTTTACTTGTCCAAATGATAAATATGCTTGTGGATTGAAAATAAATGATTTTATTCTGTTGTACCTAATAAGCTCATCAGCCATTCTTCCATAATAATATGTTTCGTTATCAGTTCCATTAACCAAGTTTTCTTTTGGTAACACTAGTTGGCACGTATCATCTGATATTCTACACACAGAACCCTTTATATCGCATTTATCTACATTTTTAGATATACATGTATGTAAATCATTCTCATTTAATTCTGTATATTTATATGGCAAATTAGCTCCGGCAGCAAATACAATAGTATTGTCAACCAAATCATATAACATTTGTATTACCATATCTAATTGATTCTTGTATAATGTATATCGTTTATTACATTCATCTTTAATTAATTTTCTCTTTTCACTGTTTGAGTAATCATTAAATAATATGCGTATAGTATTTCTAAAAACATTATAAAAATTTGTTTCTAGTTGTATTCTTTTAATGAAATCTACTCTTTTTGTATCAACTGTATTATTTGTTAGTGTGTTTATATCTGCAACTAACATATCATTATTGGTAATTGTTTTTATTGTTTCCCCTACTGTTGATACTGGTATAGGCACTTTTATTGGAACAAATTGATTCGTATTTGTTAAGAATCCTGTTATTAATTCATCTTCTACAACTCTACAAAAATATTTAGGGTTAAAACAATTTACATTTTTAATATCAACAGGTTCTTCATAATCATAATATTCTTTTAAAAATTCTAATGTTTCTTCATATGGCTTCCAAATACTGTCATTCATATATACAAAATCATACTCACAATGTTCTTTATTTATTACACATCCTTTTTTATTTGTTAAACTTGTTAAAGCTGAAGGATAACATGGTATAAATCCTTCTAAACCTTGTCTATTTTTTGCCAAAACACCAATTACCTTTCCCTGAAAATTTAAAATTTGGACTCCAACAGAATATTTTTTTTCATTTAATTCCTCAATTAATTTGTCTAATACAGGTGACTGTTTAAATCTATATTCATTTGGTCTACTAATAAATGAACGACATTTTTCTCCTATAGTAGGTTTTATAATTTTTGCAAAAACTGCTCGTAATGTTTTTGGTAATTTTTTATCATATTCACTAAATGTTTTTGTAATATGAAGGTTTTTTCCATCATTACGATAACCATAAACCGGCTCAAAATAATTTTCTCGTTTAATTAGAATTAAACTTCTCTTTCTTGCATCAAATGCATGTACAGAATAATGATTGGTAGGGCAAACTAATTCAATATTGTTAGTTGCATCGTCTTCGGGAATCTCTAAGATAATTAAATTTATACCTCCTTCAAATAATTTTGGATTTGGCATACAAATTAAATCCCATAAGTATGTATAATCAATTGTAATTTTATCATCTCTTAAGTAATTTTTAAAATTTTCAAATGCTTGAGCCACTTTTATTATAAATTGTTTTGATACTATTGATGCTTGAGATACTATTTCGGTTTCTTTTATACTAGTCTTAATAGTTTTATTTATTGAAGACATCATTTTTTTATATAATTTTGTATTTCTGTAGTCTTCAATATTCACTTCTAAATTTGGATTAGCAAAACTAGTAGTTAAATCTCCGTTTTGATATTTTACAAATTTGTCTAAATCTATTGCATCTATTATAATACCCTTCATTTCTTTTATTGTCGGTACATCATGATTTGCATTCGGAATATAACGAGTTATTAGAGGTTTTTTATTGTCTTTCTGTGCGTAAAAAATAGCACTTGCTATACATGATATGAATGATTGAGTTGAACTGACCTCAACGCCATGTCTTAAAATACACATATGATGTAGTTTTAAATTCATATTTGTTTTACTTATTTGACAATCACCATTTACTTCATGTAAAAATTTTTGCACAGCAATTGGCAAAAACCCCCAACGATGTTCTCCCAATTGAGGACCATATTTTTCTGGACCTTTAACATAATATTCTACTTCTACTATATCTTTTCTAAGCTGTTCTTCAAATCCTTTTTCTTTTTCTGAAACTATTTCTGCTTTTTTATCATCAAATTTACCTTGACAAATGTCTCTACGATTTTTCATTTCAGTTGTTTCCCAGTTACTATAACAACAAGGAATACACAAACCCGAAGGAGTTTTTTGCTTATGGAACCCAGGATATTTTCTTTCTTTTCCATCATAAAATTGATAAACATATTTGTCTTTTGGAACCTCTTTTGCTTTTTTTGGTATTATTGCGTCTTCAATTTTAGCAACTTTTGGCCCACATTTACCATCTAATATATCTTGCTCTGTAACCATTGTATTTGTTAATAAACACCAATAACGAGGGCATGTATAATAGAATTTCTTTGAACTATCCTTTGAGTCTGTTCCATATTCAATAAAATCAGCTTCTTCATTTAGTTCTCCAGGATGCTCTTCCACTATTTTATCTCTTTCTTCCTTTGTTAATATTACTGGTTGTCGTCTATCACTCAAACTAAAGGGACACATTCTCGTGTATAAATCAAATTTTTCATCCTTTTCTTTTATAAATAACTTAGGCATGCGCTCTTCTAAACGAGATGAAAAAGGATTTGGATATTTTAGTTTCATACCAGTTATATCACGAACTGTATTCTCTAGTTTTTCAGCGGCAGCTTTTATTTTTTTTTGTGTTGGAATTTTTGTTTCATCCCTGCCCTTTACTGGTTTACGTTTTTTTGGTATTAGTTCAATTTCTTCTGGAATTTCCATTTCAAATTCTTCAGATTTATTTATGATTTCTGGGGATTTTGATATAACGTCTTCTTGTAATTCAATTGATTCCACCTCTTCAGGTGTAGGTGTTTTTGATTTTGTTTTTACTGAATTAGATATAGAGTCTTCTTGTAATTCAATTGATTCAGCTTCTTCAGGTGTAGGTGTTTTTGATTTTGATTTAATTGATTCTACTTCTTCAGGTGTAGGTGTTTTTGATTTTGATTTAATTGATTC
>Ga0209550_10003708_pt1 | contig 14537 bp, 12 predicted proteins | sample LauGreSuBDMM15SN_2_FD_187567 | JGI IMG/M metagenome (GOLD analysis project Ga0209550, IMG submission 187567) | Freshwater lake microbial communities from Lake Michigan, USA - Su13.BD.MM15.SN (SPAdes) (version 5) | ecosystem: Environmental > Aquatic > Freshwater > Lake | place: Lake Michigan...
AGATGGTGGCCAGCGATGTTTAGGTGCAAGTTTTTGGTTATTCGGTATCGATCTCGCTGGATTCGTTAAGCTAGGACCTCTCTCCTCAGTGGACCCCGATTCCTAGGTTGACAAAGGTTATCAGCTTGCGCCGCCAGACTGTTCGAGCAAATTATTGTTCGTGTCGTCTCCAACACAGCATCTTATAAATGGCTAACTGTGACCATAATTTTCTTCAATTGGCCGATTCAAGTACGAAGTGCAACACGGGACAAAGATTGATGAAAAACCTCTGCAGGCGTTCTGAATCCCAATCGCCTGCGGGGGCGGTTATTCAATCTGTTTGCGGAGATTCGCCGCGGCAATGCGTTGGCATGGAATGGATAATCGTGACACTTTAGTCAATTATGAAAAAAATTAACGAATTTCCCCTGCCGGATCACACTCTCGCCGAACTCTGATCTCTTGACACCGACCGCCAATGACCAATTTATGACTACATCGCGCATGCCCGGCGACACATTCGCCGCCTCCTTGTGGGAAACTATTTCCGCGCCCGCCGAAGTGCCTGTCCGGCTTCAGGACGAGCAGCAGGCCGAAGTCGCGATTGTGGGCGGAGGCATCCTCGGCCTGTCTATCGCGCTGCACCTTGCCGAGCGCGGCGTTTCGACGGCGCTGCTGGAAGCCGAAAAATTTGGCTTTGGCGCCTCGGGTCGCAACACCGGCTTCGTTGTTCCCAGTTTCATTGGTGGCATCGGGCCGCGCGAAGTCGCCAACCTGATCGGCGAAAAAGCTGGAGAGCGACTGTCGCGCTTTGTAGGAGCATCCGGAAAAGAATTGTTTGATCTGGTGCAACGCCTCGCCATCGAATGTTCTGCGGAGCCCAACGGCTGGCTGCAACCGGCGCACAACGCAACAAAGATGCGCATGCTTGAAGAACGCGTGCGCCAGTGGCAGGCGCTGGACCAGCCGGTTGCCTTGCTCGATCGTGACGAGGCGCGCCGGCTGACAGGCAGCCCGCAATACCTGGGCGCATTGATCGATCGCAGCGGCGGGCAGATCAACCCGCTTGCCTTCGCCCGCGGTCTGGCTCACGCAGCGAGCGCGGCCGGTGCCAGGCTCTATAGCGGTGCACGGGTCGAGTCCTGTGTCGATGAAGGTGGGAAGTGGATTCTGAAAACCACTCGGGGAAGCGTGCGCACGGAAAAAGTTTTCTTTGCTTCCAACGCCATGGGTGGCGCGCTGATGCCTGCGGTACGCAAAAGCATCATCGCGGTGCAGCCGTACCAGGTCGTCACCCAGCCGCTGGACGAGCAGGTGCGTGCCCGCATCCTGCCGCTGCGCCAGCCAGTCGCCGACCTGCACAATCACACTTTCGCTGTGCGCTGGAGCCCCGACAACCGGCTTATGACCGGTGGCCTTGGCGTGTTCAATTCCGATGCGGCCATCGGCGCCATGGCCACTTCATTTCTCGATCGTTTGCACAAGTACCTGCCGGGCCTGCCGCCGCTGCAGGCTGCTTACGCATGGCGGGGCGCGGCCGCGACCACGGCTGATTTCCTGCCGGCAGTATGGAATGTGGGCCGCAACGTGTATGCACCCATCGGCTGCAACGGTCGCGGCGTCGCGGTGGCGACTTCGTTCGGCCGCGCGCTGGCTGCATTTGCGCAAAGTGGTGATGCCCGCGACCTTCCCGTCAGGGTCGGACCGCCACGGCCGCGGCCTTTTCATTCGATACTAAGCACGGGCCCCTCGCTTTGGTTGATGTGGAACCAGTTCAGGGATTGGCGTGACGACCGTGGCAATAGCAACGCGTCCCACTGACGTGCCCATGGTGGCTTATTAACATGCGGAGCGATGATTGACATGGAATTGATCGGTCAGCCGGGCTGGAATGAACACCTCGCAGCGTGCTTCCCAATGGATTATGCCGACGCAAGGCGACGCTTCAGGTCGTTATGCGCCGAGAATGGTTCGCCGGCCCGCGCCTATGTCAATCCGGTGCGCGGACCGTATGGCGAGGAACTGGCCGCCGATGTGGCGTGGTTCGGCCGACCAGACGCTCGCCATGTAGCGGTGCTGACTTCTGCGACGCACGGCGTCGAGGGATATTGCGGCTCCGGCTGCCAGATAGACTGGTTGCTCTCGGGGGAGTCATCGCGCCTGTCTGAACACAGCGCTGTGCTGCTGGTGCATGCGGTGAATCCGCATGGCTACGCATGGCTGCGGCGAGTCACCGAAGACAACGTCGACCTGAATCGCAACGGCGTGGATTTCAATGCACCCCTGCCGCCCAATCCGGGTTATTCAGAACTGCGTAAGGCATTCTGCCCCGATACACTGCATGGCCCGGCGTATGAGGCGGCGCAGGCGCAGCTTGCCGATTACGAGCACCGTCACGGTGTGCCTGCGCTGGTGCGCGCCCGCACAATGGGCCAATACGTCGATCCCAAGGGCATTCACTACGGCGGTTCAGGACCGACCTGGTCCAGGCGGATGCTGGAGGCCGTCATGCGCGATCACGCGCTGGCCGGCAGGTCGCAGGTCGCAGTGATCGACTATCACACCGGCCTCGGCCCGTACGGCTACGGCGAACCGATCTGCGGCAGCCGGCCGGGAGAACCCGGACAGGCACGGGCACGCGCTTGGTACGGGACAAGCCTGACCGAACCCCTGCTCGGCACGTCGACTTCCGCGGTGATTCCCGGCCTGACCCAGTACATGTGGCTGCGCGAATTGGGCGCCGAACGCATCACCTTCATTGCACTGGAGTTCGGCACCTATGCGCCGGACGTCATCGAAGCAGCCGTCGTCGAGGAGAACTGGCTGCACTCCAGGGGCACGCCCGACTGGAACAGCGAAACAACGCAAGCCATCCAGCGCCGGCTGCGGCATGTCTACTTCCCAGAAAAAACCGACTGGCAAGAATTGGTGCTGTGCCGCAGCCGCCAGGTCATTCGGCAGACGCTGTCCGGGCTGGGCGAAAGCGTATAACGAGCTTCGAGCGCTGCAGTCCGTTCTTAGCTATGACGTCGAACAGGCCACGACTTGTGGCCTAGTTATGTTTGATCATGATCTTGCGCGTCGCCAGTGGGTCGCGCTTGTGCAATGACTCGACGATGCGATGGTGGTCGGCCTTCGCTTCACTGCTGATGTCGCGGGTGCGGGCGCCGATATAGAAAAAGCGCTCGAGATCGTTCAACTTCTTGAAAATCAGCTCGTGCAGACGCTTGATGCCGGTGGCGCGGCCGATCAGTAGGTGAAACTCGCGGTTGGTGGCGATGAAGTTGTCCAAGCTGGAATTGACGTTTCGATCCAGTCCCGCGTCGGCGAGCTTTTCGAGCGCGTCGAGTTCCTCTTCGTCGCCACAGGCCCGCCGCTTGACTACGCCTTGTGCGAACGCAGCGCGGCCAAGAAAGCGCGGGTGCGCTTGTCCTGCGGATTGTTAAAAAATTCGTCCGGCGGCGCGCACTCCACGATACGACCGGCATCCATCATGATGATACGGTCTGCGATGCGCCGCGCGAAGGCCAGTTCGTGCGTGACGACGACCATGGTCATGCCGTCACGCGCCAGCGCCTGGATGGCCTCCAGCACTTCGCTGACGATTTCAGGATCGAGTGCCGAAGTCGGCTCGTCGAACAGCATCACCTCTGGGCTCATGGCCAGCGCGCGCGCAATAGCGACGCGCTGGCGCTGGCCGCCGGAGAGTTCCAGCGGATAGGCGTCGAACTTGTCCGACAGGCCGAGCCGGGCTAGATTGGTCTCCGCCAGCTTCGCTGCTTCGGCCGGAGCAAAGTGGAGTATGCATTGCGGCCCGATCGACACGTTTCGGCGGGCGCTTAGATGCGGGAACAGGTTGAAGCGCTGGAACACCATGCCGATGCGCTGCCGCTGCATGTCCAGTTCGCCTTCGGACAACGGCACCCGCTCGCCGTTTGCGGATTCTCGAACACCGATCGGATCGCCCATGAGACGGACGATGCCGGCATCCGGCGCCGTCAGATGGTTGAGACAGCGCAACAGCGTCGATTTGCCCGATCCAGACGGCCCGATCACAACCAGCACTTCACCGCGGTGTACGCGCAGGTCGGCGTTGTCCAGCACCGTCAATCCTCCCAGGCGCTTGGACAGCCCGACGGCCTCCAGCACCAGCGGCGCGTCCGAGAAACTGTTAGAAGCGTCGCGTGTCGATGGCCCCGTCATATCGACCGTACCGGCAGCGGCCGGCGATTTTGCCATTTGCATCGAAGGCCGCACGGGAGTGGCACGATCAGTGAAACCGCGCGCCAGCCTCTTCTCGATGCGATGCTGGATGAAGGTGACGACACTGATGATGGACAGGTACCAGATGGCCGCGGCCGCGTAGATTTCGAGCGGCCGTCCGGTGGACTGCGCCAGTTGCTGCGAAGTGCGCAGCAGTTCTGCAATCGAAATCACCGACAGCAGCGAAGTGGCCTTGATCATGTAGCTGTAATTATTGCCGAGAGGCGGCACGATGACGCGCAGGGCCTGCGGCAACACGACAAGGCCGAAAACCTGCACTCGCCCCAATCCAAGCGACATGCCAGCCTCGCGCTGTTCGTGTGGCACCGACAGCAGGCCGGCGCGCACGATTTCGGTCATGCGCGCGCCCTCGTTCAAGCCCAGTGCCAGCAGGCCGGTGGCAATGACGCCGAGCCCAAGGCCGACTTGCGGCAGCACGGCATAGAAGAAGAGAATCTGTACCAGGAGCGGAGTGCCGCGAAACACCCACAGGTAGACCCAGGCGATGAACTGCGGCAGGCGTGATTTCGCCATGGTCATTGGCGCCACCGCGACGCCGATGAGGGTGCCGATCAGTTGTGCCACCGTGGCGACCCATAGCGTGATCCACGTCGCCTTCATTAGCAGCGGCGAAGCCACCACCTGAAGGAACAGCGCCTGGTCCAGACTGCCCATTGGTTCTATTGGCTCTATCGGTTCTGCCGGCCTAAAGCGGCGAGCGCTTCAGGGCGACGAATCCGGGCTTAGACGGGCGGCTCGTGTCGAGAATATAGCGAAAGCCACCGCGGCGGACCCCGGCGGCGGCAAAATCCAGCACGCTGACCAGTCCGGAAGGTGCGGACAGGACATCGTGGGTGGCGTTGACGATAGCGTTGGCGGCGCCGAACAGCGACAGCGCCGCCGGCTTGAGCGAAGCTCGAACATGATGCGCGCCCTTGATGTCGATCTCATCGGCGACCTCGAGCCCATGCATTTCCGGCTGGTAGAACATCACCAGTCTCATCGAGATCACAATCCGGTCACCACGCTTGCCGCGCCCCTCCTGCGAGATGCCGATGACACGGCCCGGTTCGAGCATGCCCAGCATCGGCGTGCCGGAGTCGACCGGAAATGCGGCCACCGTCGTCTCCCACTTTTCATCGACGCCGTCGATTTCGAGCCCGAGGCGCTCGGCAATCGCCGAGATCGATTCCGGCATGCCCATGTGGCCGACGATCTTCCCGGCAGCAATTTTTTGCCGGAATTCGTCCGGCCACAGTCCGTAGCCGACGTGCTCGATGTCGCCCGGCCCGGTGCCGGTGACATCGATGGTGCGGCTAATATGAATCGAATCTACGCCCGACGTCACGCGCGACAACAGCAACGGCAGCGTGTCGAAGCTGAAGCCCGGATTGATACCCACGCCGGTGATCGACACGCCCTTGGCTTTCGCCGCCGCGTCGAGACGACCTGCAACGAGCGCAAAGCGCAGCGCTGGATGGAACATGGCCTCGGACGCCGAGATCACATTCAGGCCTGCGCCAAGCGCAGCGGTCAACTGCCCCTCGACGCGATCGAGGTTGGATTCGGTCATGTGATAAAGCAGGTCTGCCGGTTCCTTGAGCGTGGCGAGGCACGCTTCGAGCGTGGCACTCACCACCACGCCGGTGACATCGGCAAGTTCGGGATATAGGTTAGCCAGATTGCGCCCCCTCATGCTTGATGCGTTGTCGACGGCCCCGACGACGCGTATCAGCGGATAGCCGGTGGCGAGGCACTTGATGAGCAGTGAACCCAGTGCGCCCAGTCCGAACAGGATGACCCGCGCGGGCCGGTTGATGGTATGTGTCACGTTATTCCTCTCTGAAAATTTGATCCGTTCAACCGGGATTGGTGAGCGCCGACGACACCGCCTGCAAACGCGAGCCGCGGATGGCATAACGGCGTTCCAGCAGCCGCTGGATTAGCATCCATACGGTAGTCATGGCCAGGTAGTAGAGTGCCGCCACGCTATAAAGCTCAAGCGGCCGGAAGGTCTCGTTGATGGCAAGCGTGGTAACACGTAACAGTTCCTCGAAGGAAATTACCGACAGGAGAGAGGTGGTGCGCATCATGCTCATAAACTCGTTGCCGAACGGCGGCAGGATGACGCGTGCGGCCTGAGGCAGCAGGATGGTGCGCATGGTCATGGCTCGCGAAAAGCCGAGGCTGCGCGCCGCCTCGACCTGGCCGTGATCGATGGATTCCAGCGCCGCGCGCACGATGCCCGCCATGTACGCTGCGGCGGATAGAGTCAGACCGATGAGTCCCGCCTCGAGGACAGATAGGCGTACACCCAGCGCAGGCAGGCCAAAATACAGCAGCAGGAGTTGTATCAGTGGCGGGATGCCGCGGAACAGCCAGATGTAGGCGAAAGCCAGCAGGTTGAGCGCACTGCTCCCGGCGCGAGCCCCGAGAGCGACGATAAATCCCAGCAGCGTGGCGCCGATTTGCGCACCGGTGGCTACGGCGATCGTGACACCGGCGGCCTGCACGATGCGGGGATCAAACAGGTAGGAGCGGAAGACTTCCGAATCCCAGATCACCGACGGGAATCCGGACTTGTTGCCTTTGGCCCGATCATTGGTCCAGTTAGTGCGCCGACTGCTGACAATATTGACATAAGGTCATTCGAAACGCTGGCGGTGGATTCATGAAATGGTTGCCTACGAAGGATTTACTTGGCGTAGGCGAAGGACGGTACCGACGCCACGCCCCACTTGGTCATGATGGCCTCGTAGCTGCCGTCAGCGCGCATACGCTCAAGTGCCCAGGCCAGGGAATCGGCCAACGCTGTGTTTTCCTTCAGCGTCGCCAGCGCGAGCTGGTTCGAGGCAAAGCCCTTGAAGGCCATCTTGTAGCGATTATTGCTGGTGGTGATGTAGAACGCCGCCTGCGGGTCGTTCAGGTAAGCCGCATCGACCTGCCCCGATACCAGCGCTTGGATGGCATCTGCGTTGGTGTCGAAGGCGCGTACTTCGATGGCCGGCTTGCCGCCTGCCACGATGCGCTGGCTGTGCGTGGAAAGGTTCTTGTTGGTAGTGCCGCCGGCGGCTACCGACACCTTCTTGCCGGAAAGCTCATCGAAACAGCCGTTGAAGCTGTCGTTGGTGCCGAGCTTGAAGGCGCAACGAGTACCTAGTGCCGACGCGGTCGGGATCATCAGGCCCTCGCCCCACTGCACGTAGGGAACCATGTTCATGATCTTGAGGCGATCGGGATTGATGAAAATCGCGGTGCACAGCGCATCGAACCGCTTGCCCTGCAGCCCGGGCACTAGACCGGGGAAGGCTAGATTGGTCCAGGTGAGCTTGAGGTTCAGTTTTTTGGCGATAGCGCCACACAGGTCTACGTTGATGCCGTCCATGGTGCCATCGGGCTTGATGAACTGGTTCGGCGCCGCGGCGAAGTCGGCGGCGAGGCCGATGCCGCCCGATTCCATCAATGCGCCGCGCAGCAGCTGCGGTGGCGTTTGGGCGCTGGTTGTGCCGCCCTGCATCATCAGAATAGCGGCAGACACCGCTCCCAGCAATCGCGCAATGTTGAACATTTCTGCCTCCTTTATTGATTTATAGGTACTTCCCAATTTGATACCTTACACTGACGGCATGTCAAGTGATTTATTTCCGCCCCAAAAAAGAGCGCACCATGCCCGAAAATCTCGTCGACAAAGTCCCCATGATCAAGCAGGAAATACAGTGGGTTTCCCCGGATGACGTGCCCAGGACCTGGATCTACCAGGACCTCGAGTACAGCCACAGACTGGTGACCAACAAGCGGCACGGCGCCTCACTTTCATTCCACATCACCACCTACGCGCCGAATTTCGAGATCATCGTCGAAGGTCACGGCCACGATGAAGTCGTGCTTTATTGCCTGCAGGGCGATTCGCGCCAGATCATCGAGGAAACAGGACGCGAAGTTCATTTCACGCCCGGCATGGCGGTCTACCTCCCTAAGGTCTACCGCTATCGCCACATCATCGGGCCCAAGGGGTTGGTGGTGGCGGTGGCCTGCACACCGCCGCGCGAATAGCCGGACCGGGAAGCCCGCCGCGAACCTAGGCGGCTTTCCCCTTCCCCGTGGTGCGAGTGGCCTTGCCCCTGAAAAACGTACTCTATAGCTTTAATTTAATTGCAGCATCTCCAGAACGGCGTCCTGTCTGATCCTGACCCAGGTGCAAAAAGCTGGCGGCAAGCGCATCAAAGCCATGAATTTTATGGGTGCACATGCGCTGGATCGCTCAGGGGGCGATTTCCCCGCATAAGGTTTTTGTCAGTTGGACTATAGTTACATGTGTAAACAAAGTTGTCCCACCCATACTCTGTGATGGATGCGGCGTCAAAGCGTCTGGTTGTACTTTCCTCAAAGGATGTCATCGTTGACCGACTATCGCTCGAAGGTTTTAATCACTGCGTCTGAGTTAAGCGAGCATTTGAAATCGTCCCATCCCCCTGTGGTGCTGGCCGTTCGTAACGATCCCAGCGCGAGCGTTGATAGGTTTGCCGGCACTGTGCGAATTCCGGGCGCACAAGACATCGATTTGCAAACGCATCTGGCTTCGCCCCAAACCCCCACCAGCGGTACCCGTCCTTTACCTGAAATCGCCAGCTTACAAGGACACGCTAAGCGCTGGGGTATCCATCAAAACAGCCATGTCGTGGTTTATGACCATGACCGAGGTTTACAAGCTTGCCGCGCTTGGTGGGTGCTGCGCTGGGCTGGTCTTGGTCAGGTGCGCTTACTCGATGGTGGCTTTGCGGCGTGGCAAACATTGGGCTTGCCCCTCACCACGGAGATGCCTACGGTCACCCCCGGAGAGGTTCGCTTGTCAGCGGGACACTTGCCGGTGTTAGATGCTGACCAAGCGGCGCAGTTGGCACGCACTGGTGTGCTGCTGGACTCGCGCATCAAACCAAATTACATCGGGGGTGTGACCGCACCCGGTCAGCCTGCACGCGGACATATTCCCGGCGCTATCAGTGCGCCTGCAGCCGACAACCTCACCGACCCCGGAACCTTCACCGATGACGACACACTGCGTCAACTGTATGAAGGCTTGGGCGTGAGTGCGCAGCGTACCACCGGTGTGTACTGCGGCGCGGGCATTTCTGCCGCACATGTGGTTCTCGCTCTGCAATGCATTGGGGTAGATGCGGCCATGTATCCGGGCTCCTGGTCAGCATGGAGCAGTCACGTCGAACGCCCCGTCACACGCGGCTTTAAGCCCGGTTAAAGCCAACAAAGCCGCATGTTCGATTTCGATCAATCCCTCAATCGGCTCCATACCGGCAGCAACAAATGGAGCAAGTATCCGCCGGATGTGTTGCCCTTGTGGGTTGCCGACATGGACTTCGCAGTTGCGCCTGCCATAATTGACGCCTTGCAGCAACGCCTCAGCCATCCCGTCTTGGGCTATGCCGTGGCCGATCCCACCTTGCGGCAACAGATCGCAGCCTATGTCCAAGCTCGCTACGACTGGGGCATCGACGCGGAAGATGTGGTGCTGCTGCCCGGCGTCGAGCCAGGTTTCAACATGGCTCTCAAGGCATTTTGCCAAGCCGGCGATCGCGTGATGATGCACACGCCTATTTACAAGCCCTTGCTTCAAGCACCTGGGTTTTGGGGTCTTCATCGCCACGACTTGCCGTTACATCCCGACCCGCGCGTCGCGCTGGATGTTGAGGCCTTTGATCAGGCCGCTTCACAGTCCCGCGCTTGGATCTTATGTAACCCACACAACCCTTTGGGCCGCGTGTTTGATCGTGACACATTGTTACAACTTGCGCAGTCTTGTGTAGCCCACAACACCCTCATCATTTCCGATGAGATTCATTGCGATTTATTGTTTGACGGTCGCCGTCATACCCCTATTGCCTCACTCAGTCCGCAAATTGCCAAAAGCAGCATCACCTTGATGGCCGCTAGCAAAACCTACAACATCGCTGGACTGAAAACAGCATTCGTCATCATTCCCGACGCTGAGTTGCGCCAACGCTTTGATCAATCCCGTTTGGGCATGGTCGACAGCGTCAACTTGATGGGCTTGCAAGCCACCCAAGCCGCATTTGCACACGGTGGCCCTTGGCGTGACGCGTTATTACGCTATTTACAATCCAATCGTGACCTACTTGTGCAGTCTGTGGCCACGCAGTTGCCTGGCGTGGTCATGCATGCCCCACAAGCCACTTTTTTGGCGTGGTTCGATTGCAGCTCCTTAAAGCTCGGCCAAGATGCACAACAATTTTTTCTTGAGCATGCCCGCGTGGCCTTAAGTCCAGGACTCGATTTCGGTGCGCCCAGCGATCAATGGGTCAGACTCAACTTTGGCTGTACCCGAGCGGTGCTAAAACAAGCCCTCGCACGCATGCAAACCGCCTTAAGCACCCACACACCATGACCCCGCCCACCCCTGTGCCTTTGCTTGAAGTGCACGACTTGCACACCCACTTTCAAACACGGCGGGGTACCGTCAAGGCAGTTGATGGCGTCAGCTTGACCCTTCACCAGGGTGAAATCGTCGCTCTGCTGGGTGAGTCCGGATGCGGTAAAAGCGTTACCTCTTTGTCCATTATGGGATTGATAACCCAAGGACAAGGCACACGCCAAAGCGGACGCGTGTTGTTTGAAGGACAAGAGTTACTGGGCTTGGATGAAACCGCATTGCAGCGTTTACGCGGCCATCAGCTGTCGATGATTTTTCAAGAGCCTCTGTCATCACTCAACCCTGTTATGACGGTGGGACAACAAATCGCGGAGGTCCTCGTGGACCACGGATTGATGACGCCCGCTGCGGCGCGCGATAAAACCATCGAATTACTGCGTGAAGTTGGCTTGTCAGATGCTGCGCAACGCTTTGACGCCTATCCCCACGAACTTTCTGGGGGCATGTGTCAACGCATCATGATTGCCATGGCAATCGCCTGTGATCCAAAACTGTTGATCGCTGACGAACCCACCACCGCGCTTGATGTGACCATTCAAAAACAAATTTTGCAATTGCTCAGTGGGTTGCGTGAGCGTCGCCGCACCTCGGTCTTGCTGATCACCCACGACCTTGGCGTGGTGGCTGAAAACGCGGACCGCGTTCTGGTTATGTATGCGGGCAAAGTCATCGAGCAAGCCACAGTCCAGCAGTTGTTTGAGGCACCCGCGCACCCCTACACCCAAGGCTTGATCGACTCCACGCCAAATCTCGATCTTCAAGGCGGCTTGTTGGCCTCGATTCCGGGTCATGTGCCGGACTTAGCGCGGCTCCCGGCAGGCTGCGCCTTCGCGCCGCGCTGTTCGCACGCACAAAGTCGCTGTCACGTTCAAATGCCTGATTTGTCAGGCCACGTCGATCAACGCAAGGTGCGCTGCTGGATTCCCTTGACCCTTCCCGTAAAGGCCTAGACCCATGAACAACGCAACCTTGCTAGACGTTCGTGGCTTGTCCAAGCACTACCCTGTGCAAGCTAGCGGCTGGTTGAAACCGCCGCAGGTACTCAAGGCCGTGGACGAAATAAGCTTTCATCTTGATGAAGGCGAAACTCTAGGACTTGTTGGAGAATCCGGCAGTGGTAAATCAACTACTGGACGATTGATTCTTAGATTAATCGAACCCACTGCAGGACAAGTGCTTTATCGCGGTCAGTCTTTGTTTGATCTGAGTCCCCAAGACTTCAAGCCTTTTCGCAAAGACCTGCAGATGATTTTTCAAGATCCAGCCGGATCCCTCAACCCTGCCTATTCTGTGCATGACCTGATTGCTGAACCACTGCGGGTTCACAACCTCGTCAGCACAGAGCGCGAACGACGCGAGCGCGTCGCTGAATTGATGACACAAGTAGGGCTGGACCCGCAGATGAGTGGGCGCTTTGCGCATGAATTTTCCGGTGGTCAAAAGCAACGTATCGGTATCGCCCGTGCATTGGCGGTTCAAGCCAAGTTGATCATTGCCGATGAACCCGTATCGGCTTTAGATGTGTCTATTCAATCGCAAATTCTAAATTTGATGCAAGAGTTGAAGCAACGATTAGGACTGGCTTATCTTTTCATTGCCCATGATTTGGCAGTGGTCAAACATATGAGCCAACGTGTGGCGGTGATGTATTTAGGTCGAATCGTCGAACTTACCACCAGCCAAAATTTGTATCGACAGCCTGCGCATCCCTATACCAAGATGCTGTTGGCGGCGATTCCTCACGCATCTGCGCAACCCCGAATCCAGAGCAAGGTCACGCAGGTACAAGGTGAAATTCCCAGCCCAATTGATCGGCCTAAAGGATGCGCTTTCCATACGCGCTGCCCTTATGCCGTGACACGTTGCCACGAAGAAGATCCGGCGTTAAAAGAAATTGCCGTTCAGCATGTGGCGGCATGTCATTTGATTTAAATCTGACTCACCACCACACGAAAACCATTGCCACGCCAAAATCCGCTGGGTTCTAGGCTTCCACGGTAGGTGCAACAGGCTTTTTCTTTATGACTTGAAAAGCAACCGCCGCGCAGTACGCGACGCAAGTTAGCGGCTGCCGTGAGTTGTTCGCGGCCATCTTCGGCATAGGGATAGCGCCAGGTGGGCGTGGCCATGTCCTCACCCCAGACCGTACTCGTCCACTCCCACACTTGGCCCGTCATGTCTTGGCAACCCCAAACCGACTGACCTTTTGGAAACAAGCCCACGGGGCAGGTGTCATTGAAACCAGTTTCTTCAGAATTGGCGTGATCTTCGGTCCATGCCCCGCCCCAGGGATAGACGATGCGTATTCCCGCATCAGGTTGTACCCCTCTGGCGGCATATTCCCACTCCGGCTCGGTCGGCAACCGGACGCATTGATTGACCGTGATGCAGCCCTGAACGCGCCAACGCTGGGTCAACCACTCGCAGTACGCGTTGGCATCATGCCAAGTCAAATCCACGGCGGGAGACGTGGCGCGTTCCGGTGTGCGCCCCTCGGTCGAACGCCACAAACGACCCGTTTCTTCTACAAATTGCAAATACGCGCGATTGATCACGGGATAGCACGCCATCAAAAAACCTTTGACCAGCAAGGGATGCGGCGGGTTTGAGTTGGGATGCTGCGCTGAGCCCATAGTGAAATGACCCTCTGGCACCTCGACCATTTTTTCAAAATCACGCGGATCACCCCAAGTCGACAACATTACAGCGGCTTGGCGGCGTACGCTGGCACTTAATCGGCCTTCGATGATCAATTGCAACAGGCCTTGCGTACATGCGGCGCGGATGCTGTCCTGCTGTGTCGGCAGCTGAAGTTCAGACAGTACCTCCGCCACACACACCGCCCCTTTGAGTGCGGCATCTGGCATGTGAGGATGGGTTGCCGTCATCAACCCCATCCACACGCTGACTTCAAACTGGCCTTGTTGAGCCGCCGCTTGCAAACATTTTTTTACGGGCAAACGCCAACGGGCTTCGTCGGCATGAAACAAAGCCACCCATTGCTGCGACGGTAAGCCGCGCAAATGTTGCGCGGTCAATTCGCAGCTGACAAACCGTTGTGACAAAACCGCCGCAGCGGGGTGATGGTCTAACGCGCGCTCAACGACATCTGGCCAGTGCAAGGCCTCACCAGACCATGCGCGGAAAGCGGCAGCTTGTATCGCAGCACGCTGCGACGTCCATGCAGATCCAAATACCATTCGCAACCAACACTCTAAAATATCATTGGAATGAGCTGGATGTTGGGCTCCACTGAACAGCGTTTGTACCGCCAAGGACCACTCGCCCACCCGCGTCAAGTAAGGCACCTGAGCTAATTTTTGCAAATGCGCATCGGATAACTGTTCAGGGTAGCGATTGAGCCATTCGACACCTTGCGCTGGCAATAACTTGGAGAGTCGGTATTGATGCATGCCTGGCGGTAACGACCAAGCGCTGCTTTCTTCGCTGCGTCCCAGTACCAACCAACGCACCTGGGGCCAGTCCGATAGCAGGTCTTCGGCTTGTTGCAGTTGTTCGGACACAGCGTCTCCCAATGCATCGAGCCCGTCCAAAATGATGAGCACCGGCCACTGCGGGTGTTGCGCCAGCGTTTGCAGCATGTCGGGATGCTCTTGTTGCAACAACTGTTTCAAAGAAGCGTCCGCGCATGCTTGAAGGTACACCGGTACAGGCGTCTCCCCATGCCACGACTGCGGCTCTAGCTGCCCTAAAGCATTGCGAATCACCAAACGTTTAAAAGCTGCTACACCTAAGGATGTATGCCCCAAAATCTGTCCGGCCAATTGCAACGCCAAGTGCAAAGCAAAAGTGGTTTTGCCGCTGCCCG
>Ga0209550_10003709_pt1 | contig 14536 bp, 10 predicted proteins | sample LauGreSuBDMM15SN_2_FD_187567 | JGI IMG/M metagenome (GOLD analysis project Ga0209550, IMG submission 187567) | Freshwater lake microbial communities from Lake Michigan, USA - Su13.BD.MM15.SN (SPAdes) (version 5) | ecosystem: Environmental > Aquatic > Freshwater > Lake | place: Lake Michigan...
CGCCTTAACTGCTGATATTCACTGGGGTCATAGCAAACGCTACGGACGCCCTGGGCACATTACAAGTAGTCTGAATATTCCATTTCATACGCTCGTAGACCCTGACACCGGCAAGTTTGTTTCACCCCATACCGCGTTAAAAATATTTCAAAACCAAAACATCTCTTCTAATCTAAAAATTATTAATTACTGCGGTGGTGGCATAGCGGCTTCATTAAATGCTTTTATTCTTTACCAACTAGGATTTGAAAATGTTTTTATTTATGACAATTCTCTTAGCGAATGGGCAATGGATCCGAGCCTCCCGATGGAAATTTGTTAATTTTCTATAGCAATAGATTGACCAGAAAGATTATTCAATACGAACTTTCAAAAATCAGGAAAAAATGCCAAAAGCTGTCGTTTTAGATGAATAGGGTGGCGCTGATGTCTTAAAAGTGGAAGACGTTGCCGTTGAATGTGGTGTGTTTGTGAAATCGCTAATAAAAAATGACTCACCGTTAAGTCAGTCATAAATTTTCAAACAGACTTGGATGGGTTGAGCGAGACTCGAACTCGCGACCAACTGATTAAAAGTCCGATGCTCTACCTGGCTTAGCGTTCAGGTGACCGTGCGCCCGTCATCGACATACCCCGCAATTGCAGCCTCTACGCCAAACGATACCCGCGCATCATCGCCCTAACGACAAGGCGCGAATAAAAAATGGGAACATGATAAAAATGTTCGCAAGCTAGAGATGCGCGATCTTTCAAGCCGTTAGAGGAATGGTTACGATAAAGACCATGTCCATTTTTTTCCGCTTTGTTTTGCTCTGCCTGATGACTGGGATTGCCCATGCACAAATTTATTTGCCGCCTTGCCCCCCGAGTGGGACATGGCACAACTGCCAAGGGACGCACGTCCGGCCTGACGGCGTGACTTACGTCGGAGAGTACCAAAACGATCGACGTCATGGGCATGGTGTCGAGTACTGGGCTAACGGTTCGATCATTCGGTCTGGTTTTTGGAGCAACAGCACACTGACCAAGTCTTACTCTCTTGATGCGAATCGCTTCCCATTGAATGCTCAATCGCAGGAATCTGCATTACCAACAGTCGATCCCGGCAACACTGAGCGTGACCGCCTCACCGCCGAGGTTGAATCAGAGCGCAAAAAACGGAAAGAACTGGAACAACTACTGGCATCCACCAAAGAGCGCGATCAGGTAGCGGCTGAGTTGGATGCCGAACGCAGAAAACGCCAAGAGCTTGAAGCCCAACTTGTGGTCCAGCAGCAACCCTCGCAAGGCCTTAAGCGCAACGCCCACGCACTGGTGATCGGCAATAGCGCCTACCCCGGTTCAGGTCGTCTCAACAATCCAGTCAACGATGCAAACGCCATCAGCCAAAAGCTCAGGTCTATGGGCTTTACGGTCACCACTGTTACCGATGCCAACCGACAAAAGCTGGTGCAGTCGATGGCGCAGTTCAGACGCAGTGCTGCTACTGCAGACCTTTCCTTGCTCTTTTATGCAGGCCACGGCGTGCAAATATTCGGCACCAATTACATCCTTCCTACCGATGTCGATCAAACCGACCCTGCTCAAGCCACCATCCAAGGTGTCTCACTCAACTCCGTCGTTGAAAACTTCCTACCCGGCAAAACCAAGTTGGTCTTTTTGGATGCCTGCAGGGACAACGCCTTGCAGCGAACAAATGACAGAAGCGTCTCCAAAGGACTTGCGCCTATCTCAGCAGCCGAGGGAACTTTAATCAGTTATGCCACCAAGGACGGGCAGACCGCGGCAGACGGGGCGGGGTCAAAAAACTCACCATTCACACAAGCGCTGTTGGAACACCTGAACGACCCCCAGGACATTGCTGTGGTTCTGCGCAAGGTCAGAGCAAAAGTGATGAAAGCTACAGGCGGTAAACAACAACCTTGGGAGTACGGCAGCCTGACAGACGGTGAGCTCGTACTCTCTGCCATTCGGCCCAAATGAAGAATATGCGCAAGGTATTTCTGTTTTTCATCAGCTTGATGCTTTGCGGTCATGCATTTGCCCAGCCCAACGAAAATAGGGTGGCGCTTGTCATGGGCAACAGCGCTTACAAATCTGCGCCCTTGAAGAACCCGACAAATGACGCCAAAGACATGGCAGCCAAGCTCAAGGGAATGGGATTCACAGTCATTGAGCGCAGCAACCTCACCGTCAAACAGATCGGCAGTACCTTGCGGGAGTTCCGCGCCAAACTGACGCCGGGCAGCGTCGCTCTTGTTTATTACGCAGGGCATGGCCTACAGATCAAAGGCGAGAACTACTTTCCCACTGTGGATGCTGAGATTGCCGGGGAAGAAGATGTACCCAATCAAAGCCTTGCCATGAAGCAGATCATGGATGTGCTTGAGGATGCAAAGACAAGACTGAACCTGGTGTTTCTGGACGCGTGTCGTAACAACCCTTACTCGCGCAGTTTTCGCTCAAGCAGCGATGGTTTGTCCAAGGTCGTTGCACCATCCGGTACGTTGATCTCCTTTGCTACGCGTCCGGGGAGTGTGGCTGCCGACGGGACAGGTCGCAATGGTCTTTACACAGGCGCCTTGCTTGAGGCAATGGACAGCAGAGGTGACCAAATTGAGCAAGTTCTCAAACGGGTCGTTACCCGTGTAAAAGCAGGTTCAAAAAACCAGCAAGAGCCATGGATGGAGGGCAGCATTGATGGTGAGTTTTGCTTTGGCAACTGCTTTGCAACGGTTGCTCTGACGGCGGTGAGCGACGACCGGGCGCTGTGGGACTCGGTCAAAGACAGTCGGGATGTGAATGAACTAAAAGCCTATCTGGTTCAATTCCCCAAAGGGGTTTTTGCTGGTGTGGCCAGTGTTCGCATCAACTCAATGGAGAAAGGCGTAACCCCTCAAGTCAATCCTTCAGCTCAAGCAGCTACAAGACCTGCCGTTTTTCAACCGGGCACTGTATTTAAAGACTGTGATGATTGTCCTGAGATGCTGGTAATTCCTGCAGGGACATTTTTGATGGGATCGAAGGCTGATCCATTTGAAGTCATTCAACCATCACCAGATGAACAACCGCAGCGCAGTGTTTCTTTGCCATCGTTTGCCCTAGGTAAATTTGAGGTCACTCAGGAGCAGTGGTTTTCAGTGATGGGCACGACACCCAGTTTCTTAAAAGGCCGATCTTTGCCTGTGGAGCAGGTGTCTTGGAATGACGCTCAAGAGTTCGTAAAAAAACTCAATCAAAAAACAGGCAAACAGTACAAGTTGCCGAGCGAAGCGGAGTGGGAATACGCCGCGAGGGGAGGTAGTCCAAGTGCATTCTCATTTGGTGACACTGCAATTGATGTTGGGCGATATGCTTGGTTCAATAGAAACTCTGGCAATAAGACCAATCCTGTTGGAGAAAAACTGCCCAATAACTTTGGTCTTTATGACATGCATGGAAATGTTTCGGAGTTTACGCAGGATTGTTGGAACAATAATTATTCTGGTGCCCCGCAAGATGGAAGTGCTTGGACTGTTGGTAACTGTTCGATGCGGGTTTTGCGCGGCGGTTCTTGGCTCCACCCTATTCAGGGCTTGCGATCTGCGAATCGCGGCTGGCTCTCTCCTGCGGTCCGAGAACTACACTACGGTTTTCGTGTAGCCAGAATTCTTGATTAAGCTTTAACCATGCGTGTTTTATTTAATCTTCTCCAGACGCCCTTGGGAAAGCGCAAACCTGACAGGGTCCTTTTCATTTAAGTAGAACAAATGAACACTGGCCAAAAAATTTTGCGAGCATTCACTTGGTCACTTTTCCTGATCTCCGGCTGCGGTTTTGACCAGCGCCCTTTACCTGCTTGTCAGGGTACAGAAACATCAAAGTGGACCCATTGCATTGGCGTTCAAATCCAAGCCAATTATGTTTTTATCGGTGAATGGGCTGATGGAATGATTCATGGTTATGGAACTGTCAGTTTTTCCAATGGAGATAAATACGACGGTGAATTTAAAGACGATACCTTTAACGGCCAGGGAACTTATAACTTTCCTAACGGTGATAGGTACGTCGGTGAATTTAAAGACGGTAAACGTAATGGGCATGGCACTTACAAAAACTTAGCAGGAACTACGTACGTCGGTAATTTCATGGACGGCTTTTTCAATGGGCAGGGAACTGTCACTTACGCCATTGGCAGTCGATACGTTGGTGAATTCAAAGATGGCGAACGCAACGGGCAGGGGACGCTCACTTACGTTAATGGCAATCAATACATTGGCGAATTCGAAGACGATGAACCAAACGGGCAGGGTACGCTGACCCTCTCCGATGGTGACAGGTACGTCGGCGAGTTCAAAAACGGCAGACGCTATGGCCAAGGTACACTCATCTTCGCGAATGGTGTTGAATATGTCGGTGAATTCAAAGATGGTCTAAACAAGAGTGGCTACATAAGCCAAGCCTTTGGGGGTAAAAAATCTGATGGTCATAAAGACGACAAACCAGAAGGTCAAAAAAATATGACTAATGCGAGTCTTGATAAGTACATCAGTAAATCCAAAGATGGTCAAATCGCCCGGTCGAACTCAGCTGATCCTTTTGTATTCGTGGTGGACAACAAACGTTCCGTCAACTACGCATGGTGGATCAAGCCTGTCGAGGTTCGACCCAGGGGAACGTCCGTGTCTGGCATATCTTTAAAAGACATCAACGAAGCCCGATCTGACAGTTTTTCTGAGTGGTGCTACGCAGATGCTTTCACAAGAAAGTCATTCAGCTCTCCAGTCGAATCTATTCGAACGCAAATTGATGAGACCATGTGGGACAAAAATTTGCCAGGCTTTAAAGCAAGTGGCGCATTCACAGGGGTTTACGATCAGGACGCAGTAGTGGGTAATTATGAGGACTGTAACGGCCATCATGGCGCTTTCATCCTCATATCGGACAGATCGCAGCCCAAGAAAGTAGTTTATGTTCGTGAATGGCCTGATTGGAAAGGTTTTATTTGGCTAAAGAAGGATATCAATAACGACAGTCTCTCAGTGGGCAGCTGTCTGTATTGTGGGGACTGGAGTGAGCTTTCATATGACATCAAGAGAAAACGGTTTTACTGGATTTACCCGGAATCTAGATGATGTCGTGCCGTAGCAAGGGTGTCCTGTTTGATGTTGATTGTGCCTGAGTAGATTGCATTGTTAATAAAATGAGCAAAACCAAAGAAAAAGTTTTTTATTTTAAAGTATTAAAAATTGGATTTATTAAATTACAACGTTGTCGTCACTTTTTCCCTCAAGAAAGCAATTGTATTCAACAGCTTTATGCACTGAGTCAATCAGTACTTCGTATATCTTGGAAAATATTAAATTCATATAAAGTTTATTGAAAATATATTCGTTATTAAATCTCAAGCAAATCGGGTTTATTAGAATTTTTTCATTGGCGCGCTTGAATAGATATTTATAAATTTAAAACCAAATGAATTAACCTTATTTCATAAACTGCGTAGATTTGGATTTACCTCGCTTAGTATCTCATTCGCGAATTTGTCTTCAGAGAAATTTATTCACATTCAAAATTAATAGTCCGAGGATATTTTAAAAAACAAAAGTCTTGCCAAGTTTCACCTCTGTAGTCTCGATCATTTTCTGTCCAACCAAAGAGGCGTTTAAATCCATATTCGGTTTCTATGCACTGAGGAAATGAGTTCCATAATTTATATTTAAAATTAAAGATCAAGTTCATTATTGTCATTTCATTGCACCTGCAAATTGGATAATTATTCATTGCATCAATTAATTCTTGAAAATTTACCTTTTTAAGTAAAACGGTATCGTACATCCAAATGCAATTTAAAAAATAACGTTCATTGAGAATTTTTGGATCATACTCTTGAAAAAGTAGCCTAACCACTTCTGGATTCCTATCAGTCTCTATGATTCCACCGAACCGCTTTGAAGTGTCATTCGCAGGTGAATCATCCGGTGCCATAAAAACCCCTTCACAATTCAACTCATCTAAATATTTAATTTTATCAAAAATTCTTAAGCCCGAATCCAGATAAATAACTTTCTCCCATTGAGAAAAATAAATATCAAAAACATAAAATTTATTCCATTGCGCCAATTTCAAAAACTCGCGATTGTCTGATGTCGGACGAATTGGTGATTTACGATAAGCATCTAATATTTTCGAACAATCAATATGGTTAAATCTTTTTTGAGTTATTTTATAAAAATCTAAAAAATTAGAGGGCGCATTAAAATCTATGGTGATCAGCACTACATCACCGGTCCACTCGCCCCTTGAACGAAGATCCAATATAGTTCGCTTGCACTTTTGAAAATAATTTTCATCAGTGACTAAAACAACTACAGTTTTCATTATTTAAAATCAGTTGCGTCAGCTTTGACAAGAATGCTGATCTATTTTGTCCAGACAGTCACTGCCGAGATCGAATGATCACTACCGCTCTGTCAAACACGCACAACAAGAACACCATCAAGCGCTGATGGACAGACGCTCATCAAGGTCATGGTCCAGTAAAGCTTGGCATGACGCCCATGTGGTGAGGAATGAAGGTGGAACCAGTCACCCGAACGCCACAAGTGGTTTGGCTTCAGCCCTTGACAAGCGAAGATGGCACTGCATGACGCATACGCCGCATTCGCAAGAAGGTGATGACGGTCATGAGCAGGGCCAAAACCATGAGCATCCATTCCGACAAGGTGGGGATGGGCGTTTGGGATGCATCGGGTAAACCGGGTCCACCAGGATCAATGATGACGCTGTTGACCAACAGGTCAGAATCACCGTCACCCCCATCCGTCAGGCTGAGGGTGACCGTGGATCCGGAGATGGTGGCGCCTGGGTAGGGGTACCAATGGGCCGTCGGGTTGCTGCGAGTGGGGCCGTATTTCCAATAGATGGTGCCTGCGGGCAGGGGTGTTGGGAACGTCAGAACTACAGTGGCACTGGAGCCCGGCGTAACGTTGTTGAGCTGAAGCTTGAAAAGCCCGTGCGGGAACTGGTATCCCTGTGGCAAAACGCCCTGCCCTGCTGTGCCTATGAAACCTGTTTGGGCGGGGTCCACGGTCCAGCCTGCGGTCCCCAAAAGCGTGGCCCGAGCGACTCCTGTACCGGTGGCTGTACCGGCGAAGGCCGAAGAGCAACTGGCAGTGGTGCCGCCGTTGCTGCCCGAGCAGCTCCAGTTCCAGCCCGAGTTGCTGTCAACTAAGCCTGGTGTGCCAGCAGTACAAAGACTGGCGCTGTCAGGCGCAAAAAGGCTGGGGGGCGGGCTGGCACAGACGCCATGCACAACTGGTGCCACTGCGACCATGGCGGACAGGGGTGCAGCGCAACCGGCATCAAGCCTGAATGAACTGCTGGATGACGTGCCGACCACGGCGGCCCCCACACACGCTCTGACCGAGAAACTACTGGACGTGGACTGCCCGCCCGAGGAATCCAAGCTGTTCGCTTGCATTTTGAAACTGGCGCTACTGGCGGCCGCGGCCCAAACAGGCGCAGCTGTGATGGCGAGAAATAAAATGCCTGCGCTTTGTAAAGAATGCCAATTCATGTTTTTTGCGAATCAAAGTCAAGTACCGGTGGTGCCTGTTGAACCCACCGGTCCGGTCACACCTGTATCGCCAGAAGGGCCCGTTGGGCCCGTTGGGCCAGCTGCACCGGTGTTGCCTGTTGGACCCATCGGTCCGGTCATTCCTGTATAGCCAGTAGGGCCCATGGGGCCCGTTTGACCGTCCAGTCCTGCAGAACCAGATGGACCCGTAGGGCCCGTAGCCCCCCTTGAGCCCGTATAACCCGTAGAACCCGTTGGGCCCGTATCACCCGTGGGGCCCGTATAACCCGTTGGGCCTTGAAGCCCTTGTGAACCCGTAGGACCCACCAGTCCTGCTGTACCACCGGTGGGACCAGCGATGCCTTGCACGCCCGTAGGCCCTTGAAGGCCCTGTGAACCTGTTGGACCGACACCGCCCGTCAGCCCTATCGGCCCCGTTGCTCCCGCAGCCCCCGTTGGCCCCTGTGGTGCAGCAATGGCCCAGGCTGATCCAAGAATGCGGACATTCGGCGCGAGCAATTCCCCGTTAACGGTGACTTCTAGGTACCGAACTGGACCAAAGCTATCGGTTGGAGGTCCTTGCAGCAAAGAGGCGCTGAGTGCTGAAGCACTGCCCAGCTGAACGGCAAAGAAACCATTGCTAACCGCCACACTGTTTTGGGTTTCGGTCCAGCCGAGTGCATTGCCGCTGGCATCAACCATCCGAAAGGCCATGGTGTAGCTGCCGGTGATGGCAGTGCCACTGGCACTGGTCAGCTGCCCCTGGTAATTGAGCAGCATGGGCACGCTTTGGCTCCAAGAAGTGAAGCTGGCCCCCACCCAAGACAGTGAAAGCGTACGCATAACCAGACGCTGCAGAAAGTCACGACGACTGCTAGACATAACGATGCACTTTCGTATTGATTGATTTTGTCGATTTTTTCAATTTAAACCCAGACTTCGCGCGACATTATGCCGGCTTACACGCAACAGCCAGGCTTGATTGTCATTAACCCCAAAACTTAGCAACAATTGGTCGCCCGAGTGGGCCCAAGTAAGGCCCGCAACAAACTCAATCCCCGGCTTGAACAGATAAAACGGCAAACTGTGGCTTTTAACCACGCCATTGAGATCGGTCAGGATCCAGCGGTGAAGGTACTGCCGACCATGCGGCGTATCTCGCGCTTCGTGGATGATGCCCAGCAGGTCGTTGTCCCAAGGGACCATCTGGCCTCCTCCTCGCCAATGTTCACAAGCGATGTCGGGCACCAAGCCTGACGCCACATGCAATTGGCCGGATTCAGGATCTGCCTGCACCATGAAGGCTGGCGAGCAGCTGTAAAGCCAGCGAAGATCATCCCCAGGAACAGGCATCCAGTTCTTCTGATGAAGCTGGTCACCGAACCCGTGCAAGGGTTTTGCATCAACTATGTGGTGCTGCGCGTTCAGGTGCAGCAACAAGTGGCTGGCTCTGAAGTCGGGCATAACGTCGCGCGCTGTGGCACTGGCCCACCATTGGCCTTGACTAAAAAAGGGGCGGCAATCCTCAAAACCCTGAATGGTGCAGTCACTGCGACGGGGTAAGTTGCTGAGATCGTCCATGGCATGCCAAGTCTTCACTGAAAGATCTGCAGCCAATTCAACCCAGTAATTTTGGGTGCGAATGATGCCATTGGGATCACTCACCTTGTATAGCCCCTGATCGATCCGGTAATTGACGCCGCGCACTGTGCCGCAATAGCCGTCTTCATGGGCAATGAAAGAGGGATTGGTCAAGGACCAGGGCTGATCCACCGGCAAATCCAAACGCTGACACAAGGTGTCAGGCGCGTGCTCGAGCCAGCTGTGCGCATAAAAGAAAATATTCCGTCTCGCCAGATCGCGACGTACCGGATCAGCTGCTGCGTCCAGCGCCAGCGCTTCACAAATTTGTTGCCCCCTCAAGCGCCGGTCTGGCTTGGCACTGTAAAACCCAGAAATGCTGATCAGCTCGCGTACCGCGTCACCATAAGCATGGCGTTCTACAAACAAGCGGTCGCCAGTCGGAGGCTGGATGCTTTGAATTTGTTCCAACAGCATCAAAGCCGAATCATGTTGACCCTCTTGGGCCATGTGTCTGGCCAAAAGCATGAGAGGTTCGACACGCGTGGGTCGCATGTTGTAAGCCGTCATGCAGGCCAGCGCCATATCAGGCAATTCCCCCAATTTTTGGTGACAAACTGCGATTTGATATGCGGCATACCAGCGTTCTTCGTCCCACCCCCCTTGCGCAATACAGTTTCTATAAGCTTCAATGGCCTGGGCAGGCTCGCCTTTGTCACGCAAGGTCTGCGCTAAATAAAAAAGGGTCCGCGGGTTGTGTGGTTCTTGGAATAAATGCTGCCGGAGCAAGCGTTCATCACGCTCGTATTTCTCAGGGCGGTTAGCGCCGTCGGTATGGTCTGCGAAAGTCCACCCATCCAACTGGACGGTCTCGCCTTCGACACACAAGGCCTCGTGGGTAGGCCCTGTGTAAGCGGCTTGGGCATGGCGATGCAAAAGACGAACGTTAGGGTACGTCATCACGCCATTGTCTTGAATTAGCAATGCAGCGGGTGCGCTCAAGCCAATCAGGGCCTGCGGGGCGTGCGTCTGGAGCTGCATATCGGCGTCCATGAGCAGCAGATAGTCAAACACCAATGGCGACTGGCGCGCACAGTCCAGCGCATGGTTGCGGGCCTGGGAAAAATTTTCGAAGACGGCATGGTGAATCTCACAGGCCAGACCGTGCCGTTGGCAAAAATTCTGGATGCGGACAACGGTGTCATCCGTGGAGCCTGTATCGCAAATGATGCAGGCCTGAACATGCCCCAAAACAGAGTTAAGTGCACGTTCAATGATGGCGGCTTCGTTGCGCACGATCATGTTCAACGCGACGCGTGGGGGTTGCTGGAGTGGATCAGCGGTCGAAATTTTGGCGACTGGAAAATTAAACATGCTGTCATTGTGATCGGCTGCGAACCAGTGCAAAGGAACCTCGCTGCCTGGGCCGATCAAACCCTGCATTTCAAGTCGCGCCCAAACATTGACTTCCCAGGTGAGATGCGGCAAAAGTGCGTGGATCGCTTGCTGTTGCAAATCGTGCAAGCTCAGCAAACTGTGGCGGTCTCCAGCCAGAACTCCGCCGCAAAAGCGCCAGCAAATGCCCTCAGCCGGCCATGCAGATGCCCGCCATATGCCTGGAAAGGTCAGCCCTTCTGGTAAGCGATGCAGGTCGGCCAGATGCGAGAAGGCTTTGTGTGGGTCCACCAACAAGTTCGCGATACCACAGTCCACCCAAGCCGCCCGTGTGCGCTCTGGGTGCATGCGCAATGCCCGCGCCACCAATTCGGTCTTGGCGTTGACCAGAATCAGATAATCGACCGTGTCCTTGGCGATGTTCCGCTGGCTGGGCAGCTGGACCTGTCCAACATGGGCCTTGACACTCGCGGCTGTCTGAAGCTCATGGATGCCAATGAAATGAATCTCGACATGTTCCGGCAGGTCTGGTGGCGCAATGGTGTGGTCAAGAAAAAGAACCAGATGGTCGCACGCGTTGGCAAGCAGCTTCAGGCTGTGCAGGTAACGCTCTATGGATTGGTTCAGTCGACCCCCCTCTTGGCAAATGAGTGCTGTCACGACCATCTTGTTTCTCCAGCAGATACTTGGCAATTGACAAACATCTTTGATGATCAATTGGGTGTTTAAGAAAAAATGACGTGCGCAAAAAGTACCCTCCTTTCGTGTCCATCATCAGAAATTTCTCCTCGAATGCCGACTCGGGTCATGGATTTTTGGAGGCGGTCCTTGAAAGAACACCAATGGGGCCGACACAGTTGAGCGACTTTCTGTCTGGCTTGGCTCCAATGTCCAGCACGTCGGGTCAAAAAGCCGCAGCCCTTTCTGGCGACATTCCCACCAACATCGCCTCCACCAACTCCTGCACCGCCAGCGCTTCTTCGGCCGTGGCCAGTTTGTGGGGTTTGCCGCGCAACCACAAGTCCACTTCGCTCAGTTGCCGCTGCAAGGCGCTGGAACGCGGATCTTCGGTACGCCAGTCCACGGCCTCCACCCAAGGGCCGCCGTCGGAGCGCCACAGTTGAAAGAATTCACGAAACTGGTGGTTCATGCGGCTGCCACGCACCGTGACTTCTTGACGGTCGGGCTGTTGACCGCCGGTGGTGGCCATGACCGTGACGGGTTTCCCATCGGACGTGGTCAAGCGGGCCAGCATGTCCAGCTCGCACAAGGTGGGGTCTTGCGGGTAACGGGGAGACGCATGCTGCAAGGTCAGCGGCCCTAAAAACCGTCCGGCCAAAAACAAGAAATGCGAGATCACTTCACGGGTGTAGCCCCCTTCATCGCGAAGGCGCAGCCAATCGGCGTCTTTTTGCCAGGCACGGGGCCAGGCGGGGTAGTTCACCACGATGTCGATGCCCAACAGCTCACCCGTTTCTCCCGCAGCAATGGCGCGGCTGAGCTCGTCAAAGCCACGCGAAGCGGCTTGGGTGAAGTTCACCACGCCCGGTAAACGGGCCTGACGCAGCTGGGCGACCAGATCTCGGCTTTGCGCGTTGTCGGTGCCCAGAGGCTTTTCCATGAACACGCCCTGCCCGGCGGCTGCGGCCTGCAAGGCATAGATTTTGCGCGGGCCTGGCGGGCAGGCCAGGTACACCACATCCGCCCCGGCCATGGCGGCTTGCGCGTTGGCTGCGACGTGCACACCTGGGGCCATCTCCCGCGTTTTGGCCACCGATGCGGGCGAAGGGTCCCAAACGCCGCACACCTCAAAGGCGGGATGCTGCAAAGCGTTCTCCAACATGCGGCGGCCCATGATGCCCAGCCCGATGATGGCGATTTTGTGTGTCATGTCTGTCTCCTGAAAGATGACCAAGCTTAACCATTTCGCCCCCTGATGCCTGTCATGCAGGGAGCGGCTGCTGCGTTACCACAGATGACTGCCCAGCCTCAACAAAAGTGCTAGCCTTGTTTTTTCCATTTTCCTCAAGTCAACACCATGTCGAACAACTTCACCGTGTCTCGCACCCATCGCCGCCAAGTCTTGCTGAGACTTGCGCTCGGGGCCGCTTCGGTTTTCACCACAGGCCAAGCCTTGGCACAGGACTTTCCACCCAAAAAAACCATCAGCATGGTCGTGGGCTTTGTGCCCGGCGGGGCGGCCGACACGGGTGCCCGCATCATTGCCAAAAAACTGGGCGAGAACTTGGGGGTCGCCGTCACCGTTGAAAACAAAGCCGGTGCTGGCGGCAACATTGCCCACCAATACACCGCAACCGGCCCAACGGACGGCAGCGTGCTGCTGTTTGGCTCGGTCGGCCCGCTGAGCATTGCCCCCAACATGATGAAGCTGCCCTACGACCCGGTGAAAGACTTGGCCCCACTGACCATGGCGGTGAACTTCCCGAACGTGCTGGTGGTGCATTCGGGCACAGGTATCAAAACGTTCGCCGAGTTCATCGCCGCAGCCAAAAAAGACCCCGGAAAACTTGATTTTGCCTCCACCGGCCCAGGTTCTGCCTCGCACCTGGCAGGGGAGTTGCTCAACGACATGGCCAAAATCGACACACTGCATGTGCCCTACAAAGGCGGTGCCGCCGCCCTGCAAGACCTGCTGGGTGGCCGCGTGGCCGCTTGGTATGCCACTTTTGCCACGGCAGCGCCTCACATCGAGGCAGGCAAAGTGATTCCTCTGGCCAGCACCGGCACGCAGCGCCTGGGGGGCTTGCCCCAGATCCCCACCATTGCCGAGTCCGGATACCCAGGTTTCAGTGCCACCAATTGGTACGCCTTTGTCGCCTCCTCCAAAGTGCCCGCTCCGGTGCTGGACCGCTGGAATGTTGAATTGGTCAAGGTGTTGTCAGCGCCCGATGTGGCGGAGCAGTTGAACAAGCACGGCTTGGTGCCCATGCCCGGCTCACGCGACGACCTGGCCCGGTACATGGCCAAGGAGACGGCCACTTGGGGCCGCATCATCCGGGAGCGAAAAATAAGCGCTCAGTGAGCATGCGACGGAGAAAAACCTCAAATATGTATTGCGGATTCAATTAGCCGAAAAATTCGATAAAATCGTTAGCATGGAAAATAATCATAGCCCTTTTGCTTCAGCTTACCTGCGATTTCTCCAATTGGCCAAGGTGGTCCAAGCCTTGCCTGAAGGTCAGTCCATAGATGCCAACGAATCGGCTTTGCTGCAATCGGTGGTGCTGCGCTGGTACGAAAACCAGCCCATGTCGGTGCGCGAAGCCATTGGACTGGCTGAATTGGGTTCTCCCGCCACTTTGCACAAGCGCATCACGCGTCTGCGTGAAAAAGACTTGCTCAACACACTGAACCAGGAAGGTGACCGACGCGCCAAATTCCTGATTCCCACCCAGCGCACCCTGGACTACTTCCAGCATTTGGGCCGCTCCATGCATCAAGCGCACAAAAATCCGATCGCATGATCAACAGTGTCAGACATGTTTTTGAAACCACAGCGCTGACAATGATCAGCGCTGTTTTGTTTGTGGGCTTTTACAAGCTCAACGATTTGATTTTTTCGATTTTCGAATACAGCGATGGCATCAACTGGGTGTTTCTGCCCGCTGGATTTCGGATCGTCCTCGTACTGATCATGGGTTTGCCAGGTGCCCTGGGCCTGATGTTGGGCAGCTGGTTCATCGACCGCGATCTTTTCACGGAAAACGCCGCTGCACTGGCTTTTTTAAATGGCATTGTGGGGGGCTTGACCCCTTGGCTGGTGATGAAATTGCTGATCCATCGTCAGTTGCTGGATCGGAAGTTGGAATCTCTCAATGCGCTTTTGTTGCTGAAAATGACCTTGCTCTTTGCAGCCACCAGCGCCTTGATGCATCAGTTGGTTTGGTTGGTGCTGGATCGGCCGCATCTGAACATCTGGGTGGACATCTGGCCGATGTTCATTGGCGACGCTTTGGGGGCTTTGCTGATGCTTTACGGCTT
>Ga0209550_10003711_pt1 | contig 14534 bp, 18 predicted proteins | sample LauGreSuBDMM15SN_2_FD_187567 | JGI IMG/M metagenome (GOLD analysis project Ga0209550, IMG submission 187567) | Freshwater lake microbial communities from Lake Michigan, USA - Su13.BD.MM15.SN (SPAdes) (version 5) | ecosystem: Environmental > Aquatic > Freshwater > Lake | place: Lake Michigan...
CAACTAAAAAACCGCGCTTTTAAATAATAAAAGCGCGGTTTTTTTATACTTAAATTTGGCTTGAAACATGATGCGCCGCTACAAATGCGCGCCTTCAAACTAAGCGTCGTTCAAAAAGCTTTTTAACAATTTTGCGCGTTTAGGATGTTGTAATTTTTTCAAAGCTTTCGCCTCAATTTGACGAATCCGCTCACGAGTCACCGAAAATTGTTTACCCACTTCTTCCAAAGTATGATCGGTCACCATACCAATGCCAAAGCGCATGCGCAGCACGCGTTCTTCCCTTGGAGTAAGCGATGAAAGCATATTTGCAGTAAGCTCTTTTAATTTAGTGTGCGAAGCTGCGTCAAAAGGCATTACCGCAGATTTATCTTCAATAAAATCACCCAAAATACTTTCATCATCATCACCCGAAATTGGCGATTCCAATGAAACTGGATCTTTCGAAGTGCGCAGAACTTTTCTAACCTTCTCAACTGGCATCAATAAACGATCGGCAATTTCTTGCGCATCGGGCGCACGACCCAATTCTTGCGTTAATTGACGCGAAGTTTTAACAATTTTATTAATTGTTTCCACCATATGAATTGGAATGCGGATGGTGCGCGACTGATCGGCAATTGCACGCGTAATGGCTTGGCGAATCCACCAAGTAGCATAAGTTGAAAATTTATAACCTCTGCGATATTCAAATTTATCCACCGCGCGCATCAAGCCAATATTGCCTTCTTGAATTAAATCCAAAAATTGCAAACCGCGATTAGTATATTTTTTAGCAATTGAAACCACGAGACGCAAATTTGCCTCAATCATTTCTTTCTTCGCTTTCGATTCTTCCTCTTGGCTTTGACGCACATTGCTTACCATCTTTTTAAAATCAGCAATGCCAAGACCCATAATGCGGGTAAAGCGGAAAATTTTATCTTGAATTTCTTTAATTGTCGCCTCGCCTTCAGATGCAAATTTTTTCCATTTCGCATCTTTCAATGAAGCGATTTTTTGAATCCATTTATCGCCATCTTCAACGCCGCCATAATTTTGCAAAAACGCCGTTTTATCAATGTTAAATTCACCAGCATATTTCAATAAACTAATTTCAATTGAGACTAGTTTTTGCTGCGCTTCAAATAATTGGTCAACCAAAGCTTTAATTAGAGAATCGTTAAAACTCACTTCCGCAGAAATTGTTTCAAAATCAGCGCGAAGCTTGATTATATCCTTATCAACCTTGATTTGATCAGGAGTTTTTCCTTCCGATTTATCAATAATTTTTTGACAAATTGTAGCAATTTTTTGGAAAAGCTCGAGCATTCTTGGCATCAAAATTCGCTCCATCGAAACAAAAGAAACTACGCTTTCGTCAATTTCTTCAAGCTCATCATCTTCAAATAAATTAGCTTCGTCGCCCTCTCCGGCGTCAACTTGTTCGTTGATAATTGCAGTCACATCCTCTTCTGTTTCTTCAGTTGGAGCGTCAAGATTTTCGCCGCTTTTCATTAATTCTTCTAGCTCGGAATTATAAGTTTCGTCAATTCTAATTAAATCGCGCAGCAAAATTGTGCCATTGGCAAGGCCGTTATACCATTCAATAAAATGGCGCATAATAATTGGCGCTTGATATAACCAACTAACAGTTTTATTGCGACCTTCTTCAATGCGCATTGCAATTGCCACCTCATCTTCGCGGGTAAGCAATTTTACAGTGCTCATCGATTTTAAATAAGTTTTAACCGAATCTTCACTGCGTTTTTGACTTTTTTCATCATCTTCTTTGGCAATCAAACCCTCTTCAATCAAGGTTTCAAGGTCTTCTTCGCGCTCAACAATTTGAATTTTAAATTCTGATAAAATATCCAAAATGCGATCTAATTTTTTTGGATCAATATCCGCATCAACATTTTCATTAATTTGCTCATGCGTCAAGAAGCCTTGCGTTTTGCCAAGCGCCAGCAATTTTTTTAGTTTATTTGCAAGATCATTAGAAAGTTTTTGCCCATCTTCATGCTTGTGAATTGCCGATCTGACATCTTGAATTAATTGAAATTTTTCCGCCAAAGATTCTGTATTATCATTAATTGGCAATTTAACTTTTTTGAGCTTTTTAACTTTTGGCTCTTTTATCGGCTTTTCTTTTTTAGCTTTTGGCGCCTTTACTGGCTTGGTTTTTTCAGCTTTTAAATTTTTTGGCGCCGCTTCTTTAGTAAATTTTAATTTTTGCGCTGGCTTTGTTTTAGCCATTAATTCTTTTTTAGCTCTAACTGACTTTTTTTGTGGCTTTTCAGCTTTTTTAGCAACCGCTTTTACTGGTAATTTTTTATTATTAACCGCTGGTTTTTTATTATTTTTAAGCACAGATTTTTTTTCCACTTTAACTGGCTTTGTTGCTTTCTTTACTGGCTTTATCACAACTTTTTTAAGTGGTTTTTTTGATAATTTTAAAGGAGCTTTTTTAACTATTTGCTTTGCTTTTGGCGCTACTTTTTTTAAAACCTTTTTCACAGGTTTTTTTAACACCGCTTTTTTGCTATTTTGGTTTGTCAATTTTTTTATTATTTTCTTTTGTGCCATATAAATAATTTATTTTACGCCGTGCTTGGTGGATTGCTTCGCTTACGCTCGCAATGACGAATTCAATATTTACTTCGTCATTGCGAGCGTAAGCGAAGCAATCCATGAAAATTTAGCCAATTTCTTTTTCAATATCCGAAATTTTTTTGTCAATAATATGCTTGTCGAGAGGATTAATTTTATTTTCCTCTTCATTAAACTCAACCAGTGTCTTTAATTGCAAAAGATACTCTCTTAATAACAGCCTTCGCAATAGTTTTTTTGCCCAATCAATAAATTCCACCTTGTCGTCACCAACTTCTTTATCGAAATATCTAAACAGGCGCTCTCTGTCCTCTAGGAGTTTCGGACTCGCTTGTTTCACGAAGTCGCTAGAATTATTTTTATCATTTTGATTTTGAAGATAATCACTGTAGCCATCCTCAATTAACAACATTTCTTTTTTTATTCTAGCAATATCCAATTTAAACTCTCCGCCCTCCAAAGCCAAAAAAACCTCTTCAACCCCTTCATTAATAATTATTTCAAGAATTTGGTTTTTTAGATTTGTTATTTTTTGATCGTAAAAATTTATCTCATAAATATCAAAATCCTCATCGCGATACGCCTTTAACTCTGGGCATTTAAGCAATATTGCCAAAGCTTTTATCGCATAATTATAGGATTCGCTGCCAAAATTTATTTTTCTCTGAGCTTTGATTTCTTTTTTCTTACCAAAATCCCAGCGAAAAAGAGTTTCTCGAATTGAGTTGATAAAATATTTACGCAGCGAAGCATCTTTAATTAACGCAATTTTTTCTTCTAAAATCGCCTCAATTTTTGCCTTATTTTCCGCCGAAATTTTCTTATCTATCGAAAGTTTTAAATCTTCAAAAGCAAAGCGCAGCAAGCTTTCAGAAAGAGGTTGCGCTTCATTTATCATTTGCAAAAACTCGCTTGCACCAAAAGTTTTTACAAAATCATCGGGATCCATCTGATTTGGCAAAAAGCAAAAAGAAATGGTTTTTTTGGCGTTAATTAAAGGCAGCGCAATTTCTGCCGCGCGCTTTGCTGCCTTGATTCCAGCCGCATCGCCATCTAAGCAAATTACAATTTTATCGGTAATGTGAAATAATTCTTTTAAATGCTCGCCGCCAAGTGCGGTTCCAAGCGCCGCCACAACATTTTCAACGCCCGCTTTTGATACCGCAATCACATCCATATAACCCTCAACAACAAGCGCAAAACCCTTGTCAAATATGGCTTTGCGGGCATTTGAATAATTATAAAGCGTTTGATTTTTCTTAAAAACTTCCGTTTCCGCCGAGTTTAAATATTTGGGCAAATCATCGCCTAGAGTCCTTCCGCCAAAAGCGATTACGCGATTTTTTTTATCTAAAATTGGAAAAATTACGCGGCGACGAAATTTATCATAAATTTTTCCATTATCACTTTTAGCAATAATGCCGCTACCCAGCAATTGCGCCTCTCCAAAACCTTTGCTTAATAAAAATTTATGCAATTCATCATAAGAATTTGGCGAAAAACCAAGGCGAAATTTTTTAGCAATAGTAGAATTTAATTGCCTTTTCTTTAAATATCCGCGCGCCTCCGCGCCACTTTCTCCATAAAGATTTTTTTCAAAAAACCGCGCAACTTCTTCCAAAAGCGCATAATCATCATTAAGCTTATTTTCTTTAACGGCATCAAATTTTACTCGCGGAATTTCAATTGAAAATTCCTCCGCCAAACCTTCTATCGCACCTTTAAAATCAAGACCTTGCGTCTTCATGGCAAAAGTAATTATATCGCCATGCTCACCACATCCAAAACAATGATAAAAACCCTTCACATCATTAACCGTAAAAGACGGCGTCTTTTCATTATGAAAAGGACAAAGCCCTTGAAACTCGCGCCCATGCTGCTTCAACTTCACTTTTTTGCCAATAACTTGTGAAGTCAAAATCATCGATCTTAATTTATCTGGAAAATCTTTAGCAAACATAAAAAAATAAAAACCCGCGATAGACCCCGTCATTTGACGGGGTGACAAGGGGAAGAATCAAAAATAAAAACTTATTGCGTATGCAGCGACTTGCTCGCTGCGCAGCAATTCAACTAACCCTAAATTTGCGCAGCAAATTTAATACGCCATATTCCACACAATATCGAAAAACGACATCTCAACTGCAAAAACTATTGGAATTAAAAAATTATCGTCAATGCCTACAAAACTTGGGCGCGCCTCTAAAATTGTCACGCAAAAAACCGCAAAAATTCCAAATAAATAATACCAAACTCCTGCGTGAAATAAAGCTCCGCAAACCGCTAAAATCACCAAAGCGCTAATAAAAAACGCCAATGATCCCGCCAAGCTTTTTTCATAAAATGGACGACTTACAACAGCCTTTCCAATCAACGCCGCCAAGGCATCAGAGATTGCCAAAATTAAAAATCCGCAAACGGCAATTTCAGGCTTAAATAAAAAAAAGTTAATTGTAGCGCCCAAAAAAACATAACTGGCGCCGCATAATTTATCGCCGTTTTTTTCGTGATCGCGCAAAATAACGCCAAAAATTTTATTGAAAAAAATATTAATCGCGGCGTTGCGGCGGCGCATATAATCAAGCCCCACAATAAACACAGTCATTGGCGCCAAAATAAAAGTGGTTGGCCATTTTCCAATCAAAAGGTAAATAACAGGAATTAAAACCAGCAAAAAATGTAAAGATTTGCGGTAGCTTTCAATTTTTAGGCTCATCTTTTTTCTCCTCTTCATTTTGATAAATTACAACTTCATTTTTGCCAACATATCCCAAAACTTTTCTCGATTGTTCATCAAGCAAATCAAGGTCTAAAGACTCGCTACCAATGCCGTCAACCATATTTTTTTTATTATGCAATTTGTTAACCAAACCTTCTTTTGTCATGCCCACATTTTCAATTTTTTCTTGCAGCCTAAACATCGCAATTAAGCCTTTTTGACCAAAAATTGTGAAAAGAAAAAAATAAATAATCAGGCAGATTATTATTGTATAAGCAATAAAGGCGGGCTTTGAGATATGATATTTTTTGACGAAGTTATAGATAGTTTTTTTATGCATTTCCCAACTTCTTTTAACAAAATAATTATGCGGATGCGCAAATCTACTTCGCGCATTCGCAATTCAATTCAAACCAAATTTAATTATTACTTCTAAAACAAACTTTTTTTGCCGCTTCAATAATGTCTTTAGTTTTTGGCAAAGCTAGACTCTCAAGGTTTGCTGCATAAGGCAGCGGCGCATCAACCGATGCTAATTTTATAACCGGCGCATCAAGATAATCAAACGCCTCTTCCATCATAATTGAAGCAATTTCAGAGCCAACCGACGCAAAAGGAAAACCCTCTTCAACAGTTATGCAACGATGTGTTTTTTTCACCGAATTAACAATTGTTTCGCGATCAATTGGGCGAATAGTGCGCAAATCAATAACTTCAGCGCTAATTCCTTGCGCAGCCAATTCTTCCGCGGCTTCAAGCGCATATTTAACAACTAAAGAAAATGCGATAATTGTCACATCGCTACCTTCGCGCAAAATTTTTGCTTTACCAATTTCTACAATATGATCATCCGCATATTCTTCTTCAAAAGACATGCCATAAGTGATTTCATTTTCCAAAAAAACCACCGGATTTGGATCGCGAATTGCCGCTTTCAATAAACCTTTGCAATCAGCCGCGCTGTAAGGAGAAACAACTTTTAATCCGGGAATTGAAGCATACCAAGCCGCGTAGCATTGCGAGTGCTGCGCTCCAACTCGCGAAGCCGCGCCGTTAGGACCACGAAACACAATTGGTGAAGAAACTTGTCCACCAGACATATAGCAAGTTTTTGCCGCCGAATTAACAATTTGATCAATTGCCTGCATAGCAAAGTTGAAAGTCATAAATTCAACCACCGGCTTCAAGCCAGAAAAGGCCGCGCCAACTGCAATTCCCGCAAAACCATGCTCGGTAATTGGAGTATCAATCACGCGTTTTGCACCAAATTCCGCCAACAAACCTTGTGTCACCTTGTAAGCGCCGTTATATTCCGCCACTTCTTCGCCCATCACAAAAACTTCGGGAGTGCTACGCATTTCTTCTGCCATCGCTTCACGAAGTGCTTCACGAACTGTTAATTTTCTAAGTGTCATATGATTTAATTATTTTGTGATTTTGCTTCAATATAAAGAGTATCAGGACAAAAGTCTTGACCATTTTGCCATTTTACACTACCTAAAAATACTTTTACATTTTTAAATAATTCTTTATCTCGCAATTCTTTAAAAATTCCTTTTTCTAAAAACGGTCTCACATCGAAAATTTTAATTTCACCATTTTCAAAAAATAGCTTTAATTTATAATCATCAAGCGTTTCTAAATTTTTAACTCTTGGGTGCATAAAATAAAATTATTTTAAAGGTTCTATTTTAAAAATTTCTTCTCCAGAAGTTGCTAATTGCCAGTCTGTCAGCAAATCTTCTTTATGAATTTCAATCCATGCCAAAATCAGTTTTTCCTTATTTTTAGGTAAAAATCCTTCTATTAATTCCCCCTTCTCAATATCATAAACCGCCTCTTTTTCTTGATATTTAACATGTATATGCGGCTTTTTATGCTGCTTATTATCGAAATAATACATCATAACAACCAAGCCGTAGAAGATTGAAATTACTGGCATGAGCTTAAAAATTACATTGCGATATTGTTCTGTTTCCACTATACGGAGAATATATTCTAACTTTCCAATTTCTGTATTTAAGATCTTCAAATTCACCTTTTTCCGCAAACATCACGACGGCCACACAATATTCACGCGCTTGTTTTGAATTAGTATCCATAGACAAATCTATGGAGTTAGTTTTTACGGATACCTTGCATGGCTCCGATAAAGGTATCATATCATATGAATCAAGCACTACACATATCGCATGAGCATCGTCGGAAGCTATTTTATTTTTTTTTACAGCGTCTATAGCTGATGCCAAAGCGAAGCTTGGAATAAAAAAAATTAAAAGAATAAACTTGTGCAGCATATTTACTTATAAATCTCAGTCATCAACTCACTTGTATCAGGCTCTGGTGAGTTTTTAGAAAATTCTACAACATCATTAATTTCAGCTTTTATAGCATTATCAATTTTCTCAATTTCAGCTTCCACCGCCACTTTATTTTCTAGCATCGCGGCGCGCAGGCTATCGATTGGATCTTGATCTTTTTTGCAGCTAACTTCTTCCTTAGAACGATAGGTTGCCGGATCAGACATTGAATGCCCGCGATAACGATAAGTATCAAACTCAATAATCGCCGGACCGTTGCCATTTCTGGCACGGTCAACCCATTTTTGCCCTTGCGCAATCACATCAAAAATATCCATTCCATTGATTTTTTCACCCGGAATATTAAAGCCAATTCCGCGCTTATATAATTCATCAATTGAGGAAGCGCGCTTCAGCGAAGTTCCCATGGCATATTGGTTATTTTCGATAATGAATAAAACCGGCAAATTCCAAATTTTAGCCATGTTAAAAGCTTCATAAACCTGCCCTTGATGCGCCGCGCCATCGCCAAAATAACAATAAGTGACATTATTTGTGCCGCGATATTTATCGGCAAAAGCAAGCCCTGCGCCAATTGGAACGCTCGCTCCAACAATTCCATGTCCGCCGTAAAAATGTTTTTCTAAATCAAAAAGATGCATTGAGCCGCCTTTTCCTTTTGATGAACCATCACTTCTGCCCATAAGCTCTGCCATGATTTTTTTAGGATCCGAACCCAGTGAAATCATATGTCCGTGATCGCGATAAGTTGTAATTACCTTATCACCTTCAATCATTGTATAATGCATTCCCGCAGAAATTGCTTCCTGACCAATATATAAATGGCAAAAACCTGCAATTAATCCCATGCCATAAAGCTGCCCAGCTTTTTCTTCAAAGCGGCGAATTAAAAGCATTTCGCGATAGAATCCCAAAAGCTCTTCTTTGGAAAAATCTTTGATTACATTATTTTTTGTCAAAGCCTTAGCGGAAGGCGCAGATTTTGTAGAGTTAGATTTTGAAACCATAATTTTATGAAATTAAAAAATGAAGCGCGGCTGTATAGCAAAGGTAAAATAAAAAGTCAAACTAAGTGAATTTTACTATGGCTGTCGCAAATTGCGCTTTTGCAAAAAATAAAATAACGACGAAATTTGCAGCAAAAGATAGAATTTTCAGGCAGCGCCACTATTTCTTAATCGCAGAAAAAATAATATTACTAATTAAGCCATGAAAAAATTCCATTATTGCTGGACCAGAATTAATCACAGCAATTGCCAAAATCACCAAAGTGCCAATTAAAACGCTGTAGCGCACAATATTTTCAATCAATAATTTTTTTAACATTTCTGATTGATTATAATTTGCCGCTTTAGAGCTGGATTCTTTTTTTGCCTCCTCTAAAGCCTCTTCCTGCGCAATTTCTTCGTCAGTTTTTTTCTCTTCTTTTTTTTTATCCTTTTGATTAGCGTCGCTAGCTTTCAAATCAAAAATAGAATTTTTTTTAACCGACTTAACAGTCACCTGCTTTTTCATCAGAGTAGTGAGAGTGGTTTTCTTTTCTTGTGTCATAAAGAAATCGTAATTAAAAATTATTCACAGCTTTTCATTATTTTTTTACAAAACAAAAACTCAAGATGCTTACAGTTTTTTTAGCAAAACCATTTCTGGCACTAATATTTGCCGCAGTTGCTTGCTCGCTGCTTGGCGTTTTTGTTTTATGGAAAAAATTATTTTATTTTGGCGACGCCATGTCGCATTCAATTATTTTTGGCGCGGCTTTATCGCTGGTTTTTAATACTAATCAAACTCTAACTTTAATCGCATTTTCCGTTACATTTGCCATTATCGCTCATTTTTTATCGCAAAAACGCTACGCCAATAAAAGCATGATAATTGCAATTCTATCTTATTTTGCAATTGCTTGCGCTTTTTTACTCGAAGATTTTACGCAAAATCACGATGATTTTCATAAAATAATTTTCGGCGATATTGCAGACATCGCCAATCAAGAAATCATCATTTTAGCCATAATTGCCGCGCTTTCAATCATTTACACAATTTTTGCTTTTCGCAAAATTTTATTAATAAATTTAAATCACGATTTGGCAAAAATTCATCGCATTAATATCAATTCGTGGAATTTATCTTTCTTAATTTTGCTTTCTTTAACCACAGCTTTGGCGGTACAAATTGTGGGAATATTTTTAATGACATCTCTACTAATTTTGCCCGCAGCCATTGCCCGCACCTTCTCGCGCTCGCCAAAAGAAATGATGATTTTAAGCTTAATTATTGGAATGACAATTTCCTCTTCTTCATTTTTTGTAGCCAATATTTATGATTTAAAAATTGGCGCCACCATTACCATCGCCTTTTGCGCGATATTTTTTTCTTGCCAAATTTTCACCAAATCCAAATGACAAAAAAAACTGCAATATTGCTATTTAATCTTGGCGGTCCCGACAATTTAGACGCCGTTAAACCCTTTCTTTTCAACCTATTTAACGACCGCGCTATCATTAATTTGCCGCAACCTTTTCGCTATTTTTTAGCCAAGTTTATTTCGGCGCGTCGCAATAAAAAAGCGCAAGAAATTTATAAGCAAATTGGTGGCAAATCGCCAATTTTTGAACTGACTTTTGCGCAAAGCGAAAGCCTTGAAAAAGAGCTTTCCTTCCACTCTTTTTATGGCGATTTTAAAGTTTTTATCGCTATGCGTTATTGGAATCCGCGCCTAAAAGAAACGGCGAAAAAAATTTTAGATTACAAGCCAACGCAAATTATTTTATTGCCGCTCTATCCGCAATTTTCTAGCAGCACCACCGATTCATCAATTAAAGAATTTCACGAAAATTTTCCCGATAAAACAATTCCCGTAAAAACAATTTGTTGCTATCCAATTGACGAAAATTTTATCGCGGCGCATTTTAATTTAATTGCGCAAAAATTATTAAAATTTCCGCAATATAAAATTAACGAAATGCGCCTTCTTTTTTCAGCGCATGGATTGCCGCAAAAGCTTATCGATGCTGGCGATCCTTATGTTTTTCAGGTAAAAAAATCCACTCAAAAAATTGTTGAAAAACTGCAAGAAAAATATGGCGAAATTGATTTTTCAATTTGCTATCAATCAAAGGTCGGTCCTTTAAAATGGACATCTCCAAGCTTTGAACAAGAATTACATCGCGCCATTTTGGACAAAAAAATTCCCGTTATAATTCCAATTGCTTTTACCGGCGAACATAGCGAAACACTGGTTGAACTTGATATTGAATATAAGGAAATGGCGCACAAATTAAAGGCGCGCGACTATATCAGAATTCCGGCTTTAAATAGCGATATTTTCTACATAAAATCCTTAAGCGAAATTTGTTTAAAAATTTCCGCAGAAAGCGAAGAAAATATTTTTTGCGGCAAAAATAAAAATAGAATTTGCCCAAAAAATTTTAAATTTTGCCCCAATCAAAACCACTCCAAAACATGATTATTGTTGACATCGTAAGCAAATCTAAAAAATGGAAATCTAGCGAAAATTTCATCACCGAAACTTGCGAAAAATTAATTCCCCTTACCGATTTAAAAAAAGTTTTAAAAAAAAATATCACCATCGAACTCTCTATTTCACTAGTTTTAGACCCCGAAATGAAAAAAATAAATTTCAATTTCCGTCAAAAAGATAAAGTCACTAATGTGCTTTCCTTCCCCGCGCAAGAAAGCTTTTCGGGCAAATCTGATTATGTTTTTTTGGGCGATATAATAATTGCTTTTAACCACATTCAAAAAGAATCTCTTGCACAAAATAAAACTTTCGAGAATCATCTCACCCACTTGATTTTACATAGCATTTTGCACTTAATTGGCTTTGATCACGAAGATGATAAAGACGCAAAAATTATGGAAAGTCTTGAAATTAAAATTTTAAAAAAACTCAAAATTCCCAATCCTTATTTACTATAATGGAAAACCGCCCAGCAAAGAAGAGAGGCAAAACTCACTTCAAAAAAATTGTAAATTTTTTTCTTAATCTTTTTGGCAAAAAAACCAAAAAATCCTTTTCTTCCGTAATTTCTCACATCTTAGAAACCTTTGGCGCTGAAGGCTTAATCAGCCAACAAGAAAAATTGATGTTTAAAAATATCACCACTTTTGGTGATAAAAAAGTTTCGCGCATTATGACGCCGAGATCCGACATCATTGCCATCAAACAAAACGCCACTTTGCAAGAAGTTAAAAAAACCATCACCGAAGACGGCCACACGCGATTGCCAATTTTTAACGAAAATTTCGACGAAGTAATCGGCTTTATTCACAGCAAAGATGTGGCAAAATTTTTATGCGATGATGGCCGCGAATTTTCCATCAAGCAAATTTTACGCAAAGTTCTCTTTGTTCCCGGCTCAATGAAATTGCTCGACGCGCTGCTAAAAATGCGCACCTCGCGCGTTCACATGGCTATAGTTTTAGACGAATTTGGCGGCGTTGATGGTCTTGTGACAATTGAAAATTTAATCGAAGAAATCATTGGCGATATTGACGATGAGCACGATTTGCCAAGTCAAAATTCTTATTTTCGCATCATAAAAAATAACGATAATTACCATTTTGGCGGCCGCGTTGAAATTAAAAAATTGGAAGAAGTTTTAAAAGTTAAAATTAAAAATGATTATGACTTTGAAACCGTAAGTGGCATGGTTTTAAGCGCCTTCAATCGCATTCCAGAAATTGGTGAAGAAATTGAAAAATATAATTTAAAAATAAAAGTTATCGACGCTGATAATCGCAGCGTCAAAATGGTTGAAATTTCTAACATAAACTAATGAGTTCTTTTTATCCAATCCCCACAAAACCTTTTCCAGAGCTTGATTTAGGCGATTTTATTTTGCGCGAAAAACAAGAAAGTGATGTTGAAAATTTTTTCGCTTATTATTCCAAGCCCGAAGTAAATGAATTTATTTTATGCGAAATTCCGCAAAATGTCATTCAAGCCCGCCAAGAGCTTCTATATTGGCGCAATTGTTTTTATCGCGGCGATGGAATTTATTACGCAATCGCCGAAAAACAAAACAACCGCATGATTGGCTCAATTGGCTTAACTAGCCATAATTCCTACCAAAGCCGCATCGAATTAAGCTACGATCTTGACTCAACTTATTGGCGTCGCGGCATTAGCGCAAAAGCAATTGCCGCGGTTTTAAATTACGGTTTTAATGTCTTAAATGTTAACCGCATTGAAGCTTCGGTTTCGGTTTTAAATATCGCTTCAAAAAATCTTTTATTGAAATGCGGCTTCACCATAGAAGGAGTTTTGCGCCAACATCGCTATCACCGCGGCAGTTTTGTTGATGTTTATTTTTTCAGCCTTTTGAAAAGCGAATTTAAGCACCGCTAAAACTTATTTATAATCTGGACTTAAAATTATTTGACTTTTAAGCATCCTATTATTTAATGCGCCGCCCTTCCTTTCCTAACTGAGGGTTTTTTTTATTTATTTAGTTCTTAAATCTTATCATATTCTTTAAGAACGCTTTAATTTATTTTATGCTTGGAACTTACGTAGCAAAGCCAAAAGAAGTTGTGAGAAAATGGTGGTTAATCGATGCCGAAGATTTGGTAGTTGGTCGCCTTTCTACAATTATCGCCAATATTTTACGCGGTAAACATAAAGCAACTTTTACTCCAAATATTGATTGCGGAGATCATGTTGTTGTTATCAATGCCGATAAAGTAAAATTTACTGGCAAAAAATACGCTGAAAAACTTTATTACTGGCACACTGGTCACCCAGGTGGCATTAAAGACAGATCAGCTCGTCAAATTATCGAAGGAAAATTTCCTGAAAGAATTTTAGAATATGCCGTTTCACGCATGATTTCTCGCGGACCTCTACAGCGCGATATTATGACTAAATTGCACATCTTTACTGGCAATAGTCACAAGCATCAAGCTCAAAATCCACAACCATTGGATATTGCCTCTATGAATCGCAAAAATAAAAAATCTAACTAATTATGTCAGCAGTAATCAAAGAAAAAATTCTTGAAGTTAAAGAAAATACAAACTTAGTAGCAGCAAAAAGAGAAAAGAAAGTTGACGCTTTCGGACGCTCTTACGCAACTGGCAAAAGAAAAAATGCCATTGCTAAAGTTTGGATTAAAAAAGGTAGCGGCAAAATCACCATCAATAATCGCGATGCTTTATTATATCTTGGAAGAGAAATTCTTTTCAACATTGCTAAAGCTCCATTCCTTGCAGCAAAAGCTGAAAATAAATTTGATGTTATTGCAACTATTTTAGGTGGCGGCAAAAGCGGACAAGCTGGCGCTCTATCTAACGGAATCAGCAAAGCTTTAGTTTGTTTCGATCCAGAAACTCACGCAGCTCTTCGCGCTGGCGGCTTCTTAACTCGCGATTCTAGAATCGTTGAGCGTAAGAAATACGGTCTTAAAAAAGCTCGTAAAGGTCAAACTTATCGCAAGAGATAATTTAATCAAATTCAGCCTAGCGGTTGAATTTGCTATTAATCTAATTGCTCTGCGGCAAGTAAATCTCTGCATCCGCAATAATTATTTTTTCGGCGCTTAGACCCACAAAAGCGCCGAAATATTTCAAAAAAAATCTACAACTACGCACCACAAAACAGCTAAATAAAATCTTCCATAAAATTTAGATGAAAAAAAATTCGGCACAAAAAATATTAATTGCATCAGATCATGCCGGATTTGAGATGAAAACTTTCCTCATAAAAGAATTAGAAAAACTCCAAATAAAAATCATTGATCTTGGCTGCGATAATGCAGAAAAATCAGTTGATTATCCCGATTTTGCACAAAAACTTGGCAAAAAACTGACATCAGAAATTGGTATTTTAGTTTGCGGCAGCGGAGTTGGAATTTCAATTGCGGCAAATCGTTTTAAAAATA
>Ga0209550_10003712_pt1 | contig 14533 bp, 16 predicted proteins | sample LauGreSuBDMM15SN_2_FD_187567 | JGI IMG/M metagenome (GOLD analysis project Ga0209550, IMG submission 187567) | Freshwater lake microbial communities from Lake Michigan, USA - Su13.BD.MM15.SN (SPAdes) (version 5) | ecosystem: Environmental > Aquatic > Freshwater > Lake | place: Lake Michigan...
GCAATATGTATTATGAATATCCAAGATTATTGAGTTATAAATATGATGAAAAAGAGGAACCAACGATCGATATTGAAAATAGTATAAGAAATTCGTTGCTTGAAAATAATAGAAATATCCGAACAACAAATTTTGAATATATTTTATATTATTTTTGCATAACTATTATTATGATTATCGTTATCATTTGTTTTACCTATATATACATAAATTTCTTTGCATAAAAAATTCTTTTTTATCTTTTATCTTCTACTTTTAGTTTTAATCTTATTCATTTTTTTAATTGGCTTTTTTAATGTTTTATTTTTTTTTACACCCTTCTTATCTATAAATTTGCGAATACTTTCTTTTTGAGAATAAATCATATCCACAATATTCTGAAAATATGGGCGAAATTGGCTGCGCATTTTAATAATATCATCAACACATATCCAACGAATTTCAGCTTTCTCAAAAATGGTAGTATTTTTTATGACTTCAGGGTCTAAACGTTTTTGTAAAAATCGTTGGTTATTATTGTAATAGAATGGTAACAAAGGATCATAATTATATGGAAATATATGCATACGATATGGTTTATGACCAGTATTTGATTTATAATCAATATCATAGGTACCATATTTGGTAAGTAAACTCTTTACATCTTTATCATCACCTAAAAATCCAGTTAGTTCTTCACCAGCTTCTCTTACAGCGGTTTCAAAAAAGGATTCTTTATCATCTGTACCTCCTCCAAAATCAGAAAAACCAGGAGCGGATGTTTCATATTTATTCTCTTTACCAAACAAAAAGTATAATTTATTTTTGTGAATAGTCGTTGGTAATATACCTGCTCCCATTTATATAAAATAAAAATATTATTAATTTATATGAATAAATCAAGAAATAAAAAAAAGAGTACCATCACTAAAAGTAGAAGACATAAAAAAGCCATCACTAAAAGTAGAAGGAATAAAAAAGAAAAAGAGAGAAAAAGTCTCTATATAGTACCATCTTCTACTCCTTTAAAAATACGCAAAATTAGTAATCGAATCGCTCAGTATTTATCGGAAGATTTGGCGGAAGGAATACAACTTAAATCTTATACTCCCACCATTAATCAGCAATTGGTCACCTTAAAAAGTATACCACGTGAAGAATTATTAGACTGTAATATAGAATCCGCATTTGAACTAAAGACTCCTCTCCAAATAGGTATACCGCAAAATGGTTCTCAAATCAAATGTTTTAATTATAATACACCACAAGCCAAACAATTTCTTTTACATAATTTATCTGCGGATAAACACGTAGATCCGAAAAAAATTATTCCTCCAATTCAGTCTCAATCCAATTGTTGGTTTAATGCAATGTTTGTATCTTTTTTTGTTAGTGATAAAGGTCGAAAATTCTTTCATTTTTTACGACAATGGATGATAGAAGGTAAACAGAAAAATGGTACTGTTATTCCATCCAATCTTCGTGATGCATTTGCTTTACTCAATTTTGGGATAGATGCGTGTTTAACTGGTAATAAATTTGCCTATATTTTAGATACGAATAGTATTATACATCAGCTTTTTCAAAATATACCACAATCCTACAAAGTACAATATCCGCATATTGTGGATGTAGACGAAGCAGGAAATCCACTATTATATTATATGAGCATAATTAATTATCTTAACGATAATTCTATAGTTTTATTATTTGTTCGCGATGTGGATAGTAGATGGAAGGATAAAGTAGTAAATGCTGTTCAAAAAATGACACATTTACCTCATATTATTGTATTGGAAGTATATGATCACAAAGCTGAACAATTTAATAAAAAACCTATTTTATTCTCTGTTAATGAAGGCAAATATCAAATTGATAGTGCCATTGTAAGAGATACAACGAAACAACATTTTTGTTCGACATTAACTTGTGAAAAAAAAGAAATGGGTTATGATGGGATGAGCTTTCACCGTCTCGTTCCGTTAGAATGGAAACAAAAAATGAATAGTAATTTTAATTGGGAATTTGAGGGTACCAAAGATTATGACGGTACCCCATTAGTATGGAATTTTACAAAATGTTATCAAATGTTAATGTATTATCGTGTTTAATAAGCAAATAATATATAAAAGGATAACTTTTTCTTTTTCTTTTTTATAATTTACTAATAGTTTAAAATTGCATTCACTAACTTGTCACCACCTGAGTTAGAAGGTTCGATTTCTTCCGAAAAATCACCAGGTTTTGTCATAATACTACTTATTCTTAGTATACCATCTATATTATTTTTGGGATTTGAAGCAAAATCATAGATCTTCAGATTCCATTCTTGTATAACATTATGATATTTTTTGTATTTATGATTATCTGGATAATAAACATCTAATAATATAATTTTAGCTTTATTCAATTTCATTCGAATACTTTGAACCAAATGTTCATAGGAAGTTAAAAAATTGGACAAAATGCTATAATCACGATTATTACCGTGATCTTTTAAATAATGCGATAGTATATTGTTTCCACCTACAGAGAGAAACACTGTAGTATGAGATGTGTTAAGATCAGTTGGAAGATTGCTTATCTGATTATACACGTGATTAATTTTAGAATCATCTACTGCAAAACAATGTATATTGTTGGTTGTTCTCTCTTTTAATAAATCTTCCACACTTTTACCATTACTTGTATAAGCATTATTTTTTAAAATACTATCGCCTAATAAAACAATATGTTGTTTGCTAGAGTTAAAAGGTTCTATCGTATTACTAGTACTACTATAAGTATTATAATAAGATACCATCAATATAAAGCAACATAACATAAATATATACACATAAAAATATTTCATATATATTTATTAATAACAAAAAATTATATATTTAACAATAATACTACTACACCAGATCCTCCATTTCCGCCAGAACCTATAGTAGTTTCATCTCCACCTTGACCACCACCTCCTCCAGCCCCATAATTCGCAACACCATTATTTTTATTACCACCACTACCGGCATAAATATTACCACCAATTCCATTGTTTGTCCCATCTTTTCCTGCACCACCACCACCACCAGCACCAAAAGATTTATCATAAAAAGGTAATGCGGTGTTAAATGTTGCACCATCTCCACCATTTGCAGCTAATTCACCACCACCACCACCGGAACCATTTATTCCATAACCGCCTGGGTTTTTATTACCATCACCACCATATATTCCACCTCCTGTTTGACCTCCGTCACCATTCGTAATATTATCGCTACTTCCATACCCTCCACCACCTCCATACGAAGTGTATGCTATAAATTTTGATATAGATGATGTGGACCCTGGAGATCCATCTAATCCAGCATTATCTATCGTTGTACCACCTTTTCCACCTAAACCTCCTTCTCCTACGGTTATACTATAATTCGTTTTAGATGCTACAACAAAAAAACTAGCATTTACTTGCCCTCCTCCTCCACCACCGCCACCAGTTCCATTCAATGTACCTCCAGCTCCACCGCCTCCTCCTCCAACTATCACAAATTCAACATATTTCGTACTGTAAAAAAATATATCCCCATTTCCTGTAAACGTAATGACTGTATTGAAATCTTCGTTACTAGTTATTTGGTAAGATCCAGTCAACCTAAATGTCAGTAAAGTATATTCGAATGGGTTAGAATAATTTAATGTTCCTGGATAAGAATAGTTTACTTGAGGACTAAAATTACCATTATATATATTGACAGCATATACCTGGTGTCTTCCTCCGACAGTATCTAACGGTATAAGAAAGGATATATAAAAAGAACTATAATAAGTAATCGGAATATTTTTATATCCTCCAAATTGGATATAAGTAACACCATTCGGTAAGAAATTTTCACCAGTTACATAGACTAAGGTATATTCACCTGGAATACTAAAATTGGTAGATAAACTTGTAATCACCGGATTAAAACTGGGTAAAAAACCCTTGTATTTTCTACCACGTATTATTTTAGTATTGTAGTTTTTTAGTGCAGATGTGATAGGATTTGTAATAAATGCCGACATTAATATAGAAATATAATTAAATATCGGAAAAATGTCTTTATAAATATTTTAAATAGATTTAAATATTTATATTTAACTTATATTAAAAATGGGTTCATATCCACTTTCATACTTAATAGATGTAAAAGAAAAGGATTTTATTTATTTAATTAAAAACAATGAAATCGAAAAAGATAAAAAATATGTTATTCATTCGTTAGAAATAAAAGAGGATGGTAATTGGCACGATGGCTTTATTTATTCTCATTATGCTTTTCTAGAAGAAATAAATACTCAATTATTATCTTATGAAGTTATTGCAGTTACAAGTAAGATGTTACAAATAAACGATATTTATTTTGCAAGTTGTTAAATAATTATTCTGCAAGTTTCTTCTGAGATTGATAATATATAAAATAACCAAATATGGATCCAATCATTCCTCCAACAACTACTTGAAGTAGTGTATGAAAATTATAAACAACTCGTTGACACATAGTTAATAAGGTTATAAATAAATAAATTTGTAAAATTCGTTCATTTTTCATTGAATAATACATAAAAACTGTTGAAAAAAACGTGGATTGAGCGTGACCGGATGGCATACCAAATAAGTCAAAAGGCACACCATCTTTAAATACAAATCTTTTTCCGTTAGTTATCGCAAGATTAAATTGTTTTATATCTGCAGATGGTCTTGGTTGTTGCAAAATTCCCTTTAAAATAATATTTAAAATAGTATCTATTAAAAACCCAATGTTATAGTAAAAATATAGAGTCTTTTTTTTCCATAAGAAATAACACGATAATAGGTACAATATAAGTGGACCGTGTGAACCAATATTATACAATAAATATGGGACCATAAAATAAGAAGATATTTTAATAATAACATAAATAGACATTTTAATATTGATATAAACATTCACAAATTAATGTGACACACCAGTCTGATCCATTCAAATTTAAAACATTTCCTTTATCATCCAATAATTTAACCGCCATTCTATCAATATCTACCGGGCCAAAATAGGTACGTATATTGTCTTGTAAGGAACCACTGAATTCAACTAGCAATGTACCTGTATTGGAGCTTGATATTTTAATAGGAAGGATAGCCAAAATATCCGCACTTGTTGGAGCTTTGGATAAATAGTTTGTAAGGTTATTTCTGTTATTATTAATTTGATTAATAGTATACAATTGTGCTTGTGTTAAGGTTCTTGGAGCACTCGGTAGAACTTGTTGTACACTGGTATAATCTTGCTGGTATTTACCTGCAATAAGTAGTCCATTGAGAGGGTTAATATTTTGTGAATCGAATAATGAATTTGTTTTAACTTCTGTTAAAATTTCTTGTATATTATTACCTTTTTGTGCGGGTGATATACACGTATATGGGATATCAGGTGAATAGTAGGTTGGTATTTTAAGAGTATTATTAAATTGAGAAATAGATACTAAACTATTGTTGATGTGATTTTGGTTATAATCATCAATTACTAGTATCAAATATTTTGGTCCATTTAAATCTAAAATAGCAGGTGCTATATTTCCATTAGTTTCCACGTTTACATAAGGGACGCGATATCCTATAATCCAACCTAATGTATTATTAAAATCGTGATTTGACTTACTATAACAATTATTATTACATTGTAGCTTACCCGTAAAATCATAAAACATAATAGTAGTATTGATAGAAATGGTAAAGATAGTATTACCGTTTTCTATGTAATTTACACCATATAGTTTTAATGTGATAATACCACTATTTATATTGTATTGAACAATATTACTAGATGGATCGAATCCTGCTACTCCAAATGCATTACCAAGTGCTGTTTGAAAATCCGAAGGAGAATAGTTACCAGGAATAACAGAAACTGGTATAATATTGTCACCATCTATAATCCATAAACACGTATTCCCATATGCGCTATCAATAGTATACCAAGAGTATGGTATTTGATAAGAATAAACTTTGATACTGAGAGTATCTTTTAATGTATCAGAGAGATCTAACGTATATTCCGTAGATTGTGAATCTATACCACTTGTATACTGTCTGAATTGACTATCTAAATTCACAAATCGTGTAATAGTATTTTTTAGATTTGGATTTAAAGAATCTTGTTTCACTGGTAGAGAAAAAGTGTCTGTAGTAGCAATTTGTTCTCTCTTCATAGGATTATGAACATTTCCAAAGAGACCTATTTTTTGTTTCCTATCTGTAATTTTATCCACTTGGTTTGTGTCTTTTTGTGTTAAATTTTCATTTTCATACCATTCGTTCACTTGTTTCTCTCCTATGGGGTATATTGCGTCTTTCAATGTATCAAAACCCTCTACCTGAATCTTTGCATTTTTATCTTCGTTTTCATTATTATCTACAAGTAATCCTTGTGCGTATTGTAAAAGCTGACTTTGTACCTCTTTAAAAAAAATAGATAATTCCGGATTAGTATGCTTAAATTTATCAATCCATTTATTCGTATTCGAGAGGATCTCTTTTGGTTCCATTTCTTGAATATCTACAATGGCCATTAGTTCTGTTATGGAATAGTTCGAAACATTGGTATCAATAGATGTCATATGATTAGTAAAGAGATTGTTTTTAATTAATAATATATATTTTTATTTATTGTTTTATTTATTGTTTTATTTATACCTTTTGAAGTCTTCAATATTTATTAAATCTATATAAAATTATTTATAATATATTATTAATGTTCGTCGCAAATTATTTTAAAATAATTTTATCTATTATACCTTTGTTTCATATTGTTAAAAAATGTAATAGTATTGAAAAAATAAAACAATCAAATTATTTAACTATTTTTCAATGGAGAACGATTCAATCCCTTATTCAAAATCCTGGAACTACCTATTGTATGAAACAAAAAATGAATAATATTCTTTATAATTACTATGAAGGTTGGGCGATACATAAAGCATTTCAATTTAAAAAAAATCATAGTTATAAATTAAAACATATTTCTGGAGATGAATTATCTATTTATTCTAAAAAGGGATTGTGGGATGCTATCAAAAATTATAATGGAAAAAACGGTTTTACGAATTATGCAACTATTTACATAAACGGAGAATTATATAAGGGATTAACCCAGCTTTATCCTATTACTAGTATTCCGAAAAGTGAGAGAGTGGTAAAAAAAACATATAAAGGAAAGGAATGGTTTGATTATAAAAGAAAATTAAATACCAAATTTGTTGGAAAAGAGGAATGGTTACTAGAGAAAGCATTAGATAATAAAATAGAAAATCAAATGTCTAAGGAAGTACTCGAAAAATATATAGAATTCTGGAAGAAAATAAATAACATAAATGCATTTTCCAAAAGAGTTTTTGAATATAAATATGATTTTTTTTTAGAAAAACAGAGAACAAATAAATATATTTCTGAGCTTATGGTATGTTCTGAGGAACATATAAGAAAAACTCTGCAAAATACATTAGAAAAAATAGTTGAAGATACTAAAAACAAAGATATAATATATTTTGACTACTCTTCTACTTGAATTTCCTCTTTCTCTTTTTCTTTTTCCTCTTTTTCCTCTAATAAGTCATACTTGTAAAAAGTAACAAATATATCCTTTATTTCTTTTCTTATATGAATACCATCTAACTTTTTTAGCTCCATCAATTTTTCAGGTATTGTTGTAAATCCAATACCTCTCTTTAAATGGGTTTTACCTTTAAAACATATATTATCTAATGCATCTACCAATGCTTCATTATGTTCTATTAATAGTTCTCTATTAATATAATAATTACCAAAATAAGCAAACCTATTATAGTTTATATCTGAATGAATTTTATAAAATTTGTCTACTTGTGGTTTATTTTTTATGAATCCGATACCTTCTATTTTATTGGTTGAATTATTCATATCCACTACAAACACATTACCATTTGCTTCTATTTTTGGTGACATTGGTTGTGGTGATCCATAACAACAAGAGACTTTTTTTATTCTTCTTTTTTCTTGATTTTCCATCCAAGTTTCTTTATTAAATCTAGTAGAGACAATGCTGTACATCATTTTTATTTACTTATTATAATGTCTTTTTAAAAAGAGACAAAATTTTATTCAATTTTTAATAAAAATATATATTAATGAACTGTTGTATATGTGGTCCTGTAAAAAATTGTGGCGCTTATCTAAATAAGGTTTTAGATAATATTGAAAAAATAGGTTCTCTCTTTGATGACTACAAAATTGTTTTATATTATGATAAATCGACGGATAACACCTTAAATATATTAAAAGCATACCAACAAAAAAATCCGAAACTACAGTTTTATGTAAATAAAAATCCAGTATCTCCCTTTCGTACGCATAATATTGCAATTGCGCGAAATCTTTGTTTAAATTACGTAAAAGAAAATAAAGACACTTATCCTTTTTTTATAATGATGGACTTGGATGACGTTAACTGTAAAGAAGTGAATAAAGAAACTCTTAGAAAATACTTGAAGAGAGAAGATTGGGATGCTCTCTCTTTTAATACCTTGCCAAAATATTATGATATTTGGGGATTATCCATTTATCCGTATTGTTTCAGTTATAATCATTTTACAAATAATGTTCAGAATTATACGATTATTCAAAATTATGTTGCACAATTATTGAACCAATTACCACCAGGCGGTCTGTTGCCTTGTATTTCCTCTTTTAATGGTTTCTCTCTTTATCGTACAAATGCATTTTTAAATACTTATTATGATGGAAGAATACGTCTAGATTTAATACCGGCACAAAATCTCGTAGCACATATGATTGCAGCAAAATCAAAATTAATATATAAAAAATACGTTACTGTAGATGGGCAATATGAAGATTGTGAACATCGCGCCTTTCATATTCAAGCGAGACAAAACTCTGGCGCTCGAATAATGATAAGCCCAGAGGTAATATTTTATTAATGTGAATCAATTTTTAGCAAATATAGTAAAATTTGATTTAAAATAATTTTATAATATAAAATGAATAATACAGCTATACCTAAAAATATATTTCAAACACACAAGTCATTAAACTACATAAAAACAAAACCTAAAATTCGTAATGCTGTTCTCTCTTGGATGAAATATGGAAATGAATTTAAGTATTATTTTTATAATGATGCAATGTGTGATCAATTTATGAGAGAAAACTTTGATGAAAGAATCTATAAAGCATACACGATGTTACCAATGGCAGTAATGAAAGCAGATTTATGGCGGTATTGTATCATTTATAAATATGGAGGAATATATGCAGATACAGATACAATTTGCAAAGTAAATCCAAATATATTTAGAACAGATGCATTATTAACTATTGTACCTGAAAATAATGTACATTTATGTCAATGGGTTTTTTCAGCACCAAAAGAATCACCTATACTAAAATGTATTATAGATTTGTCTGTAGAGAGAATATTAAACAGTAATAATAATTTTAAAAGCGAACATATTATTCATTTTTTAACAGGACCTGGATTATTTACTGATGGCATTGAAAAATATTTAAAAGATAAAGATTATCCTACATATTCCGATAGAAAAATGTATTTTAATTATCCAATTTCAACTATTCTGAGAGTATTTAATTATGATAATTTTCATACTAATATAGTTAGTCATTTATTTGCAGGTCAAGATTCAGATGGGTGGTATCACGAAAGATTTAATAAATTAATTTAGAGTAATGCATAGTAGATCATTATTTATAAATATTATGTCTACCCCATAAAACTGAATAATGTTCCGTTTTTTGATTACTTCCGTGCTCTTCTAGGTAACCATTATAGCTTTTGAAAATGATATAGTTATTAAAAAATACAAGTCTATTATCATAATTTTCATAATAGTCGTGATACATATCAAAATTGTTTTTATCTTGTCTAGAAAAGAAATTAGAAAGTAATCCAGGTCCAGTAGGGTCTAAACAAGAACCACCATAATACCTATTTTTAACATTTTGTACAACTTTGTCTATAGCCTTTTTAAGAATAGTATTATTTGGTAAACACACCATTACTGCATTATATATGCCATTTCTATCTCTATCTAGTACCCAATGCTCTTTTTCTGTTAAATTAATAAATTTAAAATTATTTAATGGTTTATATTTTATATCTAAATAAATCCCACCCAATTTATACAATACACAATATCTCCATAAATCTGCTTTATAAGCACCAGGTATTAATGTGTCAAATGCATATAATACATCACTGTTAAAATTGTCTTGAATAAAATTTCTACAATCATTGTCATCATATAAATAGTAATTGAAAGCAGGGTTGTTATTTTTGATAATATCTACATTTTTTTGCATTTTTTCTGGTAAACTTTTGGTATGCCACGTTTGAAATATATTTAATGGTATATAGGAGTTATAATACATTTTTATTGGATGAGGAACTTTCATTTTATAAAATAACTGCATTTTTTGTTTCAATAAATCATTATCAACATTTTTTTTGATGTTTGGATGTATACCATTACGTAAAAATGAGCTCATAAATTAATGCAATATTAAATAAAATACTATTTTTTCAATTATTACTGTACACATTAAATATAAATATTTTGGTTATGCCATAAATCGTGATAGTGAAGATTTTTTTGGTATTGATTTTGTTCAGCCCTATAATTATTATTATTAAATTGTAATATTATACCGTTATTATAAAAAATATAAAATAATTTCAAATCATCAAAGTTGTGAGAATTAAAATAAGATGACAAATTCTGTTGTTCTTCATTTGTAAAAAAAGTGCCTAATAATCCTGGTCCTGTTGGATATAATGGGTTTTTCCCATAAAAACGTGTTTGAACATTGACAACAATTTGGTCTATACATTTTTTAAGTATTTCATTACCTGGTTTACTTACTATTAATCCAGTCAACACACAATTTTCTTGCATATCTCTCACAAACATTTCATTTTCTGTTAAAGCTATGAATTTAAATCCATTTAAACATCTAAATTTTATATCATAATATATACCTCCATTTATGTATAATATACAGAAACGCCATAAGTCTGATTTATACGAACACGGAATTAAAGAATTATATGCGTCGACAACAGCTTGTTCAAAATGCTGTTGAATAAATTCTCTACACTGATTTTCATCATACAAAAAATGTTTAAATTCAGGATTTTCCTTTATAAGTATTTCATTTGTATTTTTCAATAAAGTGGGTAATTCTTTGGTATGCCAACAAGTATATAAATTAAGTGGTATAATACTGTCATATGTTTCTTTGAATTCAAAAGGTTTATTTAAATTTTTATAATTAAGATAATTTTGATTTTTTTCTTGTATTGCTTTTATTTCTTTTTGTCTTTCTATTTGCTGTTGTTTTTGTTTAATTGCTTGTAAATTTTTATTTTTAAAATGAATCATTTAGTATATAATAATGATTTATTTTTTATCTTGATAAAATTAAAATTCTACCACTTCTTCCAATTTTGCACTCATAATTTTGTATCTAGGATTGTCTAATAATCTTTCTAACTGACTCCACGGTGTCGCAGATTGTAAAGCATCTATTCCTTGATCGCAGAATAAATTTAGCAACGATGGGCTAAAACCCGACATCATCGATGCATTCATTTGACTTGATAAAGACGGAAAACCAGAGGTCGATCTCAAATTCCAAAAAAGGATATGTGGAGGTTTAAATGGTTTACCGTGTAAACGTTCTCCTGCTGCTGCATATAAATTATTGATAGAGTCATATAAAGCCACTTTATTCAGCGTCTTATCACCATCATCCATTTGCATATCTGATAAAATAACAAGAATAAGGTCCTGGACATCTTCTGGTGCCATCTTATTTTCAATAATAGCATCTAAAATCAGATTCATTGCAGCATAAAAATTCGTATTCATACCCCAATTAGCTCTTTGTAGTACCTCTACCTGAGAAATAAAATCGTCATAACCATCTAAATTCACCCAAGAAGGATCTGAACTAAATGTCAATACTCTTTTACCTAAACTGGACTTTTCAGAAATACGAATACCTAATGCAATCGCCACATTTAATGGATCCCCACTCATTGATCCGGAAACATCTACCATTGCAATCATTTTCCCAAGAGCACCAGTCTGAGATGCATTATCACGCCATTGAGAATTCAATAGATCTTTTTCTTCTTGCGAGTCATATTGTTTTGATAATTCTAATGCTTGCTTCGTAAACATTTCCATACCAACACGTTTACCTTTTACTTCTTTTTCTCCTGTGATAGATTTTTGAATATGTGTTTTAAAATTATCTGCACATTGCACTCTATCTTGATTATCCGGATATTTCGTTGAACCATTTTTATTTTTATTTAATAATGCTTTCTTTTGTTTCACAATGGAAATAGACGTAACATTATCAAAATTAATCGTAGACCAAACATTTTTACATTGTTTAATTTGTAAAGTATCTAATATATTATTCAAATTTGATAATAGCTTACGATATTCTGTTTTACATTTTAAAATTGCTTTTTTTTGTTGTTCTACTGTATAGGCATAACGCAAATATTGGCTAAAATAATCACACGCGAGTGGTTGATATAACCAACCGAATGTCGATTTCTCTCTTGGAATCCACCTAGCAACTAACGATATCTTCATTTCTAGTTCCGAATTACAGGAATCTTGACACAATTGGTGATTTAAAAGTTGAATAGAGTATTGAATTAAGGGATGACTAACATTAGCACCTTGTTTTTTACAATAACTACAAAAATATTTAAAATCTTTCCAAGACCCATACGGGTGTATCTTTTCATCCCCAATATCAATCAAACATTTTAATGCAAAAAATGCTAATTCTGGATAGAATTCATACCACGTATAAATCATCATATAAGTTAAAGCATATTCACCTTTGCCATCAATAATATCACGTGTATTTCCAATTAATTTATACAATACAGATAAATGCCCTTTCGCTACTTCTTTGTCAGGAAGAGTACCACTACTATTCGTGAGCATTTTTTTCATATGTATTAGAATATCTCTTAGAATATTTTTTAATACATCCATATCACTTTCTTTGGTTCTAGTAACTTGAAATGAAAATTGAGCAATTTTCTCTCTTATATTATTAGACCAACCATATTCTACATGACCTTTTTCTCCGATTTGTTTTGATGTATGATTATCAAGAGCGTTCACAATTGCTGCCATTTTGGTTGATTATAATATATATGTTTTACTCTTTATATCTTTTTTTAATTGTTTTTTTATTAGCAGTTAAGGATCTTAAATAGATTTTTTTTGTAATATTATTAGGATCCGTTTCTTTTAATTCGTGCGATTTTTCGTAAAACACTAATATTAATTCATTTAAATCGTGAAACATATGAATTGATTTTTCAAAGGAAACTGCATCTATGTTTTTGATCAATGACAAGTATTTATCGTGTTGATTAATTTTGGGACTGGTTGTTAGGTCTTCTGGTTCTAATGTTATATTATACTTTAATACAGATAATAATGTATATCTTTTATTATTTTGTATGGCATTTTTTTTAAGTATTCCAAGAATTTCTTCTCTAGAAATATAGTTTATGGTTGACATTAAAAAAGGTTCTTGATTTATTTTATCGATTTCATTATTTCTATTAATATAAATGATTTGTAAATTAATAAAATATAAATCGTCTTTGTAAAAATCCTGATATAGTTTATCGGTTGTTTCAAATTTTTTAATCCATTCATCATTTAATTCCATATATTATTAAATGATCATATTATTCATTTTTTAAACTAACTAATTTATAACTTAGATTTCATCCAAATCCTCCTTTTCTTCCATATTTTCTAATTCTTTTTCATAAGCCTCATCTAACTTATCAAAATAGTCATAATCATAATTTGGAAATAGAAATTCTTTTTCATATTCATCATACCCCCATAAATGAATGTAATCCATTATACGTTCTTCGTGTAGTGCTACTAAAGTATCTAGTACTATTATTGGATTTACATCTTTATCTTTTACACTATATTTATTGAGTGATTCTCCATAACTAAAAATAGAAGTACGTGTTTCTTTATCAAATGTAATTTCAACACATCCTGGTTCAATATATTTTTTGTTCATAACTTCTTCTTCCTGCTTAACTTTTAATTTTTCTAAAAAGGTAATAGATTTGTTATTCTCTTTTTTATCATCTTTATGATAATCATTACTTACAAGTGATGGAAAATTGCATTCGGATAATAAGTCGTTTTTTTTCTTCTCTAAAACTTTTTGTTCTTTATATTCTTTTGTATTAAAACTGCTATCATTATTTTTTCGTATGGGTTTATCAACATTATATAGCTCACGTTTATTATTATTGTTATAGTTATTGTTATTATTATTATTGTTATTATTATTATTATTATTATTATTGTTGTTATTTTCTTCGGCTAAAAAAGCAAAACGCGAATTCACTTTAAATATATTACTCATTTTTGTTTTTATTTAGTTGTGTATATATATTATAAAATA
>Ga0209550_10003714_pt1 | contig 14532 bp, 12 predicted proteins | sample LauGreSuBDMM15SN_2_FD_187567 | JGI IMG/M metagenome (GOLD analysis project Ga0209550, IMG submission 187567) | Freshwater lake microbial communities from Lake Michigan, USA - Su13.BD.MM15.SN (SPAdes) (version 5) | ecosystem: Environmental > Aquatic > Freshwater > Lake | place: Lake Michigan...
TAGGAGGGGAGTTGAGGTACAGAATTACAGCAGGTGGTTTTTTTGATAAAACAAAACTTGAACTTCCAGACTATCATCACATTGCCGGCAATCAAACCAAGAATGCCGCACCTTACTTACAAGGTTTTCAAGTAGCACCTTTTTATCAATTTTCAAATGATGCTGATAGGTTCTATGCCATGTTTTTAGAATATAAACTCAATGGTCTGTTTACAAACAAAATCCCAATCATACGAAAATTAAACCTAAGGCTTATTACAGGTACAAACACCATATTTATCAACAAAGATCAATATTACATTGAAGGTTTTGTAGGCCTGGATAATATTTTGAAAATTATTCGTGTTGACTACATTCGCGGTTTTGAGAAAAATAAACCAATGAATCAGGGTATCCGTATAGGTATCAGGGGCTTTTCTTCGCTATTTACAGACTACTAATTAATCTAAATCTCTTTTTAATATCTTTATGGTGTTTAAGGAATTTTGCCCGGCATGCAACCGGGATTCCCATTTTTCACAGGAATTAAAATCTTATGGCTTCACTACATAACAGGGTTTCTCGCAAAGAATTAAAAGAACTTGCACAACATGATAATATCGCCCGCAATACATTCTCGTTTTATTGTTATTTCCCAATAGCTAACCCAGCTGAATTGAGGAGTTTATGGTACAAGTACTTAAGTTCAATAGGTGTTAAAGGCCGAATTTACATTGCTGAGGAAGGTATCAATGCACAGATTAATTGCCCTGTAGAACATATTGATTTGCTCAGGGATTTTATTTACAATGAACCTGCCTTAAACAACCTTCGGTTAAACAAGGCTGTAGATGAAAATAAAAATTCATTTTATGTGCTTGACATTAAAGTAAGAAAAAAAATTGTTGCTGATGGAATTGACGATCCCAATTTTTCTGTTCATAACAAAGGTCAGTATGTAAACGCAACAGCGTTTAATGAAATGATTAAAGACCCAGCAACCTTGGTAATTGACATGAGAAATCATTATGAGTATGAAGTTGGTCGTTTTAAAACAGCCGTAGAAATTCCAAGCGATACATTCAGAGAACAATTGCCAATGGCTGAGGGAATGTTCAAAGAAGACCAAGAGAGAAACATTATCATGTATTGTACTGGAGGGATTCGATGTGAAAAGGCTAGTGCATGGATGTTGCACAAAGGATTTAAAAATGTTTTTCATTTAGAAGGCGGTATCATCAATTACATAAATCAAGTAAAAGAAAATGAATTAGAAAATCATTTTATTGGTAAAAATTTTGTGTTTGATGAAAGATTAGGCGAAAGAATTACTGATGATGTTATTGCCAATTGCCACATTTGCGGAAATCCATGTGATACCCATGTGAATTGCGCCAACAGTGGTTGTCACTTACTTTTTATTCAATGTGAAGCTTGTAAGAATGAGTATTTAGGAACTTGCAGCAATACTTGTAAAGAGATTATTCAATTGGATGAGGATAAACAAAAATTACAACGCAAAGGAATCGACAAGGGTAGAAATGTTTTTAATAAGTCGCGTGTATTAATCAAAAACATATCTATTGAGAAATAATCTAACAAGTATCATTCCCGTTTTCTATTTTTTTTAACTTAAAATCTGCTTTCTTTTTGGAATTAGCTTTAAGATTCTTTCGTTTTCTTGATAGTTGCCAATATCCTTTTCTCCGTTTCCTCTTCACTTAAAGTTGTTGGAACAAAGTCTTCTCCAATAATTCTCTCATATAATTCTATATACCTAGCGGAAATTGTGTTGATCCAATCTTCTGTCATTTCAGGCACAATTTGCCCTTCTTTTCCCATAAAATCATTTTTAATCAGCCATTCTCTCACAAACTCTTTACTCAACTGAAGTTGTCTTTCTCCACGGATTTGTCTTTCTTCAAATCCCTCTTGATAAAAGTATCTTGATGAATCGGGTGTATGGATTTCATCCATCAATACAATTTTGTCTCCCAATTTTCCGAACTCATATTTAGTATCTGCTAAAATCAACCCTTGTTTGTTCGCTAATGATCTTCCTCTTTCAAAAAGCTTAAAAGTTATCTCCTTAAGCGTTTCCCATTCTGATTCAGTTGCCAATCCCTGCTTTAAAATTTCTTCCTCACTGATGTCTTCGTCATGACCTGCAGATGCTTTTGTTGAAGGTGTTATCAATGGTGTTGGGAAAAAATCATTCTCCTTTAATCCATCAGGCATCGTTTGTCCACACAGTATATTATTACCACTATTATATGTTCTCCAAGCATGTCCCACTAAATTTCCTCTTATCACCATTTCGATTTTAAATGGTTCACATTTGTGTCCAAATGAAACGTTCGGTGCGGGCGCATCAATTAGCCAATTTTCACAAATATCTGATGTTTTGGACAGCATATAAGCCGCAATCTGATTCAATACCTGTCCCTTAAATGGAATTAAGCGTGGCAAAATAACATCGAAAGCAGAAATTCTATCACTGGCTACCATTACAAGGTATTTATCTTCAATGGTATACACATCCCTCACTTTACCGGCGTAAAATGATGTTTGATTCGGAAAAATAAACTGATTCATTTTGCTAAAATAACCCTGCTTATTGATACTTCCAATTTTTAAAATTGAGATATTAATGTCTTTTTTAATTCTTAAATTTTTTTATGTTTCTAACATTGCATAATTTGTTGAAAATTTGACCAAAAAGAATTGCTTATGAAAAGAATTATTTACTGTGTAACATTATTTTGTTTAATGTTACCAGCTTTTGTTTTGGCCCAAGGTGTAACAGTTTCTGGCCATATTAAAAGTGCTAGCGACAATGAGTCGTTATCATCTGTATCTGTAACGCTGAAAGGATCTTCTTTAGGAACGTTTACTGATCCCAAAGGTAATTTTAAACTCAATTTACCTGCATCAACCAAATTTCCTATTACTTTATTATTCACATCTACAGGATTTGATTTTAAAGAAATTACCGTTGCTAGTGCAGGAACAGTTCCTGAAGTGTCTCTTCAAATAAGGAGTACCTTGGGTGAAGAAGTTGTAATATCTGCCACTAAAACGCCTACACGAATTTTAGAATCTCCAGTTTCTATTGAGCGTTTGAATTCAACTGCTATAAGGAACGCACCAGCAGCAGACTATTACGACATGATTAACAACCTTAAGGGAATTGACATTGTTGCTTCAAGTTTAACATTCAAAACAGCTACCACACGTGGTTTTGGGGGAAGCGGTAATACCCGTTTCACTCAAATTATTGATGGTATGGATAACCAAGCTCCTGGTTTGAACTTCGCTACAGGTAGTATCATTGGTTTAAGTGAATTGGATGTTGATAACATGGAGTTGCTACAAGGTGCATCCTCAGCTTTATATGGTCCAGGCGGTATGAACGGAACCTTGCTCATCAATAGCAAAGATCCTTTTAAGTACCAAGGTTTGTCGTTTCAGGCAAAAACGGGTATTATGAACGTTGATGGCAAAAACAGAACTGCTTCTCCATATTACAATTGGGATATGCGTTATGCCAAGAAAGTATCTGATAGATTTGCTTTCAAACTTACCGCTACTTTAATTCAAGCCAAAGACTGGCTTGCCAACGATCAACGTAATGTGTTGAGGTCTGGAGCAGTACCTGGAAACATAGTTAACGGAACCCGTCTAACTGATCCTAATTATGATGGTTTGAACAGTTATGGAGATGAAACCAACATCGATTTAAACCTTGTTTTAAATGGAATTGCTGGCCAAGCACCATTTTTATCTAATTATATTTCTGGATTAACAGCAACTCCTAATCCTGTTTCTAGAACTGGGTACACAGAAAAAGAGGTTATTAATCCAAATACAGTGAACTTCAGAGTAGGTGGCTCATTGAATTATAAGCTTACCAATTCAATTGAAGCAATTGTTGGTGGCTTTTGGGGATCTGGAAATACTGTTTATACCGGAAGCGAGCGTTATTCTTTGTTGGACTTGAAAATGGGACAGTATAAAGTTGAACTTAAGCATAAAAATTGGATGGTACGTGCTTATACCACACAAGAGAATGCTGGACAATCTTACAATTCTACAATTTCTACAAGGTTGTTTAACGAAGCTTGGAAAAGCTCTCCACAGTGGTACACTGAATATGGCCAAGCTTATTTAAATGGTATGTTATCTGGACTAACTTCAAATGCAGCTCATAACAATGCAAGATCTATTGCTGATATCGGAAGACCAGCTGCAGGAAGTGCTCAGTTCAATAACTTGTATGATAAAATAAGAAAAGTGCCTATTTCAAAAGGTGGTGGACTATTGGTTGATAGAACCAATTTATATGCTCTCGAAGGTCAATATAACCTGAGTCACCTAATAAATGATGCAGTTGATTTGCTTGTTGGAGGAAACTACAGAAGATTTTTGTTGAACTCTGAGGGTACTTTGTTTGCAGATTCAACCAATAAAATTCCAATTGATGAGTTTGGTGCTTATTTACAAGCATCAAAATCTTTCCTAAACGACTATTTGAAATTTACTGTTTCTGGTCGTTTTGATAAAAATTCAAACTTCAAAGGACGCTTTACCCCAAGAGCAACTGCCTTGATTAAAGTTGTGAAAGATAATCACGTACGTGTATCCTATCAAACTGCGTATAGATTCCCATCAACCCAACAACAGTGGATTAACCTTGCTGCAGGTGGTGCCATCTTAATTGGTGGTATACCACAAATGCAGAAGTATTATAACTTCAGTGGCAATCCTACGTACAGTGTTACAGCACTTTCACAAGGTAAATTGGTTATCCAAAATTTTAACGAATTCAAACCTGAGTCTGTAACTTCTTATGAAGTTGGTTATAGAGGACTTGTTGCCAAATCAAAGCTCTTGATTGATGCTTATGTTTATACTGGTACCTATCAGAATTTCATAACGCGTATCAATGTTGCTCAATCAATTACAGCGGCCCCTTCACCGGCAGATATTCTTGTTGCATCTAAACGCAGAATACTTTCAGTACCTGTTAACTCACCAACACAGGTAAAAACCCAAGGATGGGGTTTGGGTTTAGAATATAAATTCAAAAAAGGATTTTTTGTTAGTACAAACGTTTCATCTGATCAATTGGGTGATGTTCCTAACGGATATATCACATTTTTCAATACTCCTAAATACAGGGCAAATGCTACTTTTGGTAACAATGGTTTGGGTGCTAAAAAGTTGGTTGGATTTAATGTTGTTTACCGCATTCAGTCTGAGTTTGATTACCAAAGTGATTTAGGAAACGGTACAGTTCCTGCTTATCAAACCATGGATGCACAAATCAGCTACAAATTACCTGCAATCCGTTCTATGCTAAGGTTAGGAGCTACGAATTTGTTCAATCAATATTATATCACTGCAATTGCTAATCCTTCAGTTGGTGGATTATATTATGTGTCATTTGGCTACAATATTTTTTAATTGCATAAGTATCTAAAAAGAATTTAAACTTTCTAATATGAAAAAGATTTTCAATAAGTTAAACATGGTTTTGCCACTTTCATTGTTATTAATGACTGTTGTATCATCATGTAACAAAGAACTGCCAGCAGCTAAGCCAATTTGGGTTGATCCGCAGTTGGGTACAACCATTGCAGATGTTTTGAATACAGACGCTTCCTTTTCTATTTTAAAAGCTGCTGTTACAAAAGCAGGCTTGATGGATGCAGTATCTAGCAGAACAAACGTATTTACCGTTTTTGCACCAAATGACGCTGCATTTATTGCTTCTGGCATTCCATTGGCGGCAATCAATGCATTGCCTGCTGCAAGTGTAGCAAGTATCGTGCAATATCATATCATACCTGGACAAAAATTAACTGCATCTGTAATTCCAACTACATTTCCGAATGTACAAATGCCTACTGCATTTATTTTTCCTGCTCCCAATACAAACCCACTTGTTCGTTTCAACACATTTCCTTCAAAAAGAGGAGCTAGTGTTTGGGTAAACAATATCCCTGTTACTGCTGCTGATATAAATGTAGCAAATGGAGTTATTCATGCAGTTGCTGCTGTTGTAGCACCTCCTTCTACAACATTGTGGGATGCTATTAAAGCAGATGCAAACCTAACCTATTTGGTTGCTGCTATCAATGCAGCTGATGCTGGTGTTGCTGCTGGTTCAAGGTTTCAGGATTATTTGGCTATACCTTTTGCAAGTTTCACTTTAATGGCACCTAACGACCAAGCATTTAAAAATTTGTTGACTTTCCTAATGCCTCCAGGCACGCCTATATCAACTGGATTATTTGGTTTATTGCCTAAAACAACCCTTCAAGGTATAGTTGCTTACCATGTTCTTGGAAGCAGGGCATTTTCAACAAACCTTCCTACAGTACCTACCGGTGTTCCTACTTTGCTTTCTTCTTCTTTGCCTACTGCGCCTTTGTTAACATTTGATGCTGCTCAAGGTGCTAAGGGTGCAAAAAACGCAATGTATTCTAAAATTACTGTTAAGGATAAACATTCATACAATGGTGTATATCATATCATTGATCAAGTGTTGCTTCCTTTATAGATTTTGATAAAAAATATTAGCATAAAAAAAGACCGGTTATTGCCGGTCTTTTTTTATGTAGATACTTTAAGATTAAACATTAAACCTGAAATGCATGATGTCACCATCTTGCACCAAATAATCTTTTCCTTGCACAGCCATCTTACCTGCTTCTTTACAAGCCGCTTCAGACTTCAATTCTACAAAGTCTTTATAAGCTATTACTTCAGCCCTGATAAAGCCTTTTTCAAAGTCTGTATGAATTACACCAGCTGCTTGTGGAGCTAACATCCCCTTGGTGATTGTCCAAGCCCTTACTTCCTGAACACCTGCGGTAAAGTAGGTAGCTAAATTCAATATTTTGTAGGTTGATTTAATCAGCCTTACAACCCCACTTTCAGACAATCCCAAATCATCTAAAAACATTTTTCTGTCGTCATAACTTTCCATCACGGATATTTCGCTCTCAATTTCAGCACTCACATAGATGATTTCTGCTTGCTCTCCCTTAATGGCTTCCTTTACTTTTTCTGTTAATGCATTACCTGTTACCACACTTTCCTGATCAACATTGCAAACATATATAACTGGCTTGATCGTAAGCAAGCACAAGTCGGCCACATGGGCGTCCAAGTCTTCTTTACTTATTTCAAACCCCCTTGCATTTTTACCCTGCTCTAAATATGCTTTCAAGGCTTTCAAAATTTCAATACATCTTAAAATATCTCTGTCACCAGATTTTGCATTTTTCTCGGTTTTCGACAATTTCTTGTCCACACTTTCAAGGTCTTTCAACTGCAACTCAGTATCAATTACCTCTTTATCACGAACTGGATTTACATCCCCATCTACATGTATTACATTGTCATCCACAAAACAGCGAAGCACATGAATGATGGCATCAGTACTTCTGATGTTTCCCAAAAATTGGTTTCCCAACCCTTCTCCTTTACTGGCGCCTTTTACCAAACCTGCTATGTCAACTATTTCAACAGTAGTTGGAACCACTTTTTGTGGATTAACCAATTTTTCCAATTGAACCAACCGCTCATCTGGTACGGTGATAACACCCACATTGGGTTCAATCGTACAAAACGGAAAATTTGCCGCCTGTGCTTTTGCGTTACTTAATGCGTTAAATAGGGTTGATTTTCCTACATTTGGTAAACCTACAATTCCTGCTTGTAATGCCATATCTTTTGTTTTTTTGCGCTGCAAAGATACTACGATTAGGTGGACTAAGGCATTGTTTGTAAAGACATCCTAATAAATTCAATTTTTTTAAATGGCACTTAATTTTATTTGGTTCGGTTTTTTTATCGTCGCCTTCCTTATTGCTTTTTATAAATGGATTATAACAGGTGATGTTACCATTTTTAAAACAATAACAGATGGTATTTTTAAGTCTGCCGGTGATAGTGTTGACCTATCATTTAAACTCATAGGCATCATGACTCTTTTTTTAGGGTTTATGAATATCGGCGAAAAAGCAGGCGCTATCAGGTTCTTGTCAAGAATTGTTGGTCCATTTTTTGGAAAGCTATTCCCTGATGTACCCAAAAATCATCCTGCCATGGGACATATGATGATGAATTTTTCAGCCAATTTGCTTGGGCTTGATAATGCAGCTACTCCTTTTGGACTTAAAGCCATGGATAGTTTACAAACACTCAACTCAAACAAAGAAACTGCAAGCAATGCGCAAATTATGTTCTTGGTTTTACATGCTTCAGGCCTAACCCTTATTCCCATAAGCATCATTGCCATGCGTGCTTCAGTTACCCCCCCAGCCTTAAATCCAACAGATATCTTCATCCCTTGCATGATTGCAACTTTTGCAGCAACCATGGCCGCCCTTTTCATCGTTTCGTTTAAGCAAAAAATAAATTTATTTCAACCCATCACTTTGCTCTGGATTTTAGGAATATCCGCGATTATTGGATTGCTGATAGCGTACTTAAAAATATTTTTGAACCAAAAAGGGATTGAGCAATTTTCTGGAGTGATGAGTAATGGGCTCATTCTGTTGATATTTTTTGTTTTTCTGACAGGCGGTATTTACAAAAAAGTCAATGTTTTTGAGTCTTTTATTGAAGGCGCCAAAGGCGGATTTGAAATTGCCATAAAAATTATACCCTATCTTGTTGCTATGCTGGTTGCCATCAGCGTACTTCGAAGTTCAGGCGCATTTGATGTTATCACAACAGGGTTCACCTACCTTTTTTCATCCTTAGGACTTGATACACAATTTGTTGCTGCATTGCCAACTGCCTTGATGAAACCACTTAGCGGCAGCGGTTCTCGTGCCATGATGATTGATGCGATGAATATGTACGGAGCTGACTCTTTCGCAGGAAGGTTGTCTGCAATTTTTCAAGGTTCAAGTGATACTACTTTTTACGTGGTGGCTGTTTATTTTGGGTCTGCTGGCATCAGAAATACACGTTATGCCATACCTAGCATGTTGTTGGCTGACCTGGTTGGCATTATAACAGCAATTTTTGTGGCTTATATGTTTTTTGCAGGTTAAATTTGTAATATGAAATGCTTTTATCTTATTTTTTTCTTGTTGATAGTTGCTATGATGGCTTGTAACAATCGGCTCGAAAAGAAACCAGTTTATGTTGTTGATATTGAATCCATCTCAGAAGATAATAATTTTGAACTTGAAGAGGTTCCTGAAAAAATACAACAATGGTTGGACTTTTATCATCAATATGACTCAGCATTTTTGCTTAAAAATTTCAAGGCATCAGGTGTAGTGCTTCACCTAAATGAGTTGAAGTCACTCGATACGTTGACTGAAATCAACAAAGACCTTTATCCTCTTTTTTCATTTTCACCCGATAAAAAAAAATACATCGATATATGGTCTTATGGCAATCTCATCCCCCCCGATGAAATGCAGCCATCAAAGCAAAAACATTCTTTTAATGATGGCGAGGCTGATCAACAAATTGTTTTAGGTGAGCAAGGCGGTAAAAGAAATGAAATAATGTTTAACGGTCCAGCTCAAGTTGTTGAAGCTGCTGATTGGATCAACAACAATCAATTTCTCGTAACGATGTTCACAGAAGAAGAAAATGAAATGGTTGTAGAAATATATTTATTCGATCTTGAGAAAAATGTTTTTACCAATTTTAGGTTAACACACGATTTTAAGTTGCCTCAGAATAAACCTCAATCATTCTCCGATTACTGGTTGGAAATTAATAAAAAACATTTAGATAAACGATGAAAATCATATTAAAAGACATAGAGTTATATGGATATCATGGCGTTCATGAAATTGAAAGGATAGTAGGAGTTAATTTTATGATTGACATCTTTTTGGAAATAGATATTAGGGATAACAACATTCAACTGCATGATACCATTGATTATGCTGAAGTTTTTATGATCTTAAAAAATGAATTTGAAAAGCCAACTGCTTTGTTAGAAAACCTGGCTTTAAATATTTCAGATGCCATAAAGTTTCGATTTCCAATCCTTTTAAATATAACAATCAAGATCATGAAAATAGGAGCGGTTATAGATGGGCTTCAGGGTAAAGTTGGCATAGAATTCAATAAAACATTTATTTAGTATGAAAAAATTATTGTTATTGTTGGTTTTAATAGCGAATTTGAACAATACTGGATTTTCACAAGAAAATTCTTTGCTTACCCAAGCGAACAGTTTTGACGTTAAACTGAATACTGAGGAAGCTCTTAAACTTTATGATCAATTTTTGATCATTGAACCTAAAAACATGAACGTTCTCCTTAGGTGTGTTGAATTAAATATTTTCCTTGGAAACGTACAAAAAGAGTTGAATTTAAAAGTGCCTTTTTATGAAAAGGCTAAGAGCTATGCAGAAAAAGCGTTAATAGTAGATTCATTATCATCTCTTTCAAATTATTCTATGGCACTAGCTATGGGATGTCTTATAGATTTTATGCCATTGAAAGAAAAGGGACAAGCTTCTCGTCAAATCTATGATTTTGCAACCAAATCTATGCAGGCAGATTCAAACTATACAAAAGCTATTCATTTGTTAGCAACTTGGAATTACGAAATTGCTAACCTTAATCCAGCTGCAAAAACTGCGTTGAAATTCTTTTTTAAAGGAATTCCGAAAGCAACGGAAGAAGAAGCTATTTATCTTTATGAAAAAGCACGTAAATTAGATCCTTCAATGATATCAAATAATGTTCATTTGTCTGAAGTGTATAAAAAAATTGGCAGGGCTGATCTCTCAATTGAAATCCTTCAAGCAACAATTCGGTTGGCTCCAAAATCTATTGAAGATGTTGAGTTTAAAAAGAAAGCAAAGGCTTTACTTGACTCGTTGAAATAATTATATTATTAATAATCAATCATTTATGCTTAAAAAAAATCTAGTTTTTGCAACCATTTTTATGCTTATTGCTGGTTTTTCAATTGCTCAGGAACAAAAACCAACTGCCTCTAAGTATGATCCCAATGAACTTTTCAATCCCATTTTTTATAAAGATTACGGCAGCAATCTACGTACTGGCAATGGCGAGCCTGGTCTTGGTTATTGGCAAAATAAGGCTGATTACGCCATCCAAGCTACCATCAATGATGTTAGCAGTCAAATTTCAGGCTCTGTAACCCTAACATACACCAATAACTCACCACATCAACTTGGATTTCTTTGGTTTCAGTTGGAGCAAAATTTATTTAACCCAGCTTCACGTGGTTTCGCTAAACTCCCTGCTACAGGTAACAGTCGCTATGGAAATGTAAAAACACCATTCATGGGTGGTTACACCATTTCATCTGTTAAAATCCTCAATACAGTAGCTGGTAAAACCACTGAAACTGTTGTTGAACCAGACATTACCGATACAAGAATGCGCATTGATCTTCCAAAAATGTTGAAATCTGGTGGCGATAAAGTAGTCATAAAAGTAGATTACGCTTATACAGTTCCTGAATATGGTGCTGATAGAACTGGTATTTTGAATACACCCGACGGAAAAATTTACGCCATCGCTCAATGGTATCCAAAGATTTGTGTGTTTGACGACATCCAAGGATGGAATACATTGCCTTATTTAGGCGCTAGTGAATTTTACCTTGAATACGGTAATTTTGACGTTAGCATCACTGCACCGAATAACCACATCATTGTTGCTTCTGGTGAATTGTTGAATCCTGCTGAAGTAATGACTACAAAACAATTGGCCAGTTATAAGAAGGCTTTTTTGAGTGACAGCACAGTAATTATTCGTTCTAAAGACGAAATCAAAGATCCTTCATCTCGTCCAGCTAAGCCAACCCTTACTTGGAAGTACCATATTTCCAATGCGCGCGATTTTGCATGGGCTTCATCAGCTTCTTTTATTTGGGATGCTGCTCGCATTAACCTCCCAAGTGGTAAAAAAGCGTTGGCTCAATCGGTTTATCCTGCCAATGCAGACGGTAAAGACGCATGGGGTAGAAGTACTGAGTATACCAAAGCCAGCATTGAGAATTACTCTAAAAGATGGTTTGAGTTTCCTTACCCTGCTGCTACAAATGTAGCTAGTAACGTAGGTGGCATGGAATATCCAGGTATTGTTTTTTGTGGATCAAGGGCTAAAAAAGGTTCACTTTGGGGCGTAACTGACCATGAGTTTGGACATACATGGTTCCCGATGATTGTTGGAAGCAACGAAAGAAAATACGGTTGGATGGATGAAGGTTTCAATACGTTCATTAACGACATAGCAGCAAAAGATTTTAACAATGGTGAGTACGCAGGCGGAAATTCAGATGCACATGCAACTGCAAAATTCATGTTTAGCGACCGCACAGAAGCGATTTTAAAAACACCTGATGCACTTAAAGAAGCAAACATTGGATTGTCCCTTTACATGAAACCAGGTTTTGCTTTAACATTATTAAGGGAGCAGATTGTTGGAGAAAAAAGATTTGATGCAGCTTTCAAAAAATACATCCGTGATTGGTCATTTAAACACCCTTCTCCATGGGATTTCTTCAGAAGCATGGAAAGCAGTGTAGGAGAGGACCTAGGCTGGTTTTGGAAAGGTATGTTCCTTGAAAATTGGCGCTTAGATCAAGCTGTTTCCAAAGTTGATTACATTGGCAACAACGCAAAAAATGGTGCATTGGTAACTATTGATAATCTTGAAAAAATGGCTATGCCAGTTGTTCTTGAATATGAAACTAAATCAGGAAAGAAAGGCAGGATAAGTCTTCCAGTTGAAATATGGCAGAATGCTGTTTCAGTTAAAGCACGGATCCCAGTGGAAGAAGAATTGATCAGCGTAACAATCGATCCAGATAAGGTTTACCCTGATTTCTATTCTGAAAATAACAGTTGGACTCCCACAAAACAATAATGAATTAAAATATAATCAAATTTGATGAAAATTTGAAAAAAACAATTAATTTTGCAATCCGTTCAAAATTATAAAAAATTTTGAGCATATTCCCAAATGGTCCCACAAGATCTTCGTCTGTTCGAAGACACCAGCAGGGGTAACAATAAAATTTATACCTAATGCCAAAAGTTAAAACCCATTCAAGGGCTAAAAAAACTTTTAAAGTTACCGGTAGCGGTAAAATCACTTTCAGAAAGCCTACACGTGGTCACTTGCTTACCAAAAAGTCTTCTAAACGTAAACGTAATCTCCGGGTAACTGGACAAGTGCATTCAACCAACACAGACTTTGTAAAAAGATTGTTGGGCTTGAAGTAAGCAAATTTATTTTAATCATCATTTAAACTCATTAAGATATGCCACGTTCAAAAAATGCCGTTGCCTCTAGGGCCCGTCGTAAAAGAATTTTAGACCAAGCTAAAGGATTTTACGGTAAAAGGAAAAATGTATATACCGTCGCTAAAAACGTATTAGAGAAAGGTCTTACATATAGCTATGTAGGCCGTAAACTTAAGAAAAGGGATTACCGTAGGCTTTGGATTGTACGTATCAACGCAGCTGTTAGAGAAGAAGGTATTACTTATTCTGAATTCATTAACATGTTGAAAGTAAAAGGAATTGAACTTGACAGGAAAGTACTTGCTGATATGGCAATGAACAACCCTGAATCTTTCAAAACACTTGTACTTTCTGTTAAATAATGCAGCCTGATAAAGTATTAAAAACCGGATGTTATAAATAACATCCGGTTTTTTTATGGTTGGTATGTTAAAAAATCTAATTTTGTCTTTCTTAACCAAAAAAATAAAAAAAAGAACATATCCTGGAGATGAGTAACACTTATACTGACCTTGTAAAGCAGACATTCTACTTTCCTCAAGAAGGTTTTGAAACTAAAGATGGTAATTTGTATTTTAATGACCTTGATTTAAAGGCCATTATTGAAAAATACGGAACACCATTGAAGCTTACTTATTTGCCAAAGATTGGGCAGCAAATCAATAAAGCAAAGACACTTTTCAGCAATGCATTTAAAAAGCATAAATATGAAGGTGATTATCATTATTGCTATTGTACCAAAAGTTCACACTTTTCTTTTATTGTTGAAGAAACTCTTTCACATGGTGTTAACCTTGAAACTTCCTATGCGTACGACATAGAAATTATCAACAAACTGTATGAGAAGAAGAAGATCACTAAAGACATACACATCATTTGTAATGGATTCAAACAGCGTTCTTACACATCTCGCATTGCTCGTTTGATCAATACTGGCTTCAAAAATGTGATACCCGTTTTAGATAATGTTGATGAATTGGATAAATACAAACGAAGTGTAAAAGTGCCTTTTAAATTGGGCATTCGTGTTGCTGCAGAAGAAGAACCTAACTTTCCTTTTTATACTTCCCGTCTTGGCATGCGTGCTAAAGATATCCTTGAGTTTTATGTAGATAAGATTGAAGGATATGAAGATAAATTTCAGCTGAAAATGCTGCATATTTTTTTAAATAAAGGCATTAAAGATGATATTTATTATTGGAGTGAATTAAATAAAGTCATCAATCTGTATTGCCAGCTAAAGAAGATTTGCCCTGAGCTTGATTCAATCAATATA
>Ga0209550_10003716_pt1 | contig 14531 bp, 15 predicted proteins | sample LauGreSuBDMM15SN_2_FD_187567 | JGI IMG/M metagenome (GOLD analysis project Ga0209550, IMG submission 187567) | Freshwater lake microbial communities from Lake Michigan, USA - Su13.BD.MM15.SN (SPAdes) (version 5) | ecosystem: Environmental > Aquatic > Freshwater > Lake | place: Lake Michigan...
CTTCCGGATCCATCGGGCGGGCGGGGATCCGGCCGCTCGGGCCGGGCCTCGGGCTCGGGGCTCCATCGCTCTTCGCTGGCTAATACTAATTTAATACACCCCAAAAGTTAGAACGTGCACACACCACGCACCTCTGTGGGGCCTCGGCAAGGTCAGCCGTGCAGGTTAGTCCGCCAGGTTCCGCATGCGCAAGATAAGCGCAAGATGAGTCACTCCTATTTCACCTTAGGTCCTATTACAAGTGGCACTAAGTCCGTTACAAGTCACTCACCTCCGCAGCTCCGTCGACTCCGTCGCGCTTCCGCTGCGCACCCTTCTCCCTGCTCGGCTCATGGTACCTTTGATCCGAGTGTCGGCCACGCGGCGACTCGCTGCGCGCCTGCCGTCGGCGCGATTTGCTGCGGCCGAAGCGGCCACTCCTCGGGCTTCCTTCGGCGCTGGCCATGGGCCGAGCGTCAGGCTGCATGTGCGGGTTCGGGGTGTCCTCAACCTCATGTTCCAGCTTGTTCGAGCTCTTCTTCGTGCGCAACAGTCGTGCCAGATCGACCTCACTCTGCGTCGCGCCCACGCTGGGACTGAAGAGGTTGGTGAAGAAGGCACCCATGGAGTTCGGAGGCTTGCTCGTGGCTGCCGATGGTTCGCCGCCGCTGACCGTCGCAGCACTGACCGTTATTGGTCCCGCTCGACTGGCAACGGCGAGGGCGGCTTCGCTGAAGACGACTGGTCGATTGGCTTGCCGGCTCTTGGAGCGCGCTCGGGAGTGCCCACGCGGCGAGGACGCTGCCTGTCCTGGCTCGTCCTCTTTGATATGCGAGCGCTCCGCCTCTTGTCCACGGAAAGACTGCTGCCCACGTGGCGAGCGCGCCGGCTGCCCTGGCTCGTCGCCGTTGTCGAATTGTGAGCGCTGTTCCGTGTGCCCGCGCGCCGATTGCGCCCGCCGCCGCCGCGGACTCTTCTTGCGACTGCGGGAGGCACGCTCGCTCGCGCCGCCCGCAGCGGCACCGTCACCTCGCGCCTCTTCGTCGCTCTCGTCATTGACTAAACTGGTGCGCAGCGGCCTCACGCTCGCGCGCGCGTCGCTGGCCGCTTTCGGCAGAGCCAAGGGCAGCTGGAGCTCGAAGGCGCCAGAGGCGGCGCTGTCTTCGCGCCTTCGGCTGCTCCCGCCATTTCTTCGTCGTCCCGCGGTCAAGGATGCGACATCAACCTTAGGCGCTCCATCGTCTGGGCTCTCAGTGAGGTCGAGATTGAGGAGCCTCTCGCCGGCCTCGGTCAGCCAGCTTGGTGCGCTGTCGTCTAGACCCAGAGGCTTTCTGTGCAGTGCCGCGGCATCCAGCGCGTCCGCCACCTTTTGCCCGGATACCTCCGTGAAGACTGTGCCAAATCGTGGCAGCCCTCTTAAGACCGCGAGGTCGGCGACTGTGAAGCACTCTTCGGCTTCCAACTTTTCGATGGTTTTGTCAAGTATGCGGCGATCTAGGCAGGCCGAGTGCACCAGCCAGTCACGCAACGACGCCGGCCGCGTGACAGAGGCGACCGGCATTTTGAGGACTTTCAAATTACCGGTAGCGTGGTGTGAATGGTTGGGTCCTTTAAGTCCTGGGTCTTGGTTGTCCTGCCGGGTTGTCTTGCATTTCGCGTTTCGTTGGGTCGGCCTTTGTTCGAAACATCTCTGCCCTCGCCCTCGTCCTGCGGGAGCAGCCGCCGCCCACATCAGCCCCAACAAGCCCCACAATTGCTCTCGTCTGATCGAGTGGGCGTCCGTGTGCAGCGTCCGAGGAGCGAGGTCGGACGCACGGCGCGGACGGCGCGACGGCCCGTCGATGACGACAGCAATTCCGGCCTGGCCCGTGGCCGCCGCCGCTCTTTCGTGGTCTTTGGCGACAGCAATTGAGGGCGACAGCCGAGCATGAAGCCGAGCCCGGGAGGTACGTCTCGCGTTGGCAGTTCTTGCCCTTGCGCGCTTGGTCGCTTGTTCGCCGTGTGTGGTGTGACGAGGCGAATGGATTCATTCAAGGCTGTCGTCAAGGCTGCAAAACATATACCCGAACCGGGAACGTAATGGCATAACCCTAATGGGAAAACCGGGCTGCCATCATCGTCTTTGAAATCGGTTGGCTTGATAACGGTTGGCCAAATTTCCCCCGACTCCGTTACAGTTATCGGGCCTCTTGTAGGGCGACACCGCCCTCCTCTTTTGCCTCAACACCTCCCTCCTCATCATCAACAAAAGATAGCCTGGCCGCTTGTTGCTGACGCTGTTTCTGCCTTTTGAGGCGCTTCTTCTCCTCCGCCTCCTCGAGTCGGCGAGCGGCCTCGGACTCAGCGCCCGCAAGCTCCTCGCTGCGCTTCCGTTCCAACCGCGCCTTGGTCTCCTTGAAATCCGACGCGCTCACAAGCCCGTAGGTCGCCTGGGCCAACTCGCGCTCAATGCCATCGTCCGCCTTTTCGAAACGCTCGTCGCCTGCAAGCAACGTCTTCGTCCATACGCTCGGGTCATTGAAGCTCGACGCATGGCCCTTGATCACCTGGCGCTCCGCCTTCAGCGCCGCACGCGCCTCCTTGACCTGCTGCGCGAGCGCGCGTCTCTCTGCTTCGTGCTTCTCAACGTCGGCAAAACTTGAAGCGTGCAGGTGGCCGCCTCCGTATCCACCAATGTACTCATTCTTCTCGTTGCCGCGCTTGTGCAATGTAGCCAGCTGCTCCTCTAACTCCTTGAGCCGGACAGCGGCGGGCGTGAGAGCGGCCATGAGGCGGGGTGTGGCGGCGTCGAAGCTTCGGAGATTTGTGTGAATTGCATTCTGGGCGTGATGGACTTGACCAGTGATAAAGTAGCGTCTAAAAGCGTCCTGAGAATTCGTGCTGCTGTCTGCTGCTGTGGGGACTTGGCCGCCGTCCTCCCTCTTCGCTGTGCTGACTGCCCGCTCTCGTGCATCTTGCCATGCGGCTCCTGCTTGTCTTGGTCCTTGCGCTCGCGCTACTCGCGCCGGCTTCAGGAGGTGCTCTGAGGGGTCGACGTCTCAAAAAGGGCAAAGGCCGCGGCCGCGACTCGGACGACGCCGCCGATGCTCCCGCTGAAGCAGTTGGAGTGGCAGTGCCTGTGGCTGTGCCCGCTGCCGCAGTAGCCGTTTCAGCCCCAGTTGCCGCGGTCGGCGTGCCGGCCGACGCCGTGCAGGCAACAGCAGTCGCCGTGCCCGTAGCCGTACCTGTCGGCGTTGCGGTGCCCGCTTCTGCTGTGGCCGTCGCGGCACCCACCCAAATGGTCGCGCCGCCGACGGTCGTCTCCGTCCCAGTACCCGTCGCAGTGCCCGCTTCCGCAGTGGCCGTCGCGGCACCCACCGAGATGGCCGCGCCGCCGACAGCCGTCTCCGTCCCAGTGTCAGTCCCAGTGCCCGTGGCGGTCGCGGCGCCCGTGGCGGTCGCGGCTCCTGCTGCCGTCGTCGCCTTGCCGGCCGTGGCGGTCGAGGCCGTGCCGGCCGTGGCGGTCGAGGCCGATGCGTCCAAGAACCATCGGCACAAGCCCATCACCTCCTCGCCGCCGCCGACCCCGATCGTGTCTGCGGTCTCGGCGCCCGTGGCGACGGCAACGACCGCACCGGCCACTGCAGAGGACGAGGCTCAGCCACGAAAGAAGAAGCGCCGGGAGGGCGGCGCCGGCGAGAGCAGCGGCGGCAGCAGCCCTCTCAAGTACCTGCCGCTTGTGGCGGTGCTTGGCATGGCAGTCGTGCTCGTACCTGGCATCGTTGCGAAGCTCAAGGCCAAGGCGGGCGGCTCAGAGGAGGGCGAGGACGCTCCAAAGTCCGGTCTCGTCGATCGCATCGTCAACCTCATCCGGTGTTACGTGCCGGGGATGGGGTACACGACGCCAGGCACCGAGCCCGATGCGGCCGCCATGGAGCGCGGCTGCTGCAGCTGCTGCCGCAGCCTCTCCTCCCTCGCGCCGGCCACAGCCTCGCCCTCGAGTGACAACAAGAAGATCAAGGAATGGGCCGTCAAGGGTGGGGGCGGTCTGCCTCCGATGGCGAACGCCTCGCTCTCCTTCGCCGTGGCCTTCGACGATGAGGACGATGCCTCCCAGGTTGATGGCTCCTCACGAGGCGTCGACCAATCGAGTAAGCACAGCACCCACGACCCGTGCTGGTGCCCTCCCCTGCCCCCCTACCTCCTCCCATCGCGGACCGTTACTCTCAGGCGCCCGCCGCGCTCAATAGCATGCATGCGCTCTCCCTCTTGCCCCTTCCGATGCATGCGCTCTCCCTCTTGCCCCCTTCCGATGCATGCGCTCTCCCTCTTGCCCCTTCCGATGCATGCGCTCTCCCTCTTGCCCCCTTCCGATGCATTCGCTCTCCCTCTTGCCCCCTTTCAGCAGGTACTCTCACGGACGATGACATGACCTTCGACCCCGAGGGCGCCGCCGCCTCGTACGAGATTGCATCTCGTTACGCCAAGCCGATCGAGCCTCTGCCGCAGCGATCGCCCTATTCCGCAGCGGTGCCTGCGCCGCGCATCAATCTCCCGAGCACCTCGACGGGATCTCTCCCTCGGATGAATCCGGCCAGCGACAAGGCGCGCTCCAGCCTTTTCTCTCCTCCGGGCGTCGGCGCGGGCGGCTCGAGGCCGACGGCGTCACCCGCCTTCGACGCCTTCCGTGGGCCTGGGTCCACGGCGGGCTCCTCAGGCACAGGCTCCCTCAAAGGCTCGAGCCAGAAGGAGCTCGATCGAATGGGAGACGATGCGGCCGGGGCTCCGAGGGGGAAGGGCTCCGTCTCTGCGGACTTCGAGGGTGCCGATTGGGGTGACGGCGGCAGCGGCTGGGCCGATGGAGAGGACGAATGGGGCGACGCGGGCCATTTTGGCACCCCGCCACCAGCGCCCGCGCCCGCACCCACACCGGCGCATGCACCGGCTCCCGCTCCCGCGCCCGCAGAAGATGCGGACTGGGGTGCAGGCTTCGATGACGGACCCTCAGACGGCTTTGCGGCCGATTTCGTTACCACGGCGCCCGCGCCAACGCCAAGTCCAGCGCCCGCGCTCGCATCGCCTCCGGTACCGGGATTTGCGGCGAGTTTCGACGGCGAGGGTGACGACGAGGGCTTCGCTTTTGACGCTGCCCCGACGCCGCCGCCCGCTCCGGCGCCCGCGCCCGCTCCGGCGCCCGCGCCCGCTCCGGCGTCCGCGCCCGCTACGGCGCCGGAACGGACGCCGTAGCGGGCGCGGACGCCATTGCCAGCAGCACCGTTGGCAGCAGCACCGGCGGCGCAGGTGGCCGCGCAGGTGGCCGCGCAAGTGGCGGCGGCGCAGGTGGCGGCAGCAGCGCCTGCTGCCGCACCCGCGCCGTCTGCCGCGGTAGCAGCAGCACCGGCGGCGCAGTTAGCCGCGCAGGTGGCGGCGCAAGTGGCGGCGGCGCAGGTGGCGGCAGCAGCGCCGGGGGCAGCAGCAACGGCTCCTGCGCCCGAGCCCCTGACTGGTACCGCTGAGAGGCCCAAGACCCCTGCACAGGCCGCGGTCGAGGGCGCGATTGCTGCGAGCATCCTCGCCGTCACCAGCGATGCGCTGCCGGCGCCGCCGCCACCGGAGGTGTCGCCGCCGCCACCGGAGGTGTCGGCGGAGGAGGAGGTGCCAGTTCCGGCCCAAGACCCGGCCCCAGCAGAGAGGCCCAAGACCCCAGCAGAAGCGGTGATCGAGGGCGCGATTGCTGCGAGTGTGTTGGCCGTCACCAGCGAGTAGCGCGGGAGCGGCAACCGGCCAAGAACCGCGACTCGATGCGCCAACCGGTTTGTGGTCACGGCGCTTCGAAAGGATTCCTGCCACCTTGCGCCTCGTCGCGTAGAACGCGGCAAGGTTTGAAAGGCTGCCCGCCTCGCGACGCTCTCACGCTGCCGGTGTCGCCTGATCGTTTTAATGTTATCTACGACTACGTTGCTACCGCGGTCCGCGCGTGTGGTCACCAACACCCGTGAGCCGTGACCCGATACACATCGCAAGGCCCATCATTCTGATGCCCATGCGATGCATGATGGTTGATGCCCATCACGATCGGCCGGGGCCGCCCAATCTCAAAACGGGCGATCACATGATAGTAGATAGACCCGACCGATCGCCCTCGATGGATCGATGTGCCCATCGCATGTGGTGGCCATGATGGTGCGGGGCGTGGGACTCGTGGATCTCGAGTATATATACCGGACAACCTATCGTTATAGTCTTGCTTGCTTTCTTACCGGACTAAAAGTCCTGGCTTTAGCGGCGCTTCCGCTTGGAGCTTGCTGCTCCCCGAGCTGCTGCCGCAGGGGCACCACCTCCTGCTCCTGCTGCTGCTCTGGAGCCCACCGCTGCCGTAGGAGCCGCCATCCAAGCCCAGCGGTCGCCGCCCCCGTCTGTGGCACTGTCCTCGATGAGCCAGGTGGCGCACTCGCTGCGGTCGACCCTGATGGCCGGGGCGCCACGCACAGCCACGAGCACGCTCGCGTCATACTCGCCCGCATCCTCGGCCACGACCCCCTCAACGACCGCGCCGTATTGAGCGCCGCTCCCCAAGCCAGCGCTGCCCGCGGGCACGATGGAGAGGCACTCGCCTTTGCGCAGGGGCGTGTGCGTGCCCACCGGCTGCAGGCCGAGCGCGGCGAGCGCGCGCAGGCGGGCCTCTGTCGCGTCACGCTGCCCAAGTCGGAGCGCGCGAATCGTCGTGCCGAGCAGCTCGAGCTCCTCGGCCTTGTCCGCTCGTAGGCGGGCCACCATCGCGTCCAGCCGTTGGGTGAGCTTCGAGAGCCAATCGGACGACTGGCCGAGCGAGACGGCGGCGGCGGCGGCGGCCTTCCGTGCATCGGATAGGCTCGCCTCCGCCTGCGTGCGCGCGCGCGCCGCCGCTTCGCGATCCATCGCCGCGTGCGCTCTCGTCTGCTGGAGCGCCACCAGCAGCGCCTCCATCTCCCGGCGCATGGTGCCGCCGTCTCCCTCGGCATCGGGGAGGAGCTGCTGCGCACGCTCGAGCAGCGCGGCAGGGAGGCCTTCGCGCGCCGCCGCGTCGAGGGCGTGCGAGGAGCCCACCGCGCCGAGCACGAGGGAGTAGAGAGGTTCCCCGGCTGGCGAGAGCGCCATCGCCCCCACTGCAATGCGTGCGTCGGCCAGCCCGAGGCGCTTGAGCGCGTCCGAGTGCGTGCTTGCGAGCACGAGCGCGCCCGCGTCGAGGAGCGCCTCAATCACCGCCCGAGCGATCGCCGCGCCCTGGAGCGGGTCGGTTGCCGCGCCCGGCTCGTCGAGAACGACGAGGGTATGGCGTTGCGAGCGCGCGTCTTCCTCGACCGCCGCGAGCGCCGCCTTGCACGTGCGGATGTGCGCGGTGAAGGAGGAGGCGTCGCGCTCGACGGACTGCGAGTCGTCGAGGTCGGTCACGATCGTCGAGAAAAAGTCGCACCGCGGCGGCATCCCCTCAGACGACCTCGGGGCGCACGGCAACGGCACCCCGAGCCGGCAGAGCACGGCACAGAGCGCCACCGTCTTGAGGACCACCGACTTACCGCCCCCGTTGGGTCCAGTGAGCAGCAGCGCCTGCGGCAGCACAGACGTCGAGCTGCTCGCCCCCGCTGGGCCGCCCTCGGTGTCGAACGTGACCGCACGCGTCCTCTTCGAGCCCGCCTGCAGCGCGACCGAGTTGCCTACGACCTTGAACTTTGCCGCGCCGCTGGCAAAGCGGAGTGCCAGCAACGGATGGCGTGCCTCTGGCAGCTGCACCACGCCCTCCTCCCCCACCATCGGCACCACTCCATCCCACTGGCGCCCGAGCACGGCTCGCGCCACAGCACCGTCGAGGCTCGCGGCCGCGTTCACCGACTCGAGGAGCCCGCCGAGCTCGCGCCGGAGGAGCAAGCTGACCCCGAGCAACAAGCGCGCCTCCGTGGCCGCGAGCGAGGCCGCCGCCGCCCGTGCCGTCGACGAGAGCCCCACGAGTTGGTGTGGCTCGACGAAGACGGTCGAGCCCCGACGAGAGCGGGCGACTTCGATCCCGAGGCTCCTCATAGATGAGGGCGGTACCGGTACCACCCAACGGCCGTCGCGCTGCTGCACCTGGGCGTCCGGCTCGGACAGCTGCTGCTTGAACGAGCCATCCGCCATCAGCTGCTGCATCTGCTGCGTGACGGCCTTCTCGGCCACGCTCACGGCAGCGCGCCGGCTGCGAAGGATCGGGAAGGCGTCCGACGAGAGGCCCAGACCGCCGGGCATCTCCACAAAGGGCCGTGGCGTGCCGCCGAGCTTGGTTGCCAGACGCTCGGGGGGGGCGGCCGCGGCCGCTAGCGTCGCCAGCCCTGGGCAGCGCACGCGTGCCAACTCGCCCTCCGACCATTTCGCGAGCAAGTTGAGCGCCTCAACTGCATTGGACACCTCGGCCAGCGTGTGAATATCGAGAGATTGCGCATCGCGCAGCGCGATGAGTGCAGGCTCAAGGTCCAGGCAGTGACAAAGCGGAGGGAGCTCGTCAGGTTGCAATGCCATGGCTTCTGCCACGAGTGCATACTGCTGGGTCGCAGCCACCGCCGACGGTGCCAAGCTAGCGGAGCGAAGTGCATGCGCACCAGGCACCGTGCGTGCGTTGCGGACGAGAGCATCAATGACCGCGGTTGGCTCCAGGGCACTGTGTCCCACGTCTCGTATTCTGAGCATCGATCCCACATCTTGTATTCCGGTCACGAGCACCAGGAGGATGACTCGACGGCTCTTGCCTCTCCTCATTTCCCAGGAAATTTGCGGAATCCACGCACACGCATTCTTTCGCGATTTCCCAACCCATCCTGGCACACACCCTCCCCGCTTCAACCACCCACCGTCTCCCGAGGGCTACAACTCTAATCGAGAAAGATTGGACCGGATCTGCGATCTGAGGGCTGGGCTGACTCTGACGTCTGAGCGTGGTGTACTAAAGTGCAAGCTGCAACGGAAAAGTCTAGTAAGTAAGTCAAAAAAACACATCGCCTACCGGCAGCGTACACGTGGCGAGGGGGTGCAGCGAGGGGGGCTCCCCCAGGCATACTAAGCGCGTGCACGGTCCGTTAGTGCAACTCAAAAGTGCAACGGAAAAACAAGTCTTGAGGCAAGCGGTTCCGACCCTTCCGTGGTGCGTCGTAGTACGTAGATCTTACCTACAAGCTACATTTTAAGTGAGGGCAGGGGCGCGTCGCGTCGCGCGCGAGCGTCGCGGCCGCGTCGCGGTTTCTCCCCCCAGCTGACCGGGCAGGGTGATCCCAGACAATGTTTCCTATTCGCTACACATCTCACATGATAAACTGTCTCGCCCGCTGGTGGCGCGCTGGCCGCTGCCTCCCAGCGAGGGTCTTACTACCCACAGGGTCGCTCACAGGGTCGCTATCTGCGTGAGACCGTCAATGCTCGGCTGAGGGCCTGAGGCCTGTACGCCTGTTTCATGAGACTGTGTGCGGCGCACCAGCAGAGAAATGCCTCTCTCGAGCTCCGGGTCGCAGTTCACAGGGCGCCGACGTGCGAAGAGCCATTCTTACTTGAGTTTCAAGCGCGTCTTCTTGACGGAAGCTTTGAGCAGCGCGACGGCGTCCTTCCCAAAACAATTGCCCGTGAGGGCGTGCACGATCAGCCCCTCGCGCGGGAAGGTGCAATGCATCGCCGCGTAATTGAGCGTCTCGGCGAGCGTCGCAGCGCCCTCGTCATTCCAGCCGCGATCCTTGTAGGAGAGGATCATCGTACGGCCTGGGAAGGTGTCGAAAAAGGTGTCAAACGTCTCGACGAAGACATCGCCGTACAGCTTGATGGCGCGCTCGGCGTCGGCCGGTGTGTCAAAATGGAGCACGCCGGAGCGCAGAGTTGTCGCCAGCTGCGCAGGGCACATCGGCGGCCGGCGGTGCCGTGCCAGCCGCTTGAATAGGAAGGCGTACGAGGGCACGCCCTTCTGCAATTCGAGTTTCACGGAGGGATACTCAAGCTTGCCGAGGTCCCACAGGCAGTCGTCAAACTTGAGGAGTGAGGCGAGCTGCTCCTCGTAAAAGGACCAGCCGCGCTCCGCGTGCGGCCGCTTGTTGGTGTAGGTCCGACCCGTCGGCACATCCGTGACCAGAAGCACATGGATGGCGGAGTGCGCGAGGCAGCGTGCGTGGTCTAGCAGGCCGCGCTCGATGCGCGCGAGCTCGGCCGGGGCTGGGGGCGGCGGAGGCTCCGCCCTCCATTTATCGGGGGATGGAGCGGGTGGGATGATGCGCGGGATGCAGCACACATCCCAAAAGACACCGATGGTCGCGTGCTCGTGCGAGGCGAACGCGCGCGCCGTGTTCAAGAGCCCTTGGAGGACGGGTAGCATGCGACGTAGGGTCGCCCCATGCTTGTCGGGGTGCTCGCGGTCGAGCCAGGGCGCCGAGATGGCGAGCACGGCGTTCGAACCGAACCCAGCCCACGACTTGAGACGCCACCCGTGCTTTGGGCCTAGCCTCGCCACACTCGGCACCTCCTCAAAAAAAGGCACACGTCCACCCGCCTTGGCGAGGGCGATGAGGTAGTTGGCGTCGATGAGCCCGCTCGACGCTAGAATAGCCTCGATCGGCTCGCCCCCGTTCCGTTCCCACTTGGGGTCGGCATTTTTCGCAACGCTGTCATTCGGTTTGTTTTCTTCGGCAACGACCGCGTCAAAGATTCTGTGGGAGCAAGAGTCGGCAAACGTTGACTCAGTTCGTCGAGCTAGGGATCCGGGGTCGTGTCACATGGAAGGGCCGTGCGCCGCTCATCTGCGGTGTGGCACGTGTGAAGCCGGCTAGCTTACAACTGCTGTTCCTTCAAGGCCTTCTCCATGGCATCTGTCAAAGGGTAGAGCTCCTCGGGTCCAAACACTTCCAGCAGCTCTGGAGATTTAGGATGTGCCGCTTTAGCTGGCGTCGGAGCCGCTTTCGCTGGCTTCGGTGGTGAGCGTGGTGGCGGCGACGCCGTCGGGCCTCCAAGAACCCCTCCTAGGCAATTGGAGAGTGAGGCTCCCATTGGCGTTTTGGATATCCTCTCGAGTGCGTCCGCGAAAAGGGCTCGTAACGGCGCTGTCGTGTATATTCGTTCCAGAACTCTGGAAATTCGTTCGTGTGGAGCAAAGACTGGGAGCCGGGACAATTCTGCAGGAATTCCAATTGGCAAATTTCTGAGAAGGAAAGCGATTGAGTGCATTTCATCTCGCGTCCTTTTGCCGCGACAGACGTGCGAGCTGCGAAGTGAATCCGGCCTCCGTCAGGGCAGACATGGGGACGCTGGCCAAGATATTGTCATGTTTGTGTGCGCTGCGCGTGGCCGGAGAGGACTCGCTGCTGACCTCACTACCCTCGCGCTACGCCAAGGCGAAATGGACCAAATTTGTCGATGAGCGCAAGAACGACGAGACCTTGCACGCCTACCTCAAGGCGCCAAAAAAAGACCTGAAGGATGAGCGCTCTGCCCCCGCTGTGGTCAAAGTGTTGGCACGGTGCAAGCTCCCCGTGCGCTCACTGTTGGAGACGTTCCTATCCAAGGACGAGGAGGTCCTTTCTCAGTGGAAGTAAGGGCCTCTCCCGGAACCCCGCATTCCTACCCTGTTCTGCCGCCTCCCCCCATCTCCCGGCTGTTCCGAACACCCAGCCCTCGCCTCGCCTCACACCATGTGCGTGGTTCGCGTGTGATCGAGCAGCCAATTTTCATCCGAGGTCACCGTCATCGACAAGAATGTGCAGCTCCAGAGGTACCCTTTGCCATGGCCCTTTTTGCCGCGTGACTACCTGGTGCGCTGCACCGATCGCAGCGACAGGAAGGGGCACACGGCGCACTGCTCTTCCGTGGAGGGCGACGCGCGCGCGCCCGAGCGCGAGGGAGCTGTCCGCGGTCATACCGAGACGATCTGGCGATTCCAAGAGGAGAAGGACGGCTTGACTTCCATCCACCTCGAGACGCTCGTCGACCCGCGCGGACGGCTGCCCGCGTGGCTCGTGGACAAGGCGGGCAAGCTCGCCTCGGTGAGCGTCGTGCGCGCGCTTGTCAAGGCGACGTCCTCGCGCCTCGGCAAGGCGAAGGAGGCGGCCGAAGGCCAAGGCGTGCTCGCGTCGTGGACGAGCTGGGGCTGGCGTCTCCTCTGGGGATAGCAGGGAGATAGCAGAGAGATAGGTGGCGAGATGGAGCTGGCGCGCGCACACACGCAGATGGCCGATTAGTGGGTTCGACGAGGAGTGGAAGAGCAAGCAGAGGCGCGTGGAGGAGAGCACAGGAGAGAAGAGCATACATGGGGTGCACGTAACTGGGCGATGAGCGACCGGACCCCCGCCGCGCCGCATGCGCATCCCTCCGCCAACAACGAACAAGATACATGGAGTCATAATAGAGACATAAGCATTACAACATGTGTACCGTAGTGTATTAAGAGCATGCAGCGGACTTATAGCGGACGGACCCGCGCGTGCGCCCGGTGACACCGCCGACACGACGCGACGAATCACGATTCTATTCACTTGCCGAGATTATACGTCGTTATCGCGTTAAATCGATTCCCCGGCGCGCGCGATGGCGCCGGAGAAGTAGAGATCCATTGAGTTCGATCTTGCCCGCGCGCTACTCGCCGACCACTGAGGACTGTGTGTATTGAGACCGATCTGTATGGACGGGCGCGACATATTAACCGGTCGCCGGGGTGGCCGGACGATTAATTTTCCCGCCAGTGTCCGCCGCCTGCGATAGTGCAGCTCTACAGCTGCGCGATCGGTGTTCTCCCTGCAGGCGTCGGGTTGTCGGATGTGGCCGCAGGCGGTCAGGCACACCGACGCGCGACGGCTGCGGGAGCCACCGGGAACAAACAAGCCATGCTTCCTGCATGCATCATGGATACGCATGTTCCACGTGGCCCCGGATATCGATTCCTATCCCCCGGCGCGTCGTGGGGGGAGTGTGCATATCTCGTACAATGGTGATTGTGTACTCCCGAGCATCCACCGTACAGACGGCCGACGTGTGTGTAACGTGTGAGCCGTGGCGTTACTTCAGCAAGTGCGCTCCCATCGCCAGCAGTGCCCCATGCGTGCGCTGGCTCAGTAGGAAGCACCACAAGCAGATGGCCAAATAAGTGAGCCCCTTGAGCGCGCCTCGCATACGGTCGGTCGCAAGCTGGCGTCGGGCTAGGATCTCTTTGACCCAGTCCTTGAGAAGCATGATGCCACCGAGGCCGCCAAGTCCGACGCCCACCTGGAGCAGCCGCGAGAGCAATGGTCCCGATGGCTCCGCGGCGGCCGTTGGTAGCAGCATCGGATAGAAGCCGGTGATCGCGAGCGTCGTCCAGACGGTCACAAGCATGGGGATCTTGGATTTGAGGTTACGCGGCTTGAGCTGCCGCTGCGCACTCGACCGGGTCTCTGCACGCGCCCGCTCGGGCAGTGCGGCAAGCGCGTTGGCGTACCAGTACGTCTTTATGTCAGCCTGCACGGGTGGAACCGCCTGACGCACAGCCACCATCAGGCAGAGCAACCCACTTGTAAAGGCCGTCGCTGCCGTCAAAGAGAGGAGAGGCGACCCCGCTTCGAGAAGACGCCGCCACGGATCCACGCGACCCCAGAGGGTGCCAAGCACCGCGCCTACTCCCAAGGCCGCAATCGTATCCGAAGGCCAGTGCATCGAAAGGTAGTTGCGTGTCAGCCCGATGAACGCGCCAAACGCAGCGGGCAGCACAGCAGACCATCCGTTGAGCGCAGCGGCGCAAAAGGCGAGGCCTGCAAAGAATTGCGTGTGTGCAGATGGAAACGAAAGATCCACTTCCCACGCGATGTTGCCCGCCTTGACCTCCAGTCCGGATTCGTGACTGGGCGAATACCAGCGGGGCCGCGGGCGCTGCACTGCCCACTTCAGCGCCGTGTTCACCAGATCAGCAGCGCAGACGAACGTTATCAACGATGCGCCGAGAGGTAGCGAAGATAACCAGACGATGATTGCCAGCAGCGGCGTAATCACCTTGGGCAGAAGTGAGTAGTGCACTGCAAGCGAGGGAGAGAGCAGCCCAGGAGTACGCTGGATGCCACGGAGCAGCCCATATTCGGCACGATGCAACGCACGGTACGGCAGTATCGGCGGTGCGCGAGGTGGGTCTAACGGTAACTCACAGTCATCGCCAGAGCGGCACTGCTCCCAGCTTGGCAGCTTGGTCTTGGTTGCATTCAGCACCCGTTGGACGCATTCGGGGTCGACGCCAGTCACTGTTCTGCTTACCAAGACCTCTGTGGCCGGTGTTCTGCTTACCAAGGACTGTTGCGGCGTTCGCATACGCCGTAGCTGCAGGAGCGGTCGGTGGGTCGATGAGCTTGATGCAGCGGATATTAGGCACACTCGCGCGAGCAGACGTACAGCCAGCATGAGCCGACGCGTCCCGATCCGCGAATCCGCTACCATGGTATCCGCGCTGTCCACAACCTCGGATTCCGAGATAGAAATGACGAATTCCTATGCTCGTGAGAGCGCGCGAGCGAGCTGCAAGATCTGCACTGCGTAGGGACAGAGCGCTGGGAGGCTGGGAGCACACAAGCTCGGGCGAGGTA
>Ga0209550_10003719_pt1 | contig 14521 bp, 13 predicted proteins | sample LauGreSuBDMM15SN_2_FD_187567 | JGI IMG/M metagenome (GOLD analysis project Ga0209550, IMG submission 187567) | Freshwater lake microbial communities from Lake Michigan, USA - Su13.BD.MM15.SN (SPAdes) (version 5) | ecosystem: Environmental > Aquatic > Freshwater > Lake | place: Lake Michigan...
TGGGCGTGGGCGGCGATTTCGTCGAGGATCGCGGCGGTGGAGGTCTGCGGTTGCCACGACCACAGGCGGGCGGCTTTCGCGGAGTCGAGCACGACCCACGGCAGATCGAACGGGCGCGGGGTCGAATCGGAAGCGACCGGGTGCGGGCCGAAGCGCGCGTCGCACCACGCCGTGAGTTGACGGAGAGACATGGCGGAAGCGGCGCCGCCCGCGACGTTGGCGAGGCGGTCGGCGGCGGGAAGTTTGGGCGCGGCGAACTGTTTTTCGAGGAGAGGGACGAGGTCGCGCGGGTGGAGGCAATCGCGCACCTGATAACCAAGGCCGCCGAAGCCGATGTAGTTGAGCGGCCGGCGGCGAAGGTGGGCGTTGAGCCAATAGGCGAAGATGCCTTGATCGGCCCGGCCGAACTGGCCGGCACCGGCGAGAACGCCGCAGCGGTTCACGAAGACGGGGAGGCCAAAGGTTTCACCGTATTCGAGCGCGAGCGCTTCGCTCGCGAGTTTGGTGGCGCCGTAGAGCGAGACGGGGGCGGCGGTGGAGAATGATTCGGAGATGCCGGCCGGGCTGAGGCCGATCGGAAGGGGAGAAGGAGAGCCGGAGAGAGGGAGAGCGGGAGAGATCGGGCGGAAGGCGTCGGCGTGGGGCTCGACGGGAAGGGCGGCAAGCGGCGGGATCGAGTAGACGCGGCTCGTGCTCAGGAGCACGAAACCGGCGCGGTGGGTTTTGCAGTATTCGAGGAGGTTGATCGTGCCGGTGAGGTTGTGTTCGACGAGTTGGCGCGAGCTGGTTTTGCCGTCGACGCCGGCGAGGACGCTGGGGTTGGCGGCGGCGTCGATGACCCAGTCCACGACTGGCAGGGTCTCGAGATCGCTCGCGGCGCGGAGATCGGCGTGGACAATTTTGATCCCGAGTTTTTTGAGTTCGGCACGATTGGTCTCGCTGCCGGGACGGATGAAGTTGTCGAAACCGTAGAGCTCGTGGCCGGCACCGGAGGCGACGAAAGCGCGGGCGAGCGTGCCGCCGACGAAGCCGCAGATGCCGGTGATGAGAATACGCATGAAGCGGAAGGTTTGCGGGGATTCAGGCGAGTGGGAAGGGGGATTTTTGATGGAAATAAAAAGAACGCGACGGGGGCGTCGCGGCACCAGACGGCGCTACCTTGACGTGGAGGAATGCGGGGCGTTGGCTCGGCGCGCATGAGTAAATTGCGCGCGGATTACAAAGCGGTGTGGACTTCGCTCTCCACGACGAAGGAGGACGCCTACATGGTCGTGTCGGGCTACACGGATGAGGAAAAATTTCATGCGGACGCGGAGGATACGTTGGATATTTTGCGGGCGACGACGGGGATCCGGCCGGACGATGTGTTTTTGGAGATCGGATGCGGTGTGGGGCGGGTGGGGCGCGTGTTGGCGCCGTTGGTGCGGGAGTGGATCGGCTGCGATGTGTCGCCCAACATGATCACGCTGGCGGGCCGGCGGTTGATCGGGCTGCCCAATGTACGGCTGCAAGAAATCTCGGGTTACGATCTGTCGCCGATTCCGGATGCTTCGGTGGATGTGGTCTACACGACGGTCGTTTTCATGCACCTCGAGGAGTGGGACCGTTACTCGTATGTGCTGGAGGCGATGCGGGTCTTGAAGCCGGGAGGGCGTTTTTACTGCGACAATGCGGACATCGCGTCGGATGCGGGTTGGGCGATGTTTGAGGCGAGCCGGCGCATCGCGCCGGGTGAGCGGCCGTCGCACATTTCGAAGTGTTCCTCGGTGCCGGAGATCGACGCGTTTCTGCGCCGGGCGGGATTTACGGACGTAAAAGTGGCGACGCGGCCGATGTGGGTCTATGGCTGCGGAGTGAAGCCGTAGAACTCGGGACGAGGACAACGCGATGGATGGCTTCACGTTTGTCCAAGACCTCGCGGTGATTTTGTTGGTGGCCGGGCTGGCGGGCTGGGGCTGTCAGCGGCTGGGGCTCTCGGTGGTGGTGTGATTTTTGGTGGCAGGGATGGTGGTCGGGCCGTATCGGCAGCCCTTCTCGCTGGTGGCTGACGTCGGCCGGATCGAAACGCTCGGGCAGGTGGGATTGGTTTTTCTGATGTTCGGCATCGGGCTGGGCTTGAGTCTGCGCAAGCTGCGGCGGTTGGGCTTTGAACTGTTGCTGGCGACGGCGATTGGGGCGTTGCTGATGTTTTATCTGACGCGGTGGCTCTGCGCGGCGATGGGCTGGGGGACGACGGAAGGACTCTTTTTGGCGGGCATGTTGATGGTGTCGTCGTCGGCGATCATCAGCAAAGTTTTACAGGAGACCGGGGGGTAACCACGAACGGGCGGGGTAGGCGGGTGGACACAAAAAAGCGCGCCGGGAAGGGCGCGCTTAAAAACTCGGGCAGCGGCGGGGTTTAGTTCGCGCCGTGGGTCTTGGTCGGATCTGGCTTCTTGACGTCGGCGGCGGGCTTCTCGACCTCGGGCTCTTCTTTGGAGGCGGTCTTGAACTCTTTGATCGATTGGCCTAGGCCCTTGGCGAGAGACGGTAGCTTCGAGCCGCCGAAAAAGATCAACACGATCACGAGAATGACGATGAGTTCGGTCGTGCCGATGCCGGCGATGGCGAGGAGGGCGTTGGGAGCTGTCATAGTGATTGCAACGTAGGCCGACGGGTGGGCCTGTAAAGGGGGAAAGCGGGATTTGACGGCGGGGTGACTGCGAGCGGTGCGGAGCGGGTCTATAACGGGAAAGGGCACGGACGCGGGCAGGGCACGCCCGGGCCACTGCTGATCATGGGGCGCGGTAGATGACTTCGTCGCGGAGGTTGGGTTGGCCGTCGATTATGAATGAGCCGAGAGTACGGCTGCTTTTGTAACCGCGGGACCGCAGTTGAGCCGTGGGGCGGAGGTCATCGGTGCGGGTCGTCAATAATGCGTCGGGCCGGAGGGCGGCCGGCGGGGCGGAGGCGGCGACTTCGATGATCGCGAAGCCGAGCGTGGCGTCGACCGCGAGCACGCGGCCGACGATTTGGTTAGCGCTGGCCGTGATGGCCCGGGGAGCGGCGGGAGATCCGACGGGGGCGACGTTCTTGCTCTGGCAGCCGTTGAGCAAAAAAAACACCGCCAGCAGCGGAAGCGCGCGGGCGGTGTTTGGCATCGGAGCGGGCCGGGTTTGGCGGCAGGCAGCCCGGACGGAGGTCAGCGGGTGTCGGACTTCGGGCCGGGGATGGTCGGCGAGAAGCCGGGCATCGCGGGGCCGCCGGGCAGACCGGGAAGGCGGGCGGTGGCCGCAACCTTGAGGAGGTTCTGCGCGTTGTCGATCTGCTCGGCGTCGAAGAAGCCGTGGAGCTGGCGGATGCGCGTCGGGTGGCGCATTTTCCGGAGCGCTTTCGCCTCGATTTGGCGGATGCGCTCGCGGGTGACTTTGAATTGTTTACCGACTTCCTCGAGAGTGCGGCTGTAGCCATCGACGAGGCCGAAGCGGAGGGAAAGCACGCGGCGTTCGCGCTCGGTCAGAGAATCGAGGACGTCGACGATCTTTTCGCGGAGGAGCGAGTAAGCCGTCATGTCGTAAGGATTCTCAGCGGACTTGTCCTCGATAAAGTCACCGAAGGAGGTGTCGTCGCCGTCGCCGACGGGCGACTGGAGGGAGATGGGTTGTTGCGCCATCTTCATGATCTGCTGCACGCGCTCGACGGGCAGGTTCATCTCGTCGGCAACTTCCTCGGGGGTGGGCTCGTGGCCGAATTCTTGGAGCAGTTGTTTCTGCACCTGCATGACCTTGTTCAAGGTCTCGATCATGTGGACCGGGATGCGGATCGTGCGGGCCTGATCGGCGATGGAGCGGGTGATGGCCTGCCGGATCCACCACGTAGCGTAGGTGGAGAATTTATAGCCGCGGCGGTATTCGAATTTCTCGACGGCCTTCATGAGGCCCATGTTGCCCTCTTGAATGAGGTCGAGGAAGGAGAGGCCGCGGTTGGTATATTTCTTGGCGATGGAGATGACGAGACGCAGGTTGGCCTCGACCATTTCAGTTTTCGCCTGGTGGGCTTCGGCGACGTGGATCTTGGTCTGGGCGATAACGCGCAGGAGTTCGGCGGGAGCGATGCGTTGACCGGCCTCGACCTGTTTCAGGCGGGCGTGGATGGCCTTGGTGTCGATGGCCGCGTCTTTTTTGGATTTCGGGTGTTTGGCGCGGTCGAGCTGCTGGTGGAGGGATGCGATCTCGTCGAGTGCGGGCTGGAGGGCTTCGAGGTATTCTTCGTAGACTTTGAGTTTGAAGAAATATTTCCCAAAGGTGGCGCGGAGAACGTTTTCCCGTTTCTTAAATTTCGCGTGGATGCGTTTGCGGTCCACCTCGGCGCGGGCCTTCACGTATTCCGCCCACGCCTCAGCCGTGCCGGCTTCCGACTTCTGGGTAAGCTCGACGAGTTTTTCGAGGTTCTTGAAGTAGGCGTCACGGGACTCGATGCGCTTGTCGATCACGATGCGGTCGAAGCGCTCTTCCCGGGTGATGAGCTTGGCGCCGAGGCTGCCGATGTAGGAGCCGATGGCGGACGCTTCGAAGAGGGCGTTCATCGCTTTGGCCTCGGCGTTTTCGATGCGTTTGGAAATCTCGACTTCCTGCTCGCGGGTGAGCAGCGGGACCTGGCCCATCTGCTTCAGATACATGCGGACGGGATCGTCCAAAATGTCGTTTTGCGAAGTGCGGGATTCTTCCTCTTCGGCTTCTTCTTGGCGGGCCTTGAAATCCTCAACTTGGTCGGGCTCGAGAATCTCAATTTCCAAATTCTGCAAAATGGAGAGGACGTTATCGATCTCCTCTTGGTTTTCGACGGACTCAGGCAGGGCCTCGTTGATGTCGTCGAACGTCAGATAACCCTGCTCCTTGGAGTGGCGGATGAGCTGGCGGATTTTCTCGTTGATGCTTCCGGGCACGGCGGGTGCGCCCTCGACTCCGTCGGCGGTGACGGCGGTGGGCTGGTTTTCGAGAACGGCCTCGACGGCTTTGGAGTGGGCGGGAACGGCGGACTTGGCTTTACGCGGCATAGGAAAAGATGATTCGAGCGAACAAAAAACGCAAAAACGCCCTCAACCGACGAGGTTGAGGGTGATGGGCTGGCGGAGCTGACGGACTAATTCCATGCGTTCTTTTAAGAGTGAAATTGGGTCAAATCCAATGTCCGGTTGGGGGTTGGCCAAAGCAAGTTCTATTTGGCGGAGCCGGGGCTCGAGGGCGCGGGCCCGAAGTTGTTGAATGCCACTGGCGGCGACCTTGGCGGGGTCGTCCAGTTCTAGGGCGTTGAAGATGAGGGTGGCGACCAAGGTGCGTTCCTCCGGGGTCTCAAGGAGGGCGTCGAGGTGCTCGCGGCCGGGCCAACTGTTCTGCTCGAACTCGGCGAGGACGCGGTTGAGGAGCACGCCGGCGAGGTGACCGAGATCGATCCAAGAATGGGGAATGGCAGCGGAAAGCGGGCGGCCGAGTTGCTCGTGATTGAGGCAGAGCATGAGCAAGTGATGCTCCGCCGTGTCGGTCATGAGGACTCCCGATGGAGCCGCCGGGGGTGGGGCGGGGCGGGCGGCGGCTTGGCGACTTTGGCGGCTGAGGGCGGTCTGAAAATCGGCGGCGAGGGCGGGCAGGGGCAGGCGGAGATGAATCGCGATTTCGGACAAGAACTGGGAGCGGGCGACCTGGCTTTCGGCGGCGGAGATGAGCTCGTAGAGAGTTTGGGCGGCGCGGGTCTTTTGCTCCGAGGTTGCGGCGGCTGGGTCGGGCAGGGTGGCGCGACACGCGAAGGCCATGGCGCTTTGGGCGCCACGACGAACTTCGTCGTAGGCGGGCAGACCGCGCTCAAGAAAGAGCAGATCGGGGTCAAGTTTGGCGGCACCGGCGAGCGTGAGGAAACGCACTTCGAGGCTGGCTTTGAGCGCCATCGGCAGAAAGCGCAGCGCGGCTTTTTGGCCGGCGCTGTCGCTGTCGAAGAAGCACTCGACTTGCGTGTGGTAACGCCGGAGCAACACGAGCTGGCCCTCGGTGATAGAGGTGCCTTGGGGCGCGATGGCGGTTTTTAGGCCGACGGACCAGCACCGCAGAGCGTCGAGTTGACCTTCGACGATGACGAACGGCTTGCCCTCGGCGACGTGCGAGCGGGCGCGGTCGAGGTTGAAGAGCAGGTTGCTCTTGATGAAAATCGGCGTCTCGGGGGAGTTGACGTATTTGGCCTCGCGGGCGGGGTCGTCGGCGGGGGTGAGCTCCGTCTGGCGGGCGGTAAACGCGACGACGCGGCCCTGGTGGTCGCGGATGGGAATCATGAGCCGGCCGCGAAAGCGCGGGCGGAGGGCGGGTGCGGTGAGGAGGGCGCCGTCGGAGATAAAGAACAGGCCGCACTGGCGCAGGGCGTCTTCGGAGAATTTTTTGCGCAGCAGATACGCGCCGAGGCCGCTGCCGGTGGCGTCGGCCGCGCCGATTTTGAATTCGTCGGCGAGCTCGAGCGGAAACCGGCGTTGCTCAGACCAGAGTTTACGGAAAAATTCCCCGGTGGCGTCGTGGGCCTTGAAGGCTTGGTGAAGGTGCTCGGCGGCCTGTTCGTGGAGGTCGTAGATTTCTTGGCGGAGGGAGCGTTCCTCGCGGGAAGGACCGCCGGAGCCCTCCTCGTATTCGATCGGAATGTTAAAACGTTGGCCGAGGGCCTCGATGGCCTCGGTGAAACTGAGCTGCTCGGTTTCGCGGACGAAAGTGATGGCGTCGCCGGCCTTGCCGCAGCCGAAGCATTTGAAAAATCCTTTGTCGGTATCGACGTTGAAGGACGGAGTTTTTTCGTTGTGGAACGGGCAAAGACCCTTGAGCCGGGCCCCGCCGGCTTTTCGCAGCGTGACGACGCGGGCAACCACATCGGCGAGATTCACGCGCAACTTCAAGTCGCGGACGCAGCTGGGTTTGATGGCGGGCATGGAGCTTTAAACAAAAGAGGAGCGAGTGATACCCCTCTACTAAAGGGCGCGACGAACGCAGAAGAATGCACTTTCAACCGGGAAAGGGGGCTGTCAAGTTTCGCACTCTTTCGAGGAAACTTTGCCCGGCCATGGGCGACCTATCATTACACATGCATCGTCTTTCGCTCCTTATTTTGGGATTCGCCAGCTTGTTGCCCGTCGCTTTGCGCGGGCAGGCCACCACGACGCCGCCGGCAGCTGCCGCGAATCCGCCGGGCGCGTTGGCCAAGGCTCCGGCGGTGCCGGCGGCGCCGATGGCGCCGATTTGGGAAGCGCGATTGAGCAGCTTCGACGACTACGCTTATGAAGCGAAAGTGGAGGCGTTGATCTTGGCTTTTGAGCAGGCGAGCGGGCGCAAGCTGGTGCCGGGCGAAAAGAAAAAAGTCGGGCTGAAAATCTATACCGATTCAGGCGCCGGGATGGCGACGCCGTTGCCGCTGGTGCGCGCGGTGATCCGCTCGCTGGTGAAGCGCGGGTTTGAGAACAGCGACGTGTTTCTCGTGGGCTTGAACCAACTGCGGCTGCGCATGACCGGCTATCTGCCCTCGCTGGTCACCGGTGAGACGCCGTTTAAGGGCAACAAAATCTACGTGCTGGAATCGGGGCGTTATTATGACCCGGAGTGGTTTTACGATAGTCCGTTGCCGCAGCGGTTTGATCCGATCTTTGCCGCCGCGCAGACGAAGGATTTCGCAAACGACTCCTCGAAGGACGAAGACCGAAAGAGCTTTTTAGCGACGCCGTTATTTTTTGACGCGGATTTTTGGATCAACCTGCCGGTTTACACGGATCATCCGATCCTTGGCATCAACGGGGCTTTGGTGAACGCGACGCTGTGGAACGCCTCGAACACGGCGCGTTTCTTCCGCTCGCCGGCGAATGCACCGGCGGCGGTGGCCGAGATGAGCGCGATTCCCGAGCTGCGGCAGACGTGGGCGTTTACGATCACGAGCCTCGAACATTACCAGTTCATCGGCGGGCCGTTTTTCAATTCACTCTACAGCAAGTCGGAGCCGCTGCTGTGGTTGAGCACGGACCCGGTGCTGCTCGACTCGTTGATGCGGGCCAAGATCGATGCGGCGCGCAGGCGGGGCGGGTTTGAGCATATCTCCGAGGAGATTCGCACGCTTGAGTTCGCCGAGATCCTCGGGGTGGGGTCCACGCGGATCAAACGGGCGGAGATGATCGAGGTGAAGTGAGCGGGCCGCGGGGCGCGGGGGTGCGCGGGTGGTCCCGCGGCAGTTACGGTTTCCGGGCGGCGAGCATGAGGGCGCTGCCGTGGATATTGGGGTGTTGCTCGACGCGGAAATCGGTGAAGCCGAATTTTTCCAGCGCGCCGACGATCTCGGACTTTTCCATCCAATAGCTGTAAACTTCTCCGCCGCCGCAGAAGCCTTTCCAGTCGAGCGAGGGGCCGTAGTTGAAACGGTGCACGGTGTGTGGGTAGCCGGCGTGTTCCATGGGCAAAGCTTCGGAAAATTTTGCGCCGGGCACGGGATTTTTGGCGACGAACTCCGGATCGTAGAAAACGGTCCACAGATAAATCGCGCGGCTGCGGCGGGCGAGGAGTTCGAGCAGTTCGACGGGATTGGTGAGGTGGTAGAGGATGCCGCAGGCGACGGTGATATCGAAGACGCGGTCGGTGGCGTGCAGGTAGGAGAGCACGTCGCCGAGGAGAAAGCGGGTCTTGCTGCTCATCCCAAAGGTTTCCTTGGCGATGAGGCACTTCAGGTAAGCGCGGGTGTTGGCTTCAACGGCGGTGACGCTGGTGGCACCGAGTTTGTCGATCAGGTAAGTGTGGGCGCCTTCGAGCGGGCCGAGTTCGAGGACGTCGCGGCCGGCGAAGCCGCCGGCGAGGCCCATCTCGTTGAAGCGATCATGGGTCCACTGGATGCGCGGGTCATCGAAAAGAGGCGTCGCCCCGGCTTTGAGCTCGGGGCGGCTGGCGGGGGGAGACGAGGACCATTCGCCGGCGAAGACATCGAGGGCGTTTTGATCGGAGGGCGGGACGCCGAAGTAGTGTTTGAAGTCGGACATGGCTCGAAGGGAGGAGGAGAAGCTGAGGGTTGAGAGCTGAGAGTTGAGCGCCCGATCGGCGGAGAGCGGAGCGGCCGGGGGCGGCCGCGCTCCCACTGGGTTAGTCCGGCATTTCGTAGACCTCGATCAGGCCGATACCGGTGCCGTCGTCGAGGCCGCTCATTTGGGCGGTGTAGTTGCCGGGTGGGAGCGTGATGAGCATGACGGCGTCGAGGCCGGTGGAGGGGAAGGTGCCGCGGACTTCGCGCAGGGCGAAGGCGCCGACGCGGTTGGCCGCGGCGCGGAGGGAAGCTTGGGCGGAGGCGGGAGAATCCCAGTCGTCGAGCTCGCGGAGCAGGGTGTCGCCGCGAAAGATTTTCAGATAGGGATCGCGCAGGGCGCCGGCGAGATTGAATGGGGCGTTGAGGAGGGTGGGCCCGATGGCGCGGATGAGAAACGTCTTGGGCCCTGGGCCGCTGACGAGAAAGCCGGCGATAATAACATCGGCCCCGGTGCCGACGAAGCCGCGGCTGGCGAGGTTGGCGAGTTTGAGGGCGGGATTGAGGGGGCTGTCGGTGTCGTAGGCTTCGAGGATGATGACCCCGGTAGAGTTATTCGGGCTGCTGACGAGGGCGGTGTAATTGCCAGGATTGAGCGTGGTGAGAATGACGGCATCGCGGGAGCCGGGGGCGAGGGCGAAGGCGCCGACGCGGGCGGTGATCGCGGCGATGTTGGCGGCGGAGGTGGTGGTCTGCTGTCCCCAATTGTCGTTGGCGGCGAGGTCGGTTCGGTCTGCGGATTTGAGGGTGAGAATCGGGTCGGCGAGACGGCCGGGGACGCCGAAGGCGGCGAGGCCGGGGCCGACGGCGCGGAGGAGCACTTGTTTGGGTTTCGAGCCGGAGATGGAAAAGCCGACGATCATGGCGTTGGCGCCGGTGCCGGCGACCCCGCGGGTCGCGACGTTGACGAGCTGGGTCGAGGGCGAGACGGCGACGGGATTAACCGTGAGCGTGACGGTGTTGCTGTTCACCGTTTCGTCGGGCGTGGAGGCGGAGAAGAAGTAGCGGCCGGCGTCGCCGAGTTGGGCGAGATTGAAATCGAGGCGCGTGGAGTTGTTGATGGTGAAGAGCGGTTCGAAAGTGGCGACACCGGTGGGCGCAAAATACCAGGTGTAGTCGTAGAGAGTGGAGCCTAGCACCGTGGCAGAGTCGTTGACGGCGACGGAGAGGCGCGCGGTGCCGGTGACGTTGACGGTCGCGGAAGTGGGCTGGGTGGTGATGACCGGACGGGCGATCGCGGTGCCATAAAGGGCGGCCGCCCCGGCGCGGTCGTCGGCGGCGAGCGTATCGAGGTTACCGATGGTGCTGTTCATGACCGCGGCGACAGCTTGAGCAGGGACGGCCTGATCAGGATGGTCGAGGCCGAGGACGTGGCCGAACTCGTGGATGAGGACACGGCGCAGATCGATGGCGGCGCGGCCGGCCCCGCGGTAGGAATTCCAACTCTTGGTGGTGTTCACGAGGACGTCGGCCTCGGTTTTCCGAAATGCGGTGGACGAAAGCGTGATCGCGAGCGTGCGGTCGTCGAATGGATCGCCGTAAACGGTGGTTGAAAAGAGGACGTTATTGACGCGGTTGCCGAACGCGACGGTGGTGACGATGCTCTCGTTCGAGGTGAATTGGACCCGGGTTAGATGGGGGTTCCACTCGTTGAGCGCGGCGGTGGCGACGGCGTTCCATGAGGCGGAGGTGTCAACGAGGGGGAGCGAGGGACTCGCGGGGCGGGTGGCGTCGAGTTGCAGGCGCAACGGGATCGTGCCCGACGGCCAGGAATTTCCGACCAGATCAAAGGCGTGGCCCAGCGGTGCACCGAGGATCGTGAGGACGAGACCCAGCCAAAAAGCGTCGAGACCAGCGCGGGACACGATGAAGGTAGGCTCAGGGAACGGCCGGGACGGTGGGGCCGGTGACGGCGCGGGAGATGCGGGTCTCGAAGTCCTCGGGCGACAGGGCGCGGGCGGGAGACTTTAGGCGGGCGACGACATCGGAGCCGGTGAGCGGAAGGACGACTTCCTCAGGGTCTTCGAGCGGGGTGCGATTTTCGCGGGCAACATAGTCGCGCTGGGTGGCGGCATCGCGAAGAATGCGGTAGCGGCCGTGGCCGGCGGCGATGAGCGGGCAGTAAGTTTTGCCGTTGCGGGCGACGAAGAGAATCTCGCGATCCCCGAGCGAGAAGGCCGGCATCCCGGGAATGGAGAGCGTGTCGGGGCCGACGGTGCCGCCGAGGAACACGAGCGTAAGGGTGTCGGCTGCGGGGGTGACGCCCTTGAGGGTGCGAACAACCTCAAAGGTGACGTAGGTGCGGATCGGACGGCCGGGGGAGTCGTCGTCGTGGGCGGAGCGGAGGGCGGTGACCTCAGCGCGCACGATGGATTCGGATTCGGCCACCAACTCGGCGAAGGTGGGCGGGATGACGGAGAGGGCGCGGGCGGTGGGCGCGGCGAAGAGGCAGAGGCAGAGGCAGACGAAGGGGAGAAGGAGGGAGGGAGAGAGGGCGCGACGGAGAGACATCGGAGGAGAGAGATGACGGAGGGAACTCTGGGCGGACGGGCCGTCCGTGCTCCCATGAAGACCCACGGGATCAGGCGGGGTTTCGCTTTTTCCAGGACACGACGATTTGCCGAATGGTTTCTTCGAGGGATTGGGTAATGGTCCAAGCCGGGTAGTGGGCGCGCATTTTGCGCAGGTCGCTATAGTAGCAGATGTGGTCGCCGGCGCGGTTCTCGTTTACGTAGGTGTGGACTTGGGCTTGGCCGGTAAATTTCTCCGCGATCTTAAAGGCTTCGAGGATGGAGGTGCTGTTGGCCTTGCCGCCGCCGAGATTGTAGACCTCGCCGGCACGTGGGGCGGCGACGAAGGCGGCCATGAAGCGGGCGACGTCGAGGGAGTGGATATTATCACGGACCTGTTTGCCCTTGTAGCCGAAGACGCGGTATTCGCGGCCCTCGAGGTTGCATTTTACGAGGTAGGAAAGGAAACCGTGGAGCTCGACGCCGGTGTGGTTGGGGCCGGTGAGGCAACCGCCGCGCAGGGCGCAGGTGGGTAAATTAAAATAGCGGCCGTATTCCTGGACCATGACATCGGCGGCAACTTTGCTGGCGCCGAAGAGCGAGTGTTTCGACTGGTCGATGGTAAACGTTTCGGCGATGCCCTCGGCGTAGGCGGGGTCGGCGTAGTCCCAGCGCGTGGCGAGCTCGGTGAGGGCGATGCGGTTGGGGGCGTCGCCGTAGACCTTGTTCGTCGACATGTGGACGAACGGGGACTCGGGGGCGGCTTGGCGGGCGGCTTCGAGGAAATTGAGGGTGCCGACGGCGTTGGTGTCGAAGTCGTCGAAAGGGATGGCCGCGGCGCGGTCGTGGGACGGTTGCGCGGCGGTGTGGACAATGACGGATGGCTTGACCGTCTTGACCAAGGCGAGGACGCCGGCGCGGTCCCGGATATCGAGTTCGTGGTGGACGAAGCCGGGCAGGTCGGCGGCGAGGCGGTTTTGATTCCAGCGCGTATCGCCGGAAGGGCCGAAAAAGACGGCTCGCTGGTTATTGTCGACGCCATGGACGGTGTAGCCGAGTTCGCGGGCGAAGTAGACGCAGACCTCGGAGCCGATGAGGCCGGAGGAGCCGGTGACGAGCAGGGTTTTGGACATGGGCTTTTGAAAAATTACAGAGGACCGAAGCGGGACTTGGCCCAGGCGACCAGCCAAGTGAGGGGGTCGCGGAACATGCGGATTTTTTTCCCTTCCTTGAACGAGCGCGAATTGTAGCTGATCGGGATCTCGATCGGGCGGTGGCCGGCGCGGATGAGCTTGATCAGAAGTTCCCAGTCGAGATCGAAGCGGTTGCACGTGAGCGTGATTCCTTGCAGCGCGTCGCGGCGGAAAATTTTATACATCGTGAAAGGATCCTTGAGCCAAATGCCGAGGGAGATGTCGATCAACAGGGTGAACGTCCAGTGGGCGGAGTTGAGGATAAAGGCGTGGAGCGGTTGGTCGTTGAAACTCCGCATGGCGAAGCCGTCGCCGGGGTTGTGGCGTGAGCCGAGCACGAAGGTGTGCGTGCCGGCGGCGAGCGGGAGGAGAAGTTTCTCGTAGTCGTCGAGGGAGTATTCGAGATCCGCGTCTTGAATGAGGATGAATTCACCGGTGGCGCGGGCGAGCGCATTGCGGACGGCGTGGCCTTTACCGCGGGGTTTATCCTCGAAGATGAGCGTAACTCGGGGCTCGGCGCGGTAGGTCTCGACGATCGCGCGGGAGCCATCGGTGGAGTTGCTTTCGACGAAGATGAGCTCGAGGTCCCAGCCGGCGACCGTTTTGGCCACAATGGCGTCGAGGGCGGTGCGGAGCGTCGCGGCTTCGTTGAAAATGGGCACGATCACCGAGAGCGTGCGGTGCGGCAGAGGCAGCGGGACGGGCGCGTTTGACGACATGAAGGGGGGTGATTTATAGAAGCGGTTTTGTGGCGCAAGGCATTGCGGAGACGCCGTAGGCGAGGTCGATGAGGCGGACCAGCGGGGGGAGTTTCAACGCAATGCCGGCGAGACGGCGGCGGCCGGGATGGACGAGGCTCTTGATGACTTTGAATGTCACCACCCCCGAATAGCGCACGTGGTGAGGGATCAGGCCGTGGCGTTTGTAGATCGTGCGCAGGCAACGGGGATTGAAGATGCCCACGTGAATTTCCGGCAGGTAGTAGCGGTTGGCTAGGCCGGTGCGGCGAGCAACGGGGCAATCGTTATTGCCGGTGGTCAAAAGCAGGAGGCCACCGGGTCGAAGCAGGCGCGCCGCGAGGGCGATGACGGGATCGGGATATTCGATGTGTTCGATGACCTCGATGAGACTGATGACGTCGAACTGGTTGTCGGGCAGGGCTCGGATGGCGTCGAGATCTAGGATGTGGAAACCGTCGCGGTTGCGCAGGAGATCGGCGTAGGATCCAACATCATGTCCCGTGACTTCGACGGGTCTGGCGCGGCCGGACACGGAGAGAGTTTTGCGGGCGGAGAGAAACTTGAGCAGGCCGCCGGCTCCGCAACCGAAGTCGAGCCACCGGAGAGGTGAATCCGAGTTGGGGGTAGCGGAGAAATAGACGGACGCGAGACGGATAAGGTCGTCGAACTCAAGGACGCGATCGGTCGCGCGGTAGTCGGCGTATTCGGAGGCGTAGTCGACGTAGGGGTCGGGACCGCGGCCGCGGTAGTAGTCGTCGTTGTAGATTTCATAGCCGGCGAATGGATCGACGAAGAGATATCCGCAGGTGGCGCAGTTGAGGTAGGCGAAATCCTGGGTGATGAAAGTGCCGCGCTTTGAGCCGCGGGAACGCACGGCGGCGGAGCCGCAGCAGCGGCAAACGGGCGGGGCGGCGACGGGCCTCATGCGTGGGGCTCAGCGCGGCTGGCAGAGGCGGCGGCGGACCGTTCGGCGCGACGAACGAGGTAGCAGGAACCCGCCAAGAGGATCAGGCCGAGCCCGGCG
>Ga0209550_10003720_pt1 | contig 14520 bp, 8 predicted proteins | sample LauGreSuBDMM15SN_2_FD_187567 | JGI IMG/M metagenome (GOLD analysis project Ga0209550, IMG submission 187567) | Freshwater lake microbial communities from Lake Michigan, USA - Su13.BD.MM15.SN (SPAdes) (version 5) | ecosystem: Environmental > Aquatic > Freshwater > Lake | place: Lake Michigan, USA...
TTCCTCCTTGGACGTCTCCAGTTCCTCGTTGGTGGACTGCAACTCCTCGTTCACCGACTGCATTTCCTCGTTGGAGGATTTAAGCTCCTCAGTGGAACTTTCGAGCTCCTCATGGGTGGTCTGGAGGTATTCTTCCTTCGCGCGCAATTCCAGCTTGAGTCCCGCGATGCGCGCCTCGGCGCTGACCTTGTCGAATCCGTCGGCGTCCGGCTTCGCCGGGCCGGCCGCGTCGGCGAACGGCGGGGTCACCGGGGGAGCTAGAGGCGCTTCCTCCAAAATGACCAGAAAGAGCGGCGCCTCCGCCGATGCGGCCGGACCGCTTGTCACCGGCCGGATGGTCAGGTTGACGAGGGTGAAGTGGCCGTTGGTTTTGACGCGCAGGCCCGGGCAAGACACGATGTCTTTTGTGCCCACCGCCTTGTGCAGGGTGGAGGTCAGGTCGCGGCGCAAGCCCTCGCGCGCCATCCGCAGGATGTTGCTGATACCCGCCTCGCCCGGCGCCGGCTCCAGAAACATCCCGGTACGACCGTGCAGGTAGAGGACGTCGCCCTGGGCGTTGACGAGCGCGCCGGCCGCGACGACCTGCAGCAATAGCGCGTGCTCGGTCAGCTCGCGCAGCGACAGCTTCCCGGGGGCGGCCGGCTTGGTCGCAGCGCGCGGGAACGCCGCCGCCAGCGCCGTCATCGGCGGGAGAAAGCGCCCCAAAGCCGCGCGCTGCTGGCCGTGAACATCCTCCTTGCGCCGATACAGCTTGGCCTTGCGGTCCAGCACGGCAAACAGCGCATCGAACTCGCCCACCCCTTCAGACGTGCCGAGGAGGAGCCAGCCTTCCCGCTTCAGCGCATAGTGAAACAGGGGGATTAGTTTTTTCTGCAATTCCGCGCCCATGTAGATCAGTAGATTACGGCAGCTGATCAGATCGAGCTTCGAGAAGGGCGGATCCTTGATCACGTCCTGCTCGGAAAAAATCATCAGATCACGGATGCTTTTGTGGATACGGTAGGCGCCGCCGTCGGCCTCGGCCGTAAAAAAACGCGCCAGCCGCTCGGGCGAAATGTCGGCGGCGATGCTCGCCGGATAGAGCCCGGCGCGGGCGGTGGCGATCGCCTGGGAGTCGATGTCCGTGGCGAAGACCTGCACCGTGTAGCTCTGCTTGAGCGCCTCCATGTGCTCCACCAGCAAAATGGCGATCGAGTAGGCCTCTTCGCCGGACGAGCAGCCCGCCGACCAGACGCGCACCGCGTCACCCGGCGTTTTACTCTCGAAGATCTTCGGGATGACTGCGGTCTCCAACTCAAGGAAGACCTCCGGGTCGCGGAAGAAATTGGTCACGCCGATCAGCAGGTCGCGAAACAGCGCCTCCACCTCGGCCGGCGTCTGCTGCAGATACTTCAGGTAGCTGTCGATCGCCTCGACCTGATGGACGGCCATGCGCCGCTCGATGCGGCGGTGGATGGTGCTCGGCTTGTATTCGGAAAAGTCGTGGCCGGTCTGGGCGCGCAGCAAGATGAAGATTTTCTTCATCGCATTTTCGACCTTGGGTGCCGGGATCGTGGCGGAGCGGGGGAGCTTGCCGAAGGCGTGGGCGGCGTAGGCGATGAGGTGGGCGGGCATCTCCGCCGGCGGCATCTCGTAGTCCACCAGCCCGGTGGCGAGCGCGCTTTGCGGCATGCCGTCGAACTCCGTGGAGCCGGGGTTCTGCGCCATGACCATACCACCCTCGCCCTTAATGGCGCGCACGCCCAGCGTGCCATCACTCCCCGTACCGGAAAGCACGATACCAATGGCCCGCTCGCGCTGGTCCTGGGCGAGCGACCGAAAGAAAAAGTCGATCGGCAGGCGCTGGCCGCGCGGCTCCGCGGGCTCGAGCAATTGCAGCGTGCCGTTCAGAAACGCCATGTCGCGCCCCGGCGGAATGATGTAGGCGCAGTTGGACTGGACCACCATGCCGTCCTCGACCTCGAACACCTGCATGCGCGTGTAGCGCCGGATCAGGTCGGAGAGGATGCTCTTGTGGTCCGGGGCCAAGTGCTGCACAAGCACAAAGGCCATGCCCGGATCGGTGTCCGCAGGCATGCCGGCAAAGAACGCCTCGAACGCCGCCAGCCCGCCCGCCGAAGCGCCGATGCCAACGACGGGGAAACCGGCGTTCAGTGGGACGTTCGTCGCGGCGGCCGCTTCCGCTGCGGCAGGCTCCGACGTTGTTTTCGGCTTGGTAACGGCCAGTTCATTTTTGAGGCCTGTGGGGTGCGGGAGCTCTTTCATAGGTTCTTAATTCCGGGGTCTCACCACCAGCAAACGTCACAGTGAACCTCGAAAGTCCTCGCGATAGCAGCGAAGAGCGAGAAGTAAGTTCGCGTTCAATCCGCAGGGGGCACCTCAGTAAAATGGTGCGGGTTGGGCGTTGAGGGATGCCCGTTGAGCGTTCGATCTTCAGAGCTGAAGCCGGCGTGATCTCACCCGCAAGGGGGATCCACATCCCGTTTTGCTTTCAACCCTCCAGCGAATGCTTGCGGCTGAGTGGTGCCCGTCGGACCGTCAGCTGCGCGGGCCGTTGCGGTCGCACCACGCCGGGCTCCACTGTCTAGCACATGTTTTCCCCTTCCCCCACACCCGCCGCGCACTTCGGCATCCGACGGGGTCTCCTGCTCGCGCTCCTGTTCACACGCGCCCTCGCCGCCGAGTTTGATGTGCGCGCACACGGGGCCACCGGCGATGGCCAAACCCTCGACACTGCGGCCATCCATCGCGCCATCGCAGCTGCGTCTGCCGCCGGCGGCGGCACCGTGCGTTCTCCCGCCGGTACCCTCCTGAGTTTTTCTATTCGCCTCAAAAACAACCTCACCCGTCACCTCGATCCCGGCGCCACACTCCTCGCCGCCCCGCCGCCGATCTTTCTCGCAATTTTCCACGGCGACCGCGGCGTCTCCGAGCAAGCCGTCTATCTCTACCTCGCCCTGAAAAAGGCCGCCGTACCTCCCGAGCTACACGAGTGGGGCGACGGCGGCCACGATTACTGCATCCACCCCAGCACTACGCCGCACACGACTTAGCCCGCCCGCGCCGCAGACTGGATGGCCGTGCGTGGCTGATTGCAGCACGCCGCGCCGGCCAAGTAAAACGCGCCGCAAGGTATCTCCACTCCGTTTCACTTCGTCCCCCCACCGGTCTATCCATCACGCTTCCATCCACCGCTCCCGCTTCGCACGCCCTCGCCCTCGCCCTCCGTCGCTCCGGCCTCGCGCTCCCGCCCTACACCGCTCCCAGCGACGGCCATCCCTCTTCCCTATGAAACTCCGCCTCATCCTCGCCTTCGTCATCGCCGGTCTCGCCGCCGTACTCTCCGCGCAAACCCCGGCCCCCGACCTCACTAAAAACCCCGCACCCACGCGCGCGCCTCTCAACCCCGCACTGCCGACGCTCTTCATCGCCGGCGATTCCACCGCCGCTCGCGGACGCGGCGAACGTCAGCAAGGCTGGGCCGAGCCTTTCGCCCACTACTTCGACCTCGCGAAAATCAACGTCGCCAACCGCGCTCGCGGCGGCCGCAGCAGCCGCACCTTCATCACCGAGGGCGTTTGGGATCAACTCCTCGCCGACCTCAAACCCGGCGACTTTGTCCTCATTCAATTTGGCCACAACGACGCCAGTCCCGTCAACGAAGGCGCATCCGTTCCTCCCGCCGCCCGTCGCGCGCGCGGCTCCATCCCCGGCGTCGGCGACGAGACGCAGGCCGTCGACAACATCATCACGAAGAAACCCGAAGTCGTGCACACCTTCGGCTGGTATCTCCGCAAAATGATTGCCGACACCAAGGCCAAGGGTGCCACGCCCATCGTCCTCTCCCTCACCATTCGCAACATCTGGAAAGACGGCAAACTTGAGCCCACCAGCCTTCACAGCCAATGGTCCGCCGAGACCGCCGCCGCCACCGGCACCGCGTTTTTCGATCTCAGCACCGCCGTCGCCGCTCAATTCGAAAAAATCGGCGCCGAAAAAACCGCCGCACTTTACCCACAAGACCACACCCACTTCAACGCCCCCGGTGCCGACCTCCACGCCGCCACCGTCGTCACCGGCCTGAAAACACTCCCCGGCAATCCCTTTGCGAAATTCGTCAAGTAAAGCCCGGTCTCCGGCGCGCCTGTCTCCCGCAAACCCCGCGGCGCGTTCGCCGCCACGTTTCCTTCTGCTGCCGCCTCGCCGCGCTCCTCGCGCTCGTCCTGCTCTCCGCGGCGCCCACGCTACTCGTCAGACCCCGGAGCCGGCTCGTGGAGCGCCGCACCGTCGCCGCGCCGCTAAGACCTCTCCTCGAGAAAACCTTCGCGCGAAATCAGCAAACCCTTGATCGCGAAACACCCGTTATTTGATCGATAACGTGTCGTAACGGAGCGGCCGTTTCCCGATGCCTTCAGCCGTCAGCCCACCCGCGTCAACCACCCCAGTACTGCCGCATCTTCGCGCGCACGAACGCCACACTCGCCTGCAACTGCGCCATCCCATCAACGCCGTCCTCGATGCTGATCCAGCCATCGAAACCCACGCCGCGTAGCGTGCCGAAGATCGCGTCGTAGTCATTCAAGCCCTTGCCAATCTCCCCGTGCCGCAGCCGTTTCGCATAGCCCTCCGCGCCGCCCTCCTCTCGCCGTAAATCCTCCAGCGTGCCCTCGATCAGCGTCCGGTCGCTCGCGTGCATCGTGACCACGCGATGCTTCACCCGTTGCAGGAGCTCCAGCGGATCGTCGCCGGCCAGAAACGCATTGCTCGGGTCGTAGTTCACCCCGAAGCGCGGATGCTGCACCCGCTCCACCAAGTCACAGAACACGTCCATCTTCTGCGCGAACTCCGGAAAACTCCAAAAATCGTCCTTGTAGTGATTCTCAATGATGAGGGTCACGCCGCACCGCTCCGCCTCCGGTAAGCACGCCTCGATACTCTGAGCCACAAGTTCGACGCCGTGTGCGCGCGTTAACTCCGGCCGCCGCTGCCCCGACAATACTCGGCAAAACCCCGCGCCCAGCGCCGCCGCCATTCGAATCCAGTGTTTCTCTTTCTCGATCTCCACCCGGCGAAATTCCGCGTCTGGATGTGAAAAATCCGGCGAGCAACACAGCATCGGGATCACCAACCCGCGCTCCTCCACCGTGCGCCGCGCGTCCGCCCACCTCGCCGGATCCGCCAGCTCCAGCATCCCGCTGTAGTATTCCAAACCGTCGAGCCCAAGCGGCGCCGCGAGGTCCACCCACTCGCGCAACGTCATCGTGCCGTCTTTGCAGAGCGGACGCATAAAGGCTTTCGGAAACGCGGCGAGCTTGGGCATAATGGTGGGGGTTACTTGGTGCTGCTCTTGTTAGGATTCCGGCCAATAATCGAATACTGCTCCAATTCGACGACCGCCCCACTCACCGGCCGCGACTCATCGCCCAGCCAATAAACCGCGGCCGCCGCGATTTCCTCCGGCATAATGAGTCGTCCCGAGGGCGCGAATTGCTCGGGCACATTCTGCGGCCAATCCGCCGCCATCCCATGCTCGATTTGGTGGGCATACTCCCGCGCGGTCAGCACCCAGCCGACGTTGAGATGGTTCACCCGCACGCGATCCGCGCAGTGGGCATTAGCCAAATTACGCGACAGCGTCTGCATCGCACCTTTCGAAAGACTGTAGTCGAGCAAATTGGCCTGCCCGCTGTGCGCATTGATTGAACCGATATTCAACACGCAGCCTGCGTTCGCCTTCAGCTGCGAAAACGCCGCCTGAATCAACAGCAGCGGCGCCCGCACGTTTACCGCCATCATGCGGTCGAAATTTGCCGCGCTCGTCGTCGCCAAGTTGCTGCGCGCCACAATGGCCGCGTTGTTCACCACCGCGTCGATGCGTCCAAACGCTGCCAGCGCCGCCGCCACTATCCGCGCCGGACTCGCCGGATCGAGCAAGTCATCCAAATGCAGCACCGCCGCCGCACCCAATTTCCCCACGACCGCCTCGCCGTCCGCGCGCTCGATCCCATGCACCAACACCCGCGCCCCCTCCGCCACCGCGCGCTCCGCAATCGCTTGCCCAATCCCGGACGTACCGCCCGTGACGATGATAACTTTCCCGTTCAGTCTCATAGATCAGTCGTTTTAACCATGGATGAACAAGGCTGAACACGAATAAAAATCCGGGTCACCTCACGCGTCCTTTCCAATCCGAATCCGTGTCGATCCGTGTTCATCCGTGGTTAATAAAATTTATCGTTACACTTGCTTGCACCGGCTCGCACTCGCTCACACCGGTTTCAACACGGCCTTCACAATCTCGCCCGAGTGCATCTTCTCGAATGCTTCGTGCCAATTTTCCAGCGCCCACACACCTCCGAGCACCGGCCGCACGTCGAGCTGACCCGACGCCAGCAACGCGAGCACGCGCTCCCAAATCGGCCAGTTGTGGCTGAAGCTGCCTTGCAGCGTAATGTTTTTCTGCACGAGCGGATCGAGCGAAAAATTCAACGGCTGCGGGCCCCAACCCACCTTGCTGATCCACCCCGCCGGTCGCACGAGTTCGAGCGCGATCTTCAACGCCGCCGACGATCCCGCCGCGTCGATCACCCCATCCACACCGAGCCCGTCGCGCGCCAACGCCCACGCCGTCGCATCCCCGATGATCGTCTGACAACCGTAGACCTTCGCCACGTCGAGCCGCGCCTTGTCGCGCTCAAGTCCCACCAGCGCGACTTCCGCGCCCGCGAGCCGCGCCATCGCCGCACACAAAATCCCGATTGGCCCCGGCCCAAGCACGATCACGCGGTCACCCGGCCGGATCTTCGCGTTATTGATGACGGCGTTATAAGCCACACAGCACGGCTCGGTCAGCGCCGCGTGCTCGATCGCCAAACCCGCTGGCACACGGTGCAGGCAACGCGCCGGCACTCGCACAAAGCGCGTCATCGCACCGTCGACACCGTAGCCAAAACCCTTGCGCGTCGGATCAAGATTGTAGAGCCCCGCGCGGCTCAGCGGATTGTTCACGTCGATCACCGCCGCCGTCTCGCTGACGACCAGATCGCCCTCGCTCCACGTTTTCACACCCGTACCCAGCGCCGCGATACGCCCGCCAAATTCATGGCCGAGCACCACCGGATAGTTGACCTTCCAACTGTGCGACGCCGTCCACTGGTGCAGGTCGCTCCCACACACGCCGACGGCCTCGACCGCGAGGATCACATCGTCAGGGCCCGGCTCGGGACGGGCAAATTCACGTATCTCCACGCTGTGCGGCGCGGACGAAAAATTAACAACAGCAGGACTTTTCATTGGAAAATGTAGCTCACCCATTCCTCAGCACCTCACACGTACTCAACGCCCAGTGCGGCCGCGCCCCACCGGCACATCGCCATGCCCATGCACCCGATCACAGATGATCCGCAGCGTGCCCTCGAGATTGCCGTCCGCCGTCCGGAACGAATCGGAGTCCACGGCGAGCGGCGCACCAATCACGACGAGCGGCGCACCAAACTCCGGCGCACGCACCGCCTGTTCCAACGTGAGTCCGCCCACCGCCTGCACCGGCACGTTCACCGCCGCGACGATCTCGCGCAAGAGATCCAGCGGACTCGGCATCCGCCGCCCCGCCGCCGCGATGCCCCGCCGTTCATCGTAGCCGATGTGGTGAATCACAAAATCGCAGCCAAAGTCCTCGATCAGCTTCGCCCCCGCCACCATGTCCGGACAGCCCAGATTGTCGCCCATCACCTTGATTCCGTAATCACGCCCCGCCTTCACGACGCACTTCAACGTTTCCTCGTGCGCCCGCGCCATCACGACGACATGCGTCGCGCCCGCCTTCGCCATCATCTCGGCCTCAAGATAACCGCCGTCCATCGTCTTCAAATCCGCCACGATCGGCACGCCGGGAAACCGCTCGCGCAACGCCCGCACTCCGTGCAGTCCTTCCGCCAAAATCAGCGGCGTCCCCGCCTCCAACCAGTCCACGCCGGCGCGCTGGGCGAGCGTGGCCGTAGCCAACGCTTCTTCGAGATTTGTGAGGTCGAGCGAAATCTGGACGATCGGCAACATGAGGTAAAATTTCTTGAACACTGCATGGCGCATCCCCGCTCCGTCAACGCGCGACCGCCCCTCGTCCCAACATAAGACCATGGTCGCACCGCTCCGACGGAAAAGCGCTTTCCCCAGCGCCCTCTTCAAAGCGACGACGACGTGCACCCGATAAAAATCTCCCCGTCTTCCGCCGCCCTCCGCCCCCACCCGTCCGCCTTCTTGTCGTATCGTTCGTGGGTTTCGCGACTAACCCGTCCGCGCTCATCCCCTGCACCTCACCCACCTTGCCTATACCCTCTGCGGAAAAGATCACGACGCCACCATCCCGCACGTCCCATCGTGCCCCCCCAAAAAAACCACGGCATCACCCCCGGATCACCCCGCGCCGCTCGGCCGTGCTCCCCTCGACGCACACTGAGAGAAGCCACGGCCCTCCGCTCATCCGCCGCCGGCGATTCCTTCAAGCAGCTTGCCCGCCGGCGCTCACCGCACCTGGAGCGTTTCGCCGCCAAACGTGAGGCCGAGCGAAGGCACCGTGACCGCCTTGCGCGCACCGTCCTTCTGCACGTTCCCAGCCAGCCATGCATCGTAGCCCGTGTCCTTCGCGGCCGCCAAGACGGCGACCACGTTTTCCGGCGCGACATACGCCGCGAAGCCGACGCCTTGATTGAACGTCGCATACATTTCCCGTTGCTCAATCGGCCCGGCTTCTTGGAGAAATTGGAACAACGCCGGAGCCGGCCGCGGGTCCGTGATCTCGTAAACAAACGGCTCGTCGAGCCGCATGAGCTTCCGCCAACCGTGACCGGTCACATGCGCGACGTAGTTGAGCTTCAGTCCGCGCCGCTGACACTCCCGCACAAACGCCACGTAAATCACTGACGGAGCCAAGAGCGCTTCACCAAACGTGCGGAGATCACCGTGACCGATTGGCGTCTGATAACCCTGCGGCAACTGCGCCGCTACCTTCCGACACAGCGAAAGGCCGTTGGTCTGCACGCCCGAACTCGCGAGGAAAATAATCTGATCGCCGTCCCGCACGTCACCGGTGATGCGCAGATTTTTCGGGAAAATTTTTCCGATCGCGGAACCGGCTAGCACAATGGCTTCGGGCTCCACAATCCCACCGAGCGTCGGCGTCTCACCCCCGCCCCACACCGCCCCGGCCTCGCGGCAGCCTTCGGCGAAACCCGCCACCAGCGCATTCGTGCGCGTCTCGTCCGCAAACCAGCCCGAATCGCCGACCGCCGCGTGCATAGCCACCGAGATGGGCAACGCCCCGCAGGTCACGAGATCGTTCACCATCGTCGCGACGGTATCGATGGAGATTTCGCGATAGAAGCACTTGCCCGTCGCCGCATACACCGCATCCGCCACGAGGTTCTTCGTACCGAGCCCTTCCTCGACGTGCGCGAGAAAATGATCCGCCGCCTCAATCAGATAGGCGCTCTCACCCCGCGTCGTCGCGGGTTCGCTATAACCGTGCCCCGCGAGCACTCCCGCCGTGGTGCGCGCGGCCTGCTGGCACGCGCGCTTAAACGCATCAAGCTGATCGTAGCGGACCCCGGATGATTCGTAGCTGAGCGCCATAATTCAGTAAGCCCGCCCGTCGGTCTTTTCGTGATAGTTCAAAAACGCTTGGTTCACCACGCGGTAACCGCCCGGCGTCGGATATTTCCCCGTGAAATACCAGTCACCCGAGTGCTGGGGCACCGCCGCATGCAGATTCTCGATCGTCTGAAAGATGATCTCGATCTCCCCTTGCCACTCAATGCCCTTGGGCCGCACCCGCTCGACAATCTTCGCCGAAATCTCTTCGGGCGAAAACGGTTCGTAGATCCGCCGCACGTGATTCACCGAGCCGCCGTGCGCGACCTCATCGAGACACGCCTTGTAAACATCATCCAGCAACGCCAACTGCCCGCGCTCACGCAGCAACTCAATGGCCGCTTCAAACGCGATAAATTTCCCCAGCTCCGACATGTCGATGCCGTAGCAATCGGGATAGCGGATCTGCGGCGCCGTCGAAATGATAATGATCTTCTTCGGCTGCAACCGCGCGAGAATCCGCAAAATCGACTTTCGCAGCGTCGTCCCGCGCACGATCGAATCATCCACGCAGACCAAGTTGTCCCCCGGCTTCACCGAGCCGTAGGTGATGTCGTAGACGTGGCTCGCCAGCTGGTTCCGCAGACTTTCCTGTCCGAGAAATGTCCGCAACTTGATGTCCTTGCTCACGACTTTCTCGCCGCGCGGCCAATTGCGCAAAATGAGATCGTCGAGCACCGTCTCGGTGAGTTCCCCTGCGGCGGACGCTTTCAGAATCGCGGCTTTGACTTCATCGCGGCGCCTGGCGCGCAACGTCGACATCAGGCCGTAGTAGGCCACTTCCGCGGTATTCGGGATAAAACTGAACACCGTGTTCGCCCAGTCGTGGCCGATCGCGGTGATGACCTGGTCCGCGAGTCCGCCACCCAAGGCCTGACGTTCACGATAAATATCCAAATCGTTGCCGCGGGAAAAATAAATCCGCTCAAACGAACACGCCGTTTTCGACAGCGGTGCCGTAAACTGCACGGACTGCACCGTGCCGCGTTTCTTCAGGACCACCACATGGCCCGGCTCGACCTCCTTGACGTCCTCGACCGCCACATCGAACACCGTCATCAGCGGCGCCCGCTCGGAGGCGAACGCCACCACTTCGTCGTTCTGAATATAAAAAGCCGGCCGGATGCCCGACGGATCGCGCGCCACAAATGCGTCACCATTACCGATCAATCCCGCAATCGCGTATCCACCGTCCCACATTTGCGAGGCCCGCGTCAGCACGCGGGCCAGATCGAGATCCTCGCCGATCCGCCGCGAAAGCTCCGCGCCATCCATCTCGCGCGTGCGCAGATAGCGATAGATGTCCTCGTGTTCTTCATCGAGGAAGAACCCAATTTTTTCCAGCACCGCCTGCGTGTCCGATGCAAAAATCGGGTGTTGCCCGATCGCGATGAGGCTGGCGTTAAGCTCCCGCGTATTCGTCATGTTGAAGTTCCCGCACAGCGCCAGATTGCGCGTCGGCCACGAACTCCGCCGGAAATAAGGATGACACGCGCTCACGCCATAACCGCCGCTCGTGCCGTAGCGCAGGTGGCCGAGCAACAGTTCACCGCCAAAGTCGAAGTGCCGCTTCACGGTATCCGGAAATTCGGGATGCACCTGCCCCTTCGCCGTCAGCTCACGGTATTGCTCCAGCAGCGCGCCAAACACCTTGTCGAGCGGGTTCGGCGTGATGTTGCGCTCCCGAAACATGTAGGGCTCGCCCGCCGGCATATCCAGTTTCACACACGCTACCCCCGCGCCGTCCTGCCCGCGGTTGTGCTGCTTCTCCATCAACAGAAAGAGTTTTTCAAAACCCCAAAGCGGCGATTGGTATTTCTCGGCGTAGTAGGCGAGCGGCTTCAGCATCCGCACGAGCGCAATGCCACATTCGTGGCCGATGTGTTCGCTCATGACCGAGTCCTTCGGTGAAGGACAATCATGGTCGCAATAAGCGGGTGGGATTCAGTCGGCATTCAACAATAAAAAGAAACCATCTCGGGGACACGCGGTGAATCGTCAATGGCTTTTTCCGTCCGTCGCGTCTTATGCACCTTCCCCCTTCTTGACGCCCCGTGGATGTTGGAAACCATCGCCCTTTCCTGACCATGCTGATTCTCCCCGGCTCACCCGCCCTCTCTCCTTTCCGCCTCCAAAAACTTCTCGAAGACTTAGTCGCCGCCGGCCTCCCCGTCCGCGCCTTGAGCGCCGATTTCGTGCACGTCGCCGAAGTCTCCGCCGCCCTCTCCGCCGAGCAGCAACTCGTCCTTGAAAAACTCCTCACCTACGGCCCGCGCCGCGCCGCGACACCCGTCACTGGCCTCGTGCAATTCGTCGCCCCACGCCCCGGCACGATTTCGCCTTGGTCCTCGAAAGCCACCGATATCGCCCACATCTGCGGGCTCACGTCCGTCCAACGCATCGAACGCGTCGTCGCTTACACCATCGATCTCGGCGCCGCCGTTCCGAGCACTCAACACTCAACCTTCCACCCTCAACTCACCGCAAAGCTGAGCGACCGCATGACGCAGGTCGTCTTCAGTGACCTCGAAGCCTGCGCCGCACTCTTCCGCCACGAACAGCCACGTGCGATGCAGAGCGTGCCCGTCCTCGCCGCCGGCCGCGCCGCTCTCGTCGCCGCCAACACCTCCCTCGGCCTCGCTCTCGCCGACGACGAGATCGACTACCTCGTCACGGCTTTCACCACCCTCGGCCGCGATCCCCATGACATCGAGTTGATGATGTTCGCGCAGGCCAACTCCGAGCACTGCCGCCACAAAATTTTCAACGCCACGTGGGACATCGACGGCGCCACGCGCGACCACTCGCTGTTCCAGATGATTAAGAACACCTACACGCTGCACAGCGCAGGCATCCTCTCCGCCTACAAGGACAACGCCGCCGTCCTCGCCGGCACGCGCGGCGGTCGCTTCTACGTCGACCCGCGCACCCAAGAATACTCCGCGCACGACGAGGAGATTCACATTCTCTGCAAGGTCGAAACCCACAACCACCCCACCGCCATCTCACCCTTCCCCGGCGCTGCCACCGGCTCCGGCGGCGAGATCCGCGACGAAGGAGCGACGGGCCGCGGGTCAAAACCGAAAGCCGGCCTCGTCGGCTTCACCGTCTCCAACCTCCGCCTTCCCGGTGCCATCCAACCGTGGGAAAAGGAAAACGGTAAACCCCACCGCATCGTCTCCGCCCTCGACATTATGCTTGAGGGCCCGCTCGGCGGAGCCGCCTTCAACAACGAATTCGGCCGCCCCGCCATCAACGGCTACTTCCGCACGTTCGAACAAGCCGTGCCTTCCGCCGTCGGCAGCGAGCTTGCCCGCGCTTCATCAGCCTCCCCGACCAAAGAAATCCGCGGTTACCACAAGCCCATTATGCTCGCCGGCGGTCTCGGTAATATTAAGGCCGAGCACGTCAAAAAGGGCGCGATCAACCCCGGCGACCAACTCATCGTCCTCGGCGGTCCCGCCATGCTGATCGGCCTCGGGGGCGGCGCCGCCAGCTCCATGGCCAGCGGTCACGGCAACGAGGACCTCGATTTCGCCAGCGTCCAACGCGACAACGCCGAGATGGAGCGCCGCTGCCAAGAAGTGATCGACCGCTGCTGGGCCCTCGGCGACGACAACCCCATTTCGTTCATCCACGACGTCGGCGCCGGCGGCGTTTCCAACGCTCTCCCCGAGCTCGTCAACGACGGCGGCCGCGGCGGCAAATTCAACCTCCGAGCAGTCCCCAACGACGAGCCCGGCATGTCCCCTCTCGAAATCTGGTGCAACGAATCCCAGGAACGCTACGTCATGGCCGTCCCAGTCGCTCACCTCGCGACCTTCCGCGCCCTCTGCGAACGCGAACGCTGCCCTTTCGCCGTCGTCGGCGAGGCCACTGAAGAAAAACAACTCGTCCTCGAGGATCTTCATTTCAAGAACCGCCCCATCGATCTCCCGCTCGACGTGCTCCTCGGCAAACCGCCGCGTATGCACCGTACCGATACCACGCAAAAACGCCCGCAGCACCCCCTCGACCTCACGTCCCTCACCACTGGCTTGTCATTGCGCGGAGCCACCGGCGACGCAGCCAGCCCTCCCGCTAAACCCGGCGGGTCACGCGCTTCCGCTCCGCGCTCCGGCGCTCAGCCTTCAGTTCTCAACGCTCAGCTTCAGGTCGCCACCGAGCGCGCCGCCCTCGCCGAAGCCATCCGCCGCGTACTCTCCCACCCGACCGTAGCCGACAAAACATTCCTCATCTCCATCGGCGACCGCACGCTCGGCGGCCTCATCGCCCGCGACCAAATGGTCGGCCCGTGGCAGGTCCCCGTCGCTGACTGCGCCGTCACCGCTGCCGCCTTCGACGTTTACACGGGCGAGGCCATGTCGATGGGCGAACGCACACCCGTCGCCGTCAACAACGCCCCCGCTTCCGCCCGCCTCGCCGTCGGCGAAGCCCTCACCAATCTCGCCGCCGCGCAAATCGGCGACCTCGGCAAGGTAAATCTTTCCGCCAACTGGATGGCCGCCCCCGCGATCCCCGGCGATGGCGCCGATCTCTACGCCGCCGTCCAAGCCGTCGGCCTGGAACTCTGTCCCGCGCTCGGCATCACCATCCCGGTCGGCAAAGACAGCATGAGCATGAGCACGGTCTGGAACGATGCCGCCACCGGTGAGAAAAAACGCATCACCGCCCCCGTCTCGCTCATCGTCTCCGCCTTCGCCCCCGTCGCCGACATCCGCCTGACCCTCACGCCGCAACTCCAGCGCCCCACCTTGGAGCCCGTTGAAGTGGGCAGTTTAACTGCAAGTCCCGCGGCCAACGCTGCACCGTCAACTCCCCTCTTAAACAGCGATCAGCAGCAGGACACCGTCTTGCTCCTGATCGATCTCGGCC
>Ga0209550_10003726_pt1 | contig 14515 bp, 12 predicted proteins | sample LauGreSuBDMM15SN_2_FD_187567 | JGI IMG/M metagenome (GOLD analysis project Ga0209550, IMG submission 187567) | Freshwater lake microbial communities from Lake Michigan, USA - Su13.BD.MM15.SN (SPAdes) (version 5) | ecosystem: Environmental > Aquatic > Freshwater > Lake | place: Lake Michigan...
GGCTTATTGATAAAGGCGGCAAGAGATCTCAATTTGGATCTCGAAAAGAGTTTTATGGTGGGAGATCGTTGGCGCGATATTGCCGCGGGACAAGCTGCAAAATGTCAATGTTTTTTTATCGACTATGGATACCTGGAAAAAGGGCCAGCTTTACCCTTTACGAAGGTATCATCACTCATTGAAGCTACTACTTTGATTTTGGAGAATTCGAATGAAACGTTCAATTGAGAGTTTAAAAGTCAAAATCTTTGCAGATGGTGCTGATTTAGTAGGAATGTTGGAAATGAATTCAAAGAACTACATAAAAGGTTTAACAACAAATCCAACACTTATGCGCAATGCCGGGATAACCCATTATAAAGACTTCGCATTAGAAGTGTTGTCACAAATAACCGAAAAACCTATCTCTTTTGAAGTGTTTAGTGATGATTTAGAAGAAATGAAACTCCAAGCTCTTCAAATAGCAAGCTGGGGTAAGAATGTTTATGTAAAGATACCCGTAACCAATACTTTCGGAATCTCTACCACTCCTATTATCAAGCACCTTGTCGAAAGTGAGGTTAAAGTCAACATTACGGCTGTGATGACTTCTGGGCAGGTTGAAAGAATTGCAGATGTGCTTTCTACAGATGTTCCAAGTTATGTTTCTATATTTGCTGGTCGCATCGCGGATACGGGACATGACCCTGTTCCATTAATGAAGCAAGCTTTAGTAATTTTGAAGAAATTGAAAAATACTGAACTAATTTGGGCTAGCCCTCGAGAAGTGTTAAATATCTATCAGGCCGATGAAATTGGATGTCATGTGATTACAGCAACTAGTAGTATTCTTGCTAAAATAGAATTGTTGGATAAGAATCTAGAAGACTACTCGCTAGATACTGTAAAAATGTTTTTCAATGACGCAAAGTCTGCAGGATTCAGTCTGTAACTGTTGAAAAGTATGAGGTTCATCAGATTTACAGACTAGACGTCTTGATCATCCCGCAGTATTTTTCTTGAACGAATTTTTTGTGCCAAGAAATAAGCGGCAAACAACCACAAGAATGGTTCAACGAAGGCAACCCGATGACGAATTTGGGTGGCACTTGGAATGAGTGAAATTGTAAAACCGACAGACAAAATTAGGAAGTAATTTCTTAAGATTTTATTTGGAACGGACAAATTGCGACGTGACAGATACCAGAGCGCAAAAATACTCAGCGGGAGCCATAAAGTAAGACTAATCAATGCAATTTCCACACCATATGCACCAATCACCGTATAAGGCCTCCATACCGCAAAAGATTTTACAATTAGAACAAATGCACTTCCAAAAGGGTCCTCAGTGCATGAAGATATAGCTCTTGTCAAAAACTCACGATCAAGTTGGGAGAATGAGATTTCGGGTTGCTTACCAATGATACTACTTCGTAAATTCTCTAAGTAAGCGAAATACTCACGATTGATTCGGCTATTTTCATCAACTGAGATTAACCCTAAGTACTGAGGCAAAAATTGTTGGCGGCACGCTAGTAAAGCATTCAGCCCACCATTTGTCGAGAGAAAAACAAACCCCCCATATAACTTCGCAAGAAGGACTTCGTATAAAGTAAAGAAACAAAAGAAAATGGAAATTACAGTTGCGTACAAGGGCCATTTTTGGTCCCTAGTAAACCAAATATAAAAAAGCAAAATTGATAAGAGAATGAATGGTATGAGTATGTTTGGTCGTATAGTAAGCGCAATAAAACCCGATAGAGGAAAGCCGATGGCTTGAATAATCGAAATCTTTGGCTTTTCGGGTGGTAGCAAGAATAGATAGGCCCAAAAAAGAATTATTAATGTTACAAGGCCTTCGACTTGAACATCGGTCGCTGCGAATAAAACAAAAGGATCTAATGAAAATAGTAGAGCAGCACTAACCCAGAAAAGTCGTGGAAGCCCCATACAAATGCCTATTCGCGCAACTAAAAATACGGATAAACCATGGCAAATCGACAGGAGTACTTTGAAAAGAGCGAGCGAACTTCCCCCACCCAACAAAAATGTCGCTGACAGAAGCCCAGAAAAACCTAAAGGAGAGTTAAAAAGTTGAGGCCGTTGAAGCATGTAATTCCAACCCTGAGTGATTGCTTCAGCCTGACTAATAAAGATTACGGCGTCCGGGTAGTGAGTTGATTCGAGGCCTCGAATACTGGCTAAAACAAAACAAAAGACTGCACCTGTAATGCCTAATCCGAGTGGAAGCCAAGCTTTTATTCGGGTCTCAAAAGCTTGCATCTCTTAAGGATACCAAATCCTTAGTCACTCATGGCTGAAATCTAATCCAGATTCAAATATGTTCTAGCAGGAAGGTGCATCCAGAGAATTAGCTAGGGACTTGAGAGAGAACTTCAGAGGGTGTACGAACTTTTCAAAGAACTATTAATGTTTGAGTGATCTCTAGACTAGTTTAGTCAAAAAAATTAGTTTATCAGAGTCACTATTCTTCTTTACTGTGAAAGTCCAAAAAGGTTCAACATCAGAAAACTTAAGAGTTGATAAATCAAAGCCTGCATTTCCAAGCATCTCTGTAATCTCTTTCTTAGAAAACCTTTGCTCAAGTCTTGTACCAAAGCGGTCCAGGGCATCATTTTGAAGCATCACAAAAGGCATATTGGCGTAGTGGTGCAGAGGGAAATTCGAAATATTCTTTTCAACATTACTCAACAGTTTTGCCATACGAGCCAAAGGAAAATAAACCAACGCAGCGATGGCTCGGGCAATTAATTTACGCAGGGCGTATGGTAGTCGACTAATTACCCAACGTAGTGAATTTGACGCCCAAAATAACCCACGGTAGTAGAGAGGCTTATTCTCTAGTTTGTAGTACAAGTAGCAGAAAAAGACTCCATCACTTTTAATCTTGCTAGCAATATCCTTAATTGCTAAACGAGTATCAGGGATATGATGGAGCACGCCAAGTGACATGGCTAAATCTAGTGATTCAGTAGCAATTGAATTATCTCCAACTGTTTCTTGGAGTATCTTTATCCGAGATTCCTTAGAAAATTTATTCTTTAGAACTTTGTTTGCACCATCACTGGGTTCAAGTGCATAAACTAAAGAGAAGTATGGCAATAGTCGAGAAGTCCAACGACCGCTACCCGCACCAAAATCTGCAGCCACTGAGGACTTTCTATTGAACTGGCTTAAATCAAGAGGGGTGCAATATGCCAAGAACTGGGAATCCAATGCATCATCAGTTTCACTTTCGGCATAATCAAAGGCGGCCCATTCATGGCCAAAACTATCAATGACCTGTTGATCAAGGTTCTGGTCTTTTTCATGCTGATTCATGGAACCCCTAACTACTTCGGTTTTTACATTCGAAATGCTAGTGGTATTCAGAATCCATTCATGCATTCACCCGCAGATAGCGGTCAGAGATTCAGGAAACTCGCCCCCAAGCCCTTAGAATTGCCCACATGAGAAAAGTTGCAGTTACCGGTGGCGCTGGATTTATCGGTTCTAACTTAACAATGCGCTTAATATCCGAAGACTATGAAGTCGTGGTCATCGATGATTTAAGTACTGGCTTGCTTTCGAATGTTAACCAGAGTAAATCAACTTTTCACCAGATTTCAATCACAGATTCAAGGATGTTGGCTTCGGCTCTCGACGGATGTGAAACCATATTTCACCTAGCTGCACGCGGATCTGTTCCGCGCTCAATAAAGAATCCGGTAGCAACCCACGAGGTAAATGCAACCGGAACACTAAATGTCTTAGAAGCTGCCAGGGCAAGTGGTGCACATGTTGTGTTTTCATCATCATCATCTGTTTACGGTCGCAATATGCAGCTACCCAAGGATGAATCAATGTGGCTTGGTCCCATGACTCCATATGCAGCAAGTAAGTTATCTGCAGAAGGCTATGTGCAGGCTTATGCTTCGGCTTATGACGTGCCAACTACGTTGTTGCGCTTCTTTAATGTTTTTGGACCACGTCAACGTCCAGATCATGAATACGCTGCAGTACTTCCAAAGTGGATCTGGCTTGCAATGCAGGGTAAGCCAATTGATGTTTATGGTGACGGCACAGCCTCACGAGATTTCACATACGTTGAAACTGTGCTGGATATAGCAATGACAGCGATGAAAGAAAAAATCATCACTGAAGGTGCTATGAATCTTGCGTATGGCAACAGAATCTTCCTCAATGACACTATCAAGATGCTAAAGAAACACTTTCCAGATTTGCAAGTCAATCACAGGGAAAATCGCTTAGGCGATGTAAAAGAATCTCAAAATGCGCCAAGTCTATTAAAGTCTCTATTCCCAGCCGTCACCCCAAAACCATTTGAAGAAGCACTTGCTGAGACTGTTATGTGGCTAAAAGAGTTTGGTCAGAGCGTGGCCAACGGTCCTAAGACTGTGGATTAAAAAGCACTGTATGTGTGGAATTACTGGTGGTATTGGTCCGAGTGCACCTCAACAACTATTGCTTAATGCTCAGCTTAAATCTATTGCGCATCGTGGACCTGATGATAGCGGATTCTATTTAAATCACGGTGTTGGGCTTGGTATGTGCCGTTTAGCCATTGTTGAAATTGCAGCGGGCAAGCAGCCAGCAACAGATGTCACTGAGCAAATTCATATCGTGTGGAATGGTGAGATATACAACTATCGTGAACTTCGGGCCGAGCTTGAAGGCCGTGGAGTTCATTGCCGAGATACAAGTGAATCTGAGGTTGTCATCAACCTTTACCTTGAGTTTGGCCTAGAGTTCCTAAATAAACTCAATGGAATGTTTGCAATAGCGATTCATGATGCACGAAATAACTCACTTCACCTTATCCGTGATCGAATGGGTAAGAAGCCGCTATGGACATCCCAATTAAACGATGGAACCCTTTTCTTTGCATCAGAAGTTCGCGCATTAATGCTGGCTCGTCCAGATAGAACTCTTCGAACTGAGATGATCGCAGAAGTTATGCAATACGGCTATATCAACTCTCCAAACTCAGCATTCAATGAAATACACCAAGCACCGCCAGCAAGTGTAACAAGTTGGAGCGATGGTAAAATTACCACCGCTACCTATTGGACTCCAGACTTTGACACGAAGATTGATATCTCTTATGAAGATGCTCTTGAAGTTACTAAAGAGCTAATTGAGGCAGCAGTATCGCGCCGCCTAATATCTGAACGTCCACTGGGTTCATTCTTGAGTGGTGGATATGACTCAACGGTTGTGACGGCTTATATGGCCAAGTTGATGAAAGAGAAAGTTCAAACTTACTCAATCGGTTTCCACAGTGCGGCGTTTAATGAAGCCCATCATGCAAAGCAGGTAGCTAGCTACTTAGGAACTAACCATCATGAAGAAATACTGAGTCCGGATCCTGCCCTAGTCATTGAAAAAATTTCACAGGTTTTAGATCAGCCTTTTGCTGACTCATCGATAATTCCGACCTATTTACTCGCTAAATTTGCCCGCGAAAACCTGATAGTCGCACTTGGTGGGGACGGTGGAGATGAAGTTTTTGGGGGATATGACCGTTATTTAGCAACTCCGGCTCTGCAAAAACTGAACCCATTTTTAGGATTAATCCGTAAAGGTTTGAGTCTTACAGGTAAAAAGTCAATCGGGAAGTTTAGAAAGATTAATCGAGTTGGTTCTCAACTTTCGCCTAAATCTTCATTGGCTGATAGGTATAGCTCAATCCTGTCGCTAGCTCAACATCAGGATCTAATCAAAATTCTTAATCCGAATGTTTACTCAAATAATGCCAAAATTGCTTATGAGCAGCAATTTCAAGCTGGCAATTTATCTTCTTTTGATCGGATGATTCGTTCAGATTTTGCTGCTTATTTACCCGGAGACTTATTGGTTAAAGTTGATATTGCGACTATGGCTAATAGCCTAGAATTACGATCACCTATGCTTGATGTAAATGTTGTTGAGTGGGGTGTATCTCTGCCTCGTAAATACAAAGTAAGGGGTTTTGAGACTAAACACATTCTTAAAGATGTCGCTCGTTCCCTTGTCCCGGCGGAGTTGATTGACAGGCCTAAAATGGGTTTTGGAATTCCTCGAGCCGAATGGCTCCGCACCGGAATGAAAGAAATGCTTGTTGACACTCTCACCGATTCAACAGCCACTCAGCGTGGCTGGTTTAATTCAACTGATGTAAATAGAGTGATTAATACCCATTTGGCCGGTCAAGATAAGGACAACCAGTTATGGCCAATGTTGATGCTTGAATTGTGGGCTAGGACTTGGCTGGACTAGACAAGAGTTTCTTATAGAGCACCTCGTGGTCAGTTACTAACCGTTGGATACCAAAATGTGCCAAGGTAAATTCTTGAGCTGTACTACCCATTTGACTGCGCAAAGACGCGTTATTGGCTACTTTTTCAAGGGCATTCGCTACTTCCTGAACGTCCAGTCCGGTAATAACTCCAGATAAACCGTCTAAGACAATCTCAGGAATTGATCCAACATTTGTTGTGACAACAGGGAGTGCCGCCATGCCAGCCTGAATTAAACTCAATGGAGTTCCTTCGTTATCACTTGTTAACACGACAATATCTGCAGCTGCCAAAACTCTTTCTATATTACTCTGCCAACCAAGAACTTTGACAGGCAGATTCTCTGCAGCAATTCTCTCTTTACAGGCCTCCAGCAATTCCCCATCTCCAGCGATGAAAAAATCTAATTTAACATTTCGCTTTTTGATTTCACTAACAACATCAAGAAAGCGGTCAGGACGTTTAATGCGCGTAACTCGCCCAATAAATGCACATTGTACTTTTTCAGTATCGAGATTAAAAAATTCCTGTGATTCAACTTTAGATGGCAAATCTCCGATCTCTACACCCGGAGGCATTAGACTAAATTTTTCCATTCTCCCTATGCCTGCATGCAATAGATCTTGTCGCACCCTATTCCCAACCGCCAACAATTGCTGAGTCCTAGCAGCCAAAATTTTTTCAACGATTACTACTAATGATCTTTTAATTGAGCCAAAGTAGCCTATTAGTAAATGACCATGGAATGTATGCACTCGAATAGATTTTTGGAATGAAACAAGAGAAGCAATGCGACCCAAGAATCCTGCTTTTGCTGTGTGGGTATGAATAATGTGTGGTTTGAATTCACGTATAGCTTTTACCAAAGCTAAAAATGCCTTGACATCTCCACGGATACTCACGTGCCGACCTAATCCCTCAATGCGCGTAGCATTGATATCCACCGCAACTGATGATAAATAATCGGCTTCATCGGCTGTGCAGAAACCAGTAAAGAGGCGATGATCAAATTTAGTGGTATCTAATCCCCGCATGAGTCCTGAAACCTGAACTGCTGGCCCACCTACATTCATGCGGGCGATAATGCGCATAACCCTGATGGGACCGTCTTTATGTGGGTTCATCTCCCAATCTTCTCTCAATTGGGCTGTAATCGCTGAATTCAGGCACTAATTTGATTGTGCCCACCAGGATGGTCTCTCGAAACAGTTAGAATTCCAGCCGTGAGCAGCGAGAAGAGCCGGACTTTAGCGATAATCGGGCAAGGCTATGTTGGCCTTCCTTTAGCGATGGCCGCTGTAGACGCAGGTTGGATTGTGATTGGTATTGATAATTTAGATGCCAAAGTTGGCCAGATCAACTCTGGTAAGAGCCCAGTTGAAGACATCTCAGATGCCCGGCTCGGAACGGCACTTATAAGTGGGGCATACGCAGCAACAACTGATTTCTCAGCTGTTGCTCAAGCCTCAGTCATCACAATCTGTGTTCCTACACCGTTGGATAACAAACGGGAACCCGATCTCTCGCTATTGCAAAGTGCAGCAGCTGCGATAGCTCCGTATGTTTCAAATGAAACCTTAGTTATAAGTGAGTCAACTTCTTATCCAGGCACATTGCGTGAAGTCATTATTCCTATAATAGCTTCACTCAAGCCTAAAGATTCTCACAATATTTACTTTGCCAGTGCACCTGAGCGGGTGAACCCGGGAGATTCAGTTTGGAATCAAAAGAACACTCCACGTCTCATTGGGTCTCTTGATGGTGCATCCCAGGCAAAAGCTCTTGCATTTTATGAATCTATCTGTGATGCTGCTATTCCAGTTTCGACTCCTGAGATTGCCGAGGCCGCAAAACTTCTTGAGAATACTTTTCGTTTAGTAAATATTGCATTAGTCAACGAGTTCACCCGTTTGTGCGCCGCAAAAGGCATAAACGTCCATGAAGTTATCGACGCTGCGTCATCAAAACCTTATGGATTTATGGCTTTTAGACCAGGCGTTGGGGTTGGGGGGCACTGTATCCCAGTGGACCCTTTGTATCTAACGTGGTGGGCACGGCAAAGTGGTGAAAGAGCAGAGTTTATAGAAACTGCAGATGCAATAAATCACGCAATGCCAGAATATGTTGCACAACGTGCCCTTGCAATTGTGGATCCTTTGATCATTAAGCCCAGAATCTTGGTACTTGGTGTTGCTTATAAACCTGGCGTGGGTGACGTGCGCGAGACGCCAGTTACAGAACTTCGAAATTACTTAATCGCAAAAGGTGCAATTGTTGCATGGCATGATCCGCTTGTACCAGTGTGGGAAGGCTCAAAACCAGTTGAATTAGGATGGGAATGTGATGTTGCAATCCTTGCAACATCACAACCCGGGATGGATTTTGAGCGACTTCTTGAACGGGGGATTCCAATTCTTGACTGTACGAACTCATTAAAGAATCGAGAAGGCATTATCTCTCTCTAAGAATTTTTCTTCATTTCTACAGAGATGTCTTTAATGATTGTGGATAGATCCCTTTGAGGCTTCCAACCAACCAGATGCCTAATCAATTCAATATTTGGCACGCGTCGTTCCATATCTTCAAAACCATCACCATAAGCCTCTTCATAAGGGACAAATTCAATCTTACTACTGGAATTCGTTTCAGCGATAATTTTCTGTGCTAATCTCATTATTGAAATCTCAAAGTTATTTCCAATATTAATAACCTTGCCAATCGTATTTTCAGCAAATGCAATTGCAGTTATAGCATCAATCACGTCATAGACATGAGCGAAACAGCGGGTTTGGTTGCCGTCACCATAAATAGTGATGGGCTCATTAGCTAGCGCTGACTTAACAAATCGTGGGACAACCATTCCATACGCACCAAGTTGCCGTGGGCCAACTGTGTTAAAGAATCTTACAATTCTAGTTTGAAGCTTTTTTTCAATAAAGTATGCATAAGCTAAAGATTCATCAATTGCTTTTGCCTCGCTATAGGACCAACGTAATGTGGTTGGACTACCAAGAATTCGATCGTCACTCTCTTTGAGGGAGTCTGAAATATTCTTGCCATATACCTCACTACTACTTGTGAGAAACACCGGGACTTTTCTTTCATTAGCAGCCTCTAGGACATTTTCGGTTCCACGAATATTTGTAAGTAAACTTGCTAGTGGATTGTTTACGATGTTGAAAACACCAACAGCTGCAGCTAGGTGGAAAACATATTCGACATTGTCTATCAGTGGGGATAATTGACGGGTGTCTAGAATTGATCCTTCTATAAATTTAAAGTTTTCATTACCAATAAGTTCAGCTAAATTTGAGGCTCTCCCAGTGGAGAGGTTATCGATTGCAGTCACTTCATGCCCAACTTGAATTAGGCGTTCACACAAATGTGAGCCTATAAATCCCGCCCCACCAGTAACTAAAATCTGCATGGCGGAAGCCTACTTATAATATTCATTTATGCTACCTATAACCCCATTAGTTTGGCTTGTCGGTCAAAATCAGGTATGGAATCACGAACTTCCTCGAATCCCCCAGCTGCAATTATCTTTCCGTCAGATAAGTACATGACAATGTCAGCGTTTCTCACAGTGGACAAGCGGTGCGCGATCATAATTACAGTTGATGACCCACGTAATCCATAAATTGCTTCAGAAATACTTGCCTCAGTTTCAGCATCCAATGAACTTGTAGCTTCATCTAGAACTAAGAGATGTGGCTTTGTGAACATAGCGCGAGCTATTCCTAAGCGCTGACGTTGGCCACCACTTATTTTGGCTCCACGCTCACCGACTTGGGTATCTAGACCATCTGCTAGCCCTTCAATAAATTTATCTAAGTGCGCAATCCTAAGCGCACTCATCACCAATTCATCTGTCGCGGCCTCAAGGGGATAACCCAAGGCCACATTCTCTCGGATAGTTCCCGACGCAATTACAACATCCTGGGGTACATAGGAAATCGCGCCGGGCCATTTTGCCACAGCTTCAAGTGGAGGAAGTCCAGAAATCAACACCCTGCCCTTATCAGGAGGAAGGACCCCCAATAAAACATCAATTATAGTTGTCTTGCCAGCTCCTGAGGTCCCAACTATCGCAACAGATCGCCCAGCGGGTACCACCATCGATACATCTGAAATTGCAGGGCCTAACTTACGTGGGTACGTAAAACTTGCATTCTCTATTGTTATTACTGAATCAAATCCCGAATGAGTTGTGTCGACTGTATCAATAAAATTTTCAGCCAGCGCAGTATTACCAAGTTCATCAATGAGATCTAATGTCGGTTTCGCTTGCCCAATTGCAGAGCGGATCATTATCATGCCTTGCTGGATTCTTAGGACAGCAGGTGCAATACGTGTTCCAGCAGTTAAAAATACTGCAAGAGTTCCTACCGCATGCATGGCATCCTGAAATAGAAATTGCCCTGCCCCAATCAGTAATGCTCCAAGAATTACTGAGGTTTCAATAACATACTTCCCCACGTATGGCATGAAGAAAATTTCTGCTGAGATATCGGCAAGTGAATATCGTAATTTACCTATCTCTCTTGCATAATAATCTCGACGATTTCGTACGACTGATTCTCTGTAAGAGCTAAATACTTCAACAATTTTCTCATTACTGAGAATGTTTAGCTCAGAGCTCTTTATACCAAGGGAGCTTGCACGGACATTCATAAATCGGTACAAAAAGAATCCAATTATTGCAAAGATAAGCGTTGTACCAAACGCAGTAGTTGGATCAATTATGAACAAGCTAATCATCATTATTATCAAAAGTGCAAAATCAGCTATTAAAACAACTGAGGTTGCAATAACATATATAACTATTAACTCAACTCCTCTTGTAACAGCATAGAGTGTTTCTTGCGTAGTACGGGCTTGAACAACCAAATAAGGATGCGACAACAAACGAGAAATCAAATTAGAAGAGACATGAGCTCCACGACGGCTTAAGAAAAACAAGATACGACGAGTAAAGAATATAGATATAATTGTTCGACCTATCAATAAGGCAATTGCGATCAGCGACAAAACTACTATTTGAGTTTCGAAAGTTGATTTAGACAGACTTAAAACGTCGAGAGCCCTAGTAATGTAATCACTTTGTTGACCTTGTTGTAGTTTGCTTACCGATAGTACGCCTAGAAGTCCGATAGCTAGAACACCTAAGAGGTCCAGCAAGCTCATTGAGATATGAATCAGTGTCACCAATTGAACTTTTCGCTGGTCCGCTCTTGACAAGATTGCGAATGACCGCCGAATTGTACTCATGCCTTCAAAATGACGAAAAGCCATCAATTCGCCCCCAAGTGATTAAATCCCATAGACGTAACTTTAGTGAATTTATTCAAACGATATTGCAACTTTAGATCATTTCGCCACTACAGCCATGAAACCGTATTTTACGGGAGCAAAATTCTTGAATGGGAAGGTAATCTGCTTCAATATTTTGGTGGCCCATCCGGAGACTAAGTTGTTTCAAGGAGCCCACGTTAGAGATTGAATTCTACTCCTAAGTGTTTGCTCAGGATGCCACCCAGCTGTAAAGATTTGTGCTCCCACACTCGCTACTATTCGCTTATTTAGCCCCAGGATTTCACCAGAGTAATCCAAGAGTTCTGAGTCAAGTCCTAACTCAAGGCAAATCATCTCAGAAAGGCTTCTAACCGTGGTCCCGTGTCCTGTGCCAACATCAACAAAATGCTCCAAATTGTTTGAAATTGAAAATGAAACTACAGATGCAATCTCCGAAGTATGTGTCCAATCCATTTCAAAATTTGGCGTACGAATTGAAAAAGACTTCCCATTTTTTAGAGATGAAATCAGTCCAGGAATAAATCTCTCGCTTTTCTCATTTGGTCCAAAAGCTTGAAAAACGCGAAGCCAGTTGGTCTTCTTACCGAATGACATACCAATCTTGAGTAGCTCAAGCCCAGTTTCAATCTTTGTTTTCGAATAAATATCTGTTGCTAGAAGTGGTGTTTCTCTTGCATCGCATCTTCCAGGATTATTACCATATTCACTCATCGTGCCAATTCCAATAAAAGCTTCTGAACCTAATTCAAAACTAAGTTTAGCAAATTCTAATGTAGCATCTTTATAGCTTGTGTTTAATTCACTTGTCCAAAATTTCCCATGCTCCGTAACCCAAGCAGTACTTATCACAATATCCGGCTTTGTATCAAGTAAGGCAACTTTCAAACTATTTATCTCAAAGAGATCAGCCCTATAAGAAACTCCTCGTATTTCATATTGCTCATTTGGCGAAAAAGTTATTACCTCATATCCATCTTTCCTAAGGGTATTTACTATTGGTGCGCCCAAGAAACCTTTAGCTCCAAGCACTACGACCCGTTTCACTTGACTCTCAACCCCTTCTTCGCAAATTTATGTAATTAAAATCGAATATACACGCAAAAGTAACACATCAAAGGCAAGGTAAAGTTTTTTTGCTAAAAAATTGCGGGTGAGTTCAAAAAAATCAATAATCTATGCTTGCTATCGATGGTGCGGGATTAATTGGGAGTCACCTTATGAATCGGGTCATTCAGAAACACACAGAACCTTAGTTGTAATAAGTGATGTCTTTTCAATTAAGTTTGGTCGCCTCACGAATTTTCTCAACAAACCATTCTCGTACAATCCTTTCGCTGAGATAGTTTTCATACCATCTTCTCATTTCATTCGAATAATTGATTTGAACAATTGTAGAATCTTGCAGTTTTGTTAGTTGGCTACAAATTTCATCAGGGGTCTTTGCAATTAAAAATGGATTAAATTTGAATTGGCTGTACATAAAATTTGAATCTACATGGGTAATGAATGGCTTCCCATGGGCGGCAGCTTCCAATGCGGTTTGCCCAAACCAACCAGCACCAAAATCACCCAGAACAACATCACAATCCCGATACAGGAATGCCATTTCAGCATTAGTTAGTCGGTCTCCTTGCGAAGGGCTCCTGATCCACTCAATCGAGCTCTCAGCCCCAAGGCTACGAATTAATTCAATAACTTTTTCCTTATCAGGAGAAAGTGAATTATCAATTAAAAGCAATTTTGCGTCACAGTTTGTATTGGCTTGAAACTTCAAGAAACCGCGAATTGCTTCTTCTACTCCTTTTGTCTGCCCTGTTACTAAATCCTCTTCCGATTTGGTAAGCATTAATCTACCTGGGAAAAAAACAAGAAATTTATTCTGTAAGGTATTAAACTTAGTAAATGGGGATTTGGTTCCATAAATTAAGTTATGTGCCTTATAATTGATAGGGAAGGGTACAAAATTTTTTAGAACTATATCTTTACGGATGTTTCTTAAACTATCCTCAAACACCGGGAATGGAGACGCCCAAATTTGATCTACTGCCCTTATTCGAGATCTCTGGGTGGTTGCAATTAGAAAACGTTTACACTTTTGTCTGTAATTTGTTGATCTCTTCAGCATAAGTTTTTGAAATGGTTGAACTGTTAGGTCAAAACCAATTGGGAGAAACACCGTTTTAGATCCGCGCTTTGGAAAAGCAAATAGTGGGGCATCATCCCCAAGTAGGTATAAATCGGCTGAAATTTGGTGCCGCTTCCAAAATTTACCTTTTATTAGGTTAGTAGGGTGTCTAACATTACTTCCAACTGGATAAATCCAATTGCAGTTTTCAGGGATTTCTGATTTATAGAATTCGTATTCACTGTCATGGAGGTATACATGAATCCGAATGTCTTCGGAGCAATTTACTAACTCTGCGATTTTGAGAAATGAAAATCCAAACGCTGCTACCTCTATCATGTGTTCAACTTTACTGCATAATTGTATTTAAAATCACGATGCGAAATCTTGGAAAAGTCGACTAGTTTATCTCCGGGCAGAATTGCGATGGGGGCGCTGACGGCCATATTGACACCAGAAATGTCTTGATTTACCAATATCAATTCTCCAATGGTGCCTTGGCTGCCGATGTTCGCGTCTATCTGGGAGATTGCATTATGGCGCATATAGGCTGCTTGGCTGATTGAGAATGATTCAAAATCGATAGATTGCATGCGACATGCTTTCGACTTCACAACACGAAAGTGAGAATTCATTTGTACTCCAACTTAGGATCAAGATCGACTTTCAACAAGTAATCCACTATTTTTTTGCAATAGACTTACGACAATTCACTCTTTATTAAACTGATCTTCAAATCATAGTTGGACGTTGTTGTATCAGCTATCACAAAGTGCAGATTCTCAAAATTTGAAGA
>Ga0209550_10003727_pt1 | contig 14513 bp, 4 predicted proteins | sample LauGreSuBDMM15SN_2_FD_187567 | JGI IMG/M metagenome (GOLD analysis project Ga0209550, IMG submission 187567) | Freshwater lake microbial communities from Lake Michigan, USA - Su13.BD.MM15.SN (SPAdes) (version 5) | ecosystem: Environmental > Aquatic > Freshwater > Lake | place: Lake Michigan, USA...
GCCGGATCAAGTCCGGCATGACATCAGGGAAAGTCTGCGCCTTTGCGGGTACACAGAGCGCAAATCACTTTGTCATCCCGGGCTTGACCCGGGATCCATGACTCCCAACCGGGTTCCATGACCCCTCCCTCCTTGACCACCCCACCAAAGGACCCCCCATGACCAACCCCTTGCTCAACGCCACCGGCCTGCCCCTGTTTGACCGCATTGCCCCCGAGCATGTGGCACCGGCCCTGGACGAACTGCTGGCCGCCGCAGAAAAAGCACTGGACACCGTCACCGCCGCCGACTTCCCAGCCGACTGGAAAGCCATCGCCCAGACCTTGGACGTGAGCACCGAGCGACTGGGCATGGCCTGGGGCGCGGTCTCGCACCTCAACAGCGTGGCCGACACCCCCGAATTGCGCGCCGCCTACAACGCCGCCTTGCCCCGCGTCACCGAGTTCTGGACGCGCCTGGGCAGCGACGAGCGCCTGTATGCCAAATACAAAGCCATTGACGCCGCCAGCCTCAACACCGAGCAAACGCAAGCCCGCAAAAACGCCCTGCGCGGCTTTGTGCTGGGCGGTGCAGAGCTTCAGGGCGCCGACAAAGAGCGCTACGCCGCCATCCAGGAACGCTTGGCCGAGATCACCCAAAAGTTCAGCGAAAACACTTTGGATGCGACCGACAAATTTGCGCTCTTTGTCAACGAAGATCAACTGAAAGGCGTGCCCGCCGACGTGGTGCAGGCCACCCGCGATGCCGCCCAAAAAGAAGGCCAAGAAGGCCACCGCCTGTCGCTCAAAATGCCGGTGTATTTGCCCGTGATGCAGTTTGCCGACAGTGGCGCTTTGCGCGAGCAACTCTACAAAGCCCACGTCACCCGCGCCTCGGACCAAGCCCCCGAAGCCACCCAACATTTCGACAACACCCCCTTGATGAAAGAAATCCTGGACCTGCGCCAGGAAGAAGCCCGCCTGCTCGGATTTGACAACTACGCCCAAGTGTCGGTCGTGCCCAAGATGGCCGAGTCACCCGAAAAAGTCATCAGCTTCTTGCGCGACCTGGCGGCCAAAGCCCGCCCCTTTGCCGAAAAAGACCTGGCCGACCTGCGCGAATTTGCAGCCAACACCCTGGGCATCACTGGCCCACTGAACGCTTGGGAGGTGCCTTACCTGAGCGAAAAACTCAAGGAAGCCCGCTACAGCTTCAGCGAGCAAGAGGTCAAACAGTACTTCACCGCCCCGAAAGTGCTGGCCGGGCTGTTCAAGATCATCGAAACCCTGTTCGAAGTCAACATCCGCGCCGACCAAGCCCCGGTCTGGCACTCCGCCGTGGGCTTTTACCGCATCGAACGCGAAGGCCAACTGGTGGGCCAGTTCTACCTGGACCCCCCAGCCCGCGCCGGCAAACGCGGCGGTGCCTGGATGGACGATGTGCGCGGCCGCTGGCAGCGCCCCGACACGGGCGTCCTGCAAACCCCCGTGGCGCATTTGGTGTGCAATTTCGCCGAAGGCGTGAACGGCCAGCCCGCCTTGCTCACGCACGACGACGTGATCACCCTCTTCCACGAATTTGGCCACGGCCTGCACCACATGTTGACGCAGGTGAACGAGCGCGACGTCTCGGGCATCAGCGGCGTGGAATGGGACGCGGTGGAATTGCCCAGTCAGTTCATGGAAAACTTTTGCTGGGAATGGTCGGTGCTGCGCCACATGACGGCCCATGTGGAAACCGGCGAGCCCCTGCCCCGCGCCCTGTTCGACAAAATGCTGGCCGCCAAAAACTTTCAAAGTGGACTGCAAACCCTGCGCCAGATCGAGTTTTCGCTGTTTGACATGCTGGTGCACTCAGAACACGACCCGGCGCAAGACTTCATGCCGCTTCTCAGCCAAGTGCGTGACGAAGTAGCCGTGATGCGCCCACCCGCCTTCAACCGCATGGCCCACACCTTCAGCCACATCTTTGCTGGCGGTTACGCCGCCGGTTATTACAGCTACAAATGGGCCGAGGTGCTGAGCGCCGATGCCTACGCAGCCTTTGAAGAAACAGCGGCCGCCGACGGCACGCCGAGCGTCGAAACCGGACGCCTTTACCGCCAAGCCATTTTGGAAGCGGGTGGCAGCCGCCCGGCGCTCGAGTCGTTCAAAGCCTTCCGGGGCCGCGAGCCGAGCCTGGATGCGCTGCTACGGCATCAGGGCATGGTGGCCGGTTGATGGCAAGGAATTCATAGGGATGCAGAGCTTGAAGTCTGGCTTCGTGCCAAGCGCAAGGCTGGATGCTTCAAAAGACCTACGTACTGAACCGGATTCATCACGATCTGATCAATAAACTGCTATAGTTCTTCTATTTTTATAAAAAATAACAACTTCAACAATAGAACCACCGCCTCGATGCTTTCGAGATGGTTTCAAACATAGACAGATTAATGGTGCTATTGATTGTATTTTTCCTAAATCCAACCGTTTTTACTCTGCCTCAAAAATGTTGATCAAATCACGACGTTTGATATCACCGTCCCGCCACGCTGCGATCACTCCTTTCGGAAACAAAAAATCTTTGAGAAAATTAGCATGACCAGTATAAATACATCCAAATTCAGAGCGTTGATGTCGGCCATTGCCGTAATTGGTAGTTTTAGCTTTTGGCACACAAGTGCGTGGGCCGTTTGTACCGACGATATCGTCATCGACCCATCTGTCACCACAACACAACTTATCTCAAATTTAATCTATCCACAAGGGTTGTGTAGTTTTACAGTCCCAAATAATCGTTCGATTTCTACTACTACTGCAAGTTACAGCTGGGGAATTTTGAACAGCCTTAGCATAATTACTTCATTAATCAATAATGGATCGATTTCAACTACTGGCAGTGAGGCTCACGGTATTGCAAATTATGGGACAATCACTTCATTAACCAATGCCGGCTCTATATCGGCTTCCAGTAATGATGCATATGGCATCTCCAATGGTGGTGTTATCGGCACACTGAACAATCAACAGGGCGCAAGTGGCAGCGCCCTAACCTATACATATAATTTACCGACCAATTACAATATTATCGTTGGAAGCTCGACTAATTACGGCAAGTTGTCGGTGACGTCTCCCACAAATGCTTTGGGTACGAGTGGCATCACTTTTAACATTTATGGAAATACCGGCACAACACTGGTGTCAGGTGTTCCTGCATCGACTTTGGCCGCCGGTACTTACAGCGGAGTAATCACCGGATTATCAATCAGCAATATCATCACAGGCAGCGGGTCCAGTGTAACAGGCACCTTCCCTGGTGGTTACAGTTGGGAATTAATTCAGACCTCTATAGCTGGTGGTATTTGGGATTTAGTGGTAAGAGAAAATTTGCCACAAAATACCCTTTCGACAGTTGCAACATCCAACAGCATCAGCGTCACTGGCACTTCTACACTCAGCACAAACGGTGGCAGTGGCTCGGGTAATGTGACCTATGCTTTGGTCAGTGGCCCATGCTCCTTGAGCGGCTCGACCTTGATAGGAACGGGTGTCGGCAGTTGTGTTGTGACCGCCACCAAAGCTGCCGACAGTACCTACGCCTCTGCAACGTCTGCACCATTGACCGTCAGCATCACCGCAGCACCAAGCTCACCTAACACCATTGGGCCAGGCTCCTCCGCCTATCTCATTAGTTTGGTCGGTGGAGTCAGCAACCCTGTTCTGTCGGGCGGCACATTGGTTTTAGCCAGCGGAGATTCTTCATCCGTACCATTTTCAATCTCCAGCAGCGGCGGCACCATTCAATCGCCGTCTTCAGGTTCAGGAAGCCTATCGGGTGTGTTGTCTGGCAGCGGGAGCTTAACGTTGACTGGCACTGGCACTACCGTCTTGTCCGGCACCAACACCTACTCGGGTGGCACGACGGTTTCAGGCGGCACACTGGTGATTTCAGGCCCTTCGCCCACGGGCACTGGCGATATTATGGTGTTGTCTGCAGGGACCTTGATGGGCACCGGCACCATTGCGGGTAACGGCTTGCTTTCCGGTGTTTTAAAACCCGGCAACTCACCCGGCTACCTGTCCATGCTGCAAAACCTCACCTTAAATTCTGGCGCCACATTCATTGAAGACATTGCCGGCACCACCCCATCGAGCAGCTCAACACCGGTCGGCGCCACGGGTTATTACGCGGTTTTGAATGTGGGCGGCCAAATGATCATCAATTCAGGCACCACCTTAACCCCGCGTTTGTCCAATCTATTCAGTGTGGGTGAACCGGGCTTTAACAGCCCCAATTACCAACCCGCACTGGGCAATGTGTTTCGGATGATCACGACCACGGGCGGTATCTCTGGGCGCTTTACCTCACTGACGCAGCCTGCAGAATTGACCAGCGGCACGCAGTTGCTGGCGTTTTACAACGTCAACAACAGCAACAGTCTCGATTTGGCGGTGGTGCCCACGTCGTACAGCACCAGCCTGGCGGGCGGCACGCCCAGCGTGGTGTCAGCGGCCAGCGTGTTGGACCAATGGGTGGTTTTGAACAAAGCGGGCACAGCGACCCCAGCGCAAAACCAGGTGCTGTTTGGGGTGGCCAGTCAAACCGCAGCCAACCTGTCTGCTTATGTGCAGGCGAACGCAGCAGAAATTCTTGCAACGGCTACAGCAACTGCCCCAATCCCGACCTTGAGCGAATGGGCCATGATTTTGTTGGTCAGTTTGATGGTCATGCTGGGGTTGGTGCGGATGCGTCATGGCCGCCGGCCTGGCTTTGCTGGCGACATTGCCTGAAGAGGCTTGAAGCCAAGTCTGGGTTCAGATCCACTTCCGCGAATTTAGTCACGGCCTGCGCCAAATGCTGACGCGGGTCAACCAGCGCGACCTCTCGCGCATCAACGGCGTGGCGTGAACGCGGTTGAGTTGCCCAGCCAGTTCATGGAAAACTTCTGCTGGGAATGGTCGGTGCTGCGCCACATGACGGCGCATGTGGAAACGGGTGAACCCCTGCCCCGCGCCCTGTTCGACAAAATGCTGGCCGCCAAGAACTTCCAGAGTGGTTTGCAAACCCTGCGCCAGATCGAGTTTTCGCTGTTTGACATGCTGGTGCACTCTGAACACGACCCGGCGCAAGACTTCATGCCGTTGCTCAGCCAAGTGCGTGACGAAGTGGCCGTGATGCGGCCGCCCGCCTTCAACCGCATGGCCCACACCTTCAGCCACATCTTTGCAGGCGGTTACGCCGCTGGTTACTACAGCTACAAGTGGGCCGAAGTGCTGAGCGCCGACGCTTACGCCGCCTTTGAAGAAACCGCCGCCGCCGACGGCACGCCCAGCGTGGAAACCGGACGCCTGTACCGCAAAGCGATTCTGGAAGCAGGAGGCAGCCGCCCGGCGCTCGAGTCGTTCAAAGCCTTCCGGGGCCGCGAGCCGAACCTGGATGCGCTGCTGCGGCATCAGGGCATGGTGTCCGGTTGATGGCGGGCAAACGCAGTGTGATGCTGCGATGAGGACTCAAGAAAGTTCTTTGCATTACGAAATTGTCATAATTTAATCAAGAAAGATTTGATAAATTAAGGTTCTGATTTTTTTATCAGAAGTGATAATTTAAATAAGCAAATCTGCATCTCCATGGTGAGACATCTTGCAGAAGCTTACAAATTCTAGATTTTTGATAATGCAACTCTCAAACTTCCTTCATGTTTGCCGCATGTCTTCCAAGGCCAACCCGATTCTTTTTTTATCGGTTTTTTTTCGTTTGCAACGGCACAAACTTTCACCAATTTGGCTGTAGGGGATGGTCGCGAGAGAGCGGCATTCAGTTCAGATGAATTAGATGAAAAATCTAATATAAATAACAACTTCGCTAAATTTTAATCAGCACTTCGCTGATCTCTGGATTGATTCTTACGTTCAGCTTTAGGCCGCTGACTTTCTTTTACTTAGATATAAATTCAACATGCGTAAATCATTTTGGCAGGTTCTTGCGTTTGCCATGGCCTGGGTGCTTTTTTCAAGTACGCTTTGGGCCACCACGACACCCAATTTTAAGTCTCTTAAAACCATTACAGGTACAGCCCAAGCTTACGGACTACAAGATACCAACCCTTATGCAGCCGGTTATGGACCTGCCGCAAAATTCAACAATCCCAGTGGCATAGCTTTTAACAACGTTGGGAGTGTCCCAACCCTTATGTATGTCGCTGACACTGACAATCACGTTATACGTCGAGTGACACTTGCAACGGGCGCTGTAACAACGATTGCGGGTTCTGGAATTGCAGGTTGGGCAGATGGGGTTAAAACAGCGGCGAGGTTCAATCGCCCAACGGGGATTGCAATTGATCGTAACAATGAATATCTTTACGTCACTGATGAGAATAACGGTGCTATTCGAAAGATTAGTATTGGTCTCGGAGATTACCTTGTGACCACATTGATAGGAAAAAACTGCACTCCTTTACAGGGTACTTTTGGTAGTGGGGGGGATACTGAAGCAGCAGGGGGCTGTTTTAACACCAAATATGTTCCGGGCAGCGGGACAGCCGCATCCTTTTGGAAGCCAACCGCCTTGATCATGTCTTACGATTCCCCAATGAATTCAACTTCGGGTGGGCTTTGGGTCACGGACTCTATCGGTACTTTATCCAGTGTTGACCTTAGTGTGAGCCCGCCCCAAATGCGGATGACTGCTGCCATAGACCCTTCAAATTCAGATTACGGTTGCACCGTTGCTGGTTGTGTTGTTTATCCTTACCAACATCTAAATGGCATCACCAAGGATTCGAACAACCATATTTTGATATCGGTTTCGACCGCGCATCAAATCTGGAGTTGTGAGCTGTCCAGTTTGAATGCTCTGGCTTCATGCGGGCCAATAGCAGGTACTGGCTATAGTTATGAAGGATATTACAGTGCAGAAGAAGGTGAAAGCGATTTTTTCGGTTATTGGTATGACATCAGTGCTGACGATGGCAGGGGACCAATGTCCGCAGCTTTCAGTTATCCGGCAGGCTTAGCCTTTGATTCCGTTGAAGGCTTATTGTATGTAGCAGATTCTGGTAACAATGTTATTAGAAGACTCAAATTCGTTAATGGAGCCCCTGTTGATGTCACCACAATTGCGGGATTTGGACCATATCTGATGTACGGTGAAGGTGGAACACCAACACCGCAAGCACTCTATTACGAAGATTCAAATTCCAATCGCTTTACCAAGGCCCCAGGATTTCAGGAGCCCTATAACGGAGACGGAGAGGCAGGAACTCACTATTTATGGAAACCTAAGGGAATTGCTTATATACCTGCAACCCAAACGCTGGCTGTTGTTGACCAAGGTAATCACATCATTCGTAATTTGGCGGAAAAGTCAATTTTCTCAATATCACCTGCCTCTGGCCCGCCCTCAGGCGGCACCGTCATCACTGTTACTGGCGTTGGCTTTACTGGCGCAACGGACATTCTCATTGGAAACGTCAGCTGCACCAGCTTCACCATTGTTTCCGACACCTCAGCCAGATGTACGACCCCATCTGGTTTTGGCTACTCGTACTTGGCGGTTGCGTTCGGCTCCGAAAAACTTATTTCCTCGGCCTTTAATTACCTGTCTTCACCCACGGTCACTTCGATCACCACGAACAACGGCCCAACCACTGGGGGCAGCAGTGTGACGATCACGGGTTCTGCCTTCACGGGTGCAACCCGGGTGCAGTTTGGTGAACAGGCTGGCACCGCCTGGACCAGCCGCGCCGCTGCCGCTGATAACAATTGGAAAAGCGTTGCCTATGGTAGCGGCCTGTTTGTTGCCGTTGCTTCTTCCGGTACAGGCAACCGCGTCATGACGAGCCCAGACGGTATCAACTGGACCAGCCGCACCTCCGCCGCGGACCTTGATTGGGAAAGCGTGACGTTTGGTTACGGCCGCAACCGAATCTATGAAAATACTGAATCCCAGTTTGTTGCTGTTGCATCGTCAGGAACTGGTAACCGCGTGATGACGAGCCCAGACGGCATCACATGGACCAGCCGCACTTCCGCTCTCGACATCAGTTGGAAAAGCGTCACTTGGTCTAGTAACGGCTCTGGGGAATATGTGGCAGTTGCATCATCCGGAACTGGCAACCGCGTGATGAGGAGCCCAGACGGCATCACATGGACCAGCCAAGTTTCCACCTCAGACACAAATTGGAACAGCGTGACATACGGCAATTATGTGTTGGTTGCTGTTTCAGGATCGGGGGCCGTCATGACAAGCTGGTTTAGTGACTGGGGCTGGATCAGCCGAACCCCTGCCTCCCGTAACAATTGGAATAGTGTGACTTACGGCAACGGCCTGTTTGTTGCGGTTGCTTCATCAGGCACTGGCAACCGCGTGATGACGAGCCCGAACGGGGCCGATTGGACCAGCCGTACTTCCGCTGCCAACCTGAATTGGAAGAGTGTGACTTACGGCAATGGCCTGTTTGTTGCTGTTTCAGATACAGGTGCCGTGATGACGAGCCCAGACGGGATCACTTGGACGCTCCGCACCTCGGCTGCCAGCAACAATTCGATGAGCGTGAAATTTGGCAACGACCGGTTTGTGGCTGTTGCAGCTTCCGGGACTGGCAACCGGGTGATGACGTCCTCTACCCCTGCAGTGTCTAACTTGACTGTGGTGAATGACACCACCATCACGGCGACCACACCTCCGGGTACTGCCGGCACGGCTGGCGTGTTTGTCACCAATTCATACGGCACCAATTCGACTAACACCTTATTCACTTATATCTTGGTGACACCAACGGTGTCCGCCATCAATCCTGCCACTGGCAGCACCTTGGGTGGCACGTCCATCGCCATCACAGGCACCAACCTGACGGGGGCCACAGCCATGACGTTGGGCGGTGTGGCCTGTTTTAAACTCATTGTGAACAGCAGCACAACTGCAAGCTGTGTAACTCCAACAGGCAGCGCAGGCACAGCCAGCGTTGTGGTGACGACACCTGGCGGCACCAGTGCAGCCAACAGCTTGTTCACTTACGTCACACCAGTGCCAACGGTTTCCTCCGTCAATCCAGCCACTGGCAGCACCTTGGGTGGCACAACCATCGCCATCACGGGCACCAACCTGACGGGGGCCACAGCCATGACGGTAGGCGGTGCGGCCTGTTCTTCCTTCATCGTGAACAGCAGCACAACTGCAAGCTGCACAACTCCACCAGGCAGCGCAGGCACCGCCAGCGTTTTGGTGACGACACCTGGCGGCACCAGTTCAGCCAACAGCTTGTTCACTTACGTCACGCCTGCGCCAACGGTTTCCGCCATCAATCCTGCCACTGGCACCACCTTGGGTGGCACGACCATCGCCATCACAGGCAACAACCTGACGGGGGCCACAGCCATCACGGTAGGCGGTGCGGTCTGTTCTTCAGTCATCGTGAACAGCAGCACAAACGCAAGCTGCACAACGCCACCAGGCAGCGCAGGCACCGCCAGCGTTGTGGTGACGACACCTGGCGGCACCAGTGCAGCCAACAGCTTGTTCACTTACGTCACGCCAACGCCAACGGTGTCCGCCATCAATCCTGCCACTGGCAGCACTTTGGGTGGCACGACCATCGCCATCACAGGCAACAACCTGACGGGGGCCACAACCATCACGGTAGGCGGTGCGGCCTGTTCTTCCTTCATCGTGAACAGCAGCACAACTGCAAGCTGCACAACGCCACCAGGCAGCGCAGGCACAACCAGCGTTGTGGTGACAACACCTGGCGGCACCAGTGCAGCCAACAGCTTGTTCACTTACGTCACGCCAGGATCTGCATTGGACTGTTCCGGTAACACTGTGATCAGTACCAGCATAACGACTACTCAAACGATCAGCTCCGAGTTATGGTTGTGCAGCCTGACGGTTGACAGCAACGGCTCGATTTCGACTTCGGGTAGTAATGCCGATGGTGTCTGGAACAGCGGCACCATAACAACCCTCAACAATTCTGGATCGATTCGGACTAACACCGGCAACGGTATTGGTAACGGCGGCACCATAACAACATTCAACAATTCTGGTTCAATTGGCTCTGGTGGTCGCAACGGTATGAGTAACGGGGGCACCATTACCACCCTTAACAATACCGGCTCGTTTTATGCTGAAGACGAAGGCTACGGTATTGCTAACAATGGCACCATAACGACACTCAATAACCGGCAAGGTAAATCCGGGAACAATCCTTTAACTTATCGGACCGTCTTACCTGACAACTACAACATCATCATTGCGAGTTCGAGTAACTACGGACAATTGGCAGCATCCACAATTGGTTCAACTACTGTTACGTTCAATATTTATGGCAATGCCGGTACAACACTTGAGTTGGGTGTATCGGCATCGACGCTAGCAGCCGGCACCTACAGTTCAGTGTTGACTGGGCTGAGTGCTAGCAATATCGTCAGCAGCAGCTTAAGCGGCACCTATCCCGGTGGCTATACATGGCAATTGGTGAATGTATCGGGAACCAATTGGGATTTGGTGGTTACGGGCCCTCCCGGTTCACTTAGCCCTTCAAGCCAAAGCGTTGATGGACGCGTGGGAACTGCTATCACAGCCACCTCGGCTTTGACGGCCAGTAATTTCATGGGCAGCATCTCTTACACCATCAGCCCACCTCTGCCCTCAGGCTTGGCGCTGGATACCACTACAGGTGTGATCAGCGGCATACCAACAGTTGAACAATCTGCAAGCTCGTACACCATCACAGGCACGGGTGCGACCAGCGGCACGGCCACAGCCACGGTGAGCATCGCGGTGAGCGCCTCACCCACACCCACTCCTACGCCTACGCCTACGCCTACGCCTACGCCTACGCCTACACCCACTCCCACTCCTACACCTACACCTACACCTACACCCACGCTGACCTTTGCGACACCGTCTTCGGCATCGGTGGCCATGCTGGGTTTGTTGAACAACGCGGCCACATCCTCCTTGTCAGGCAGCAGCTACGGGGCCATTAGCTATTCCAGTTCCAATCAAGCTGTAGCGACTGTCAACGCCTCTGGTGTTGTGACCCCTGTGAACGCGGGCTCGACGACCATCACCGCCACACAAGCGGCAGTGACGGGTTTGAATGAACAGGCCTCTCAGTCCTACTCTTTGACGGTGAATTTGGTCAGCCAAACGATCACGGCTTCCGCCTCTGCATCCAGCATCAACACGGGTGATACAGCAACCATCACGACGACCAGCACGGGTTCTGCAGGCATCGGCTCGGGCGCTTTGAGCTACCTCAGCTCCCGCCCCGAATACGCAACCGTGAATGCCTCGGGTGTTGTGACCGGTGTCGCCGCCGGTACCTCAACGATCACCGTGACCAAGGCAGCCGACAGCACCTATGCGGCTGCCACCGCCACGGTCAACATCACCGTTTCTTTGGCCGCACCCACGGTGACCGCCATTTCGCCAAAGAGCGGAATCACCTTGGGCGGCACGTCCATCACGATCACGGGCACCAACCTCAGCGGGGCAACAGCCATCACCGTGGGCGGAGTGGCTTGCAGCACATTCAGCGTGACCAGTAACACGGCAGCGACCTGCACCACACCAGCTGGCAGTACAGGCAAGACCAGCGTTGTGGTGACAACGCCAGGGGGTAACAGTGCTATTACACCCTCCTCCAACCTGTCTAACTTGAATGGCAGCAACGGCTTTAGGCTCGATGGCGTCGCGAGTGGTGACCTGAGCGGCTTTATCGTGGCCTCAGCTGGCGATGTGAATGGCGATGGTTACGCTGACATCCTCATCAGCACCCCTTTTGCCATTCCAAATGGCATGAATTCCGGCTCCAGCTATGTGGTCTTTGGCAAGGCCAGCGGCTTTGACTCTTCCTTTGACCTATCGGCTTTAGACGGCAGCAACGGCTTCCGGATAGATGGCGTCGCGATCGAAAACAACAGCGGTTACTCTGTGGCCTCAGCCGGGGATGTGAATGGCGATGGTTTCGCTGACATCATCATCGGTGCCCCTAGCGCCGACCCGAATGGCATCGATTACGCCGGCTCCAGCTATGTGGTCTTTGGCAAGGCCAGCGACTTTGCCGCCACCATCAACCTTTCCAGCCTGGATGGCAGCAACGGATTCCGGCTCGATGGCGTAGCGAGCCCTGACATGAGCGGTTTTGTGGCCTCAGCCGGCGATGTGAATCGCGATGGTTTCGCTGACATCATCATTGGTGCCCCTGGCGCCCCAAATGGCACGTCTTTCGGCTCCAGCTATGTGGTCTTTGGCAAGGCCGGCGGCTTTGCCCCCGTCATCAACCTCGCCAGCTTGAATGGCAGCAATGGATTCCGGCTCGATGGCGTCGCGAGCGGTGATGCCAGCGGCTTATCCGTGGCATTGGCCGGCGATGTGAATGGCGATGGTTATGCTGACATCATCATCGGTGCCCCTTATGCCGACCCGAATGGCACATCTTCCGGCTCCAGCTATGTGGTCTTTGGCAAGGCCAGCGGATTTACCGCCTTCATCAACCTTTCCAGCTTGGATGGCACCACCGGCTTCCGGATCGATGGCGTTGCGAGCGGCGACCAAAGCGGTTATGTGGCCTCAGCCGGCGATGTGAATGGCGATGGTTACTCTGACATCATCATTGGTGCCCCTGGTGCTAATCCAAATGGCACCCAATCAGGCTCAAGCTATGTGGTCTTTGGCAAGGCCAGCGGTTTTGCCCCCACCATCAACCTCTCCATCTTGGATGGCAGCAACGGCTTTAGGCTCGATGGCGTCGCGAATGTTGACGTGAGTGGTAACGTGAGCGGCACCTTTGTCGCCACAGCCGGCGATGTGAATAGCGATGGTTACGCTGACATCATCATCGGTGCCTATGGAGCAGATCCAAATGGCTCACTTTCAGGCTCCAGCTATGTGTTCTTTGGCAAGGCCAGCGGCTTTACCGCCACCATCAACCTCTCCAGCTTGGATGGCAGCAACGGCTTTTGGCTCGATGGCGTCGCGAGTGGTGACCGGAGCGGCTGGAGTGTGTCCTCAGCCGGCGACGTGAATGGCGATGGTTACGCTGACATCATCATCGGCGCCTATCAGGCCGACCCCAATGGCACAGATTCCGGCTCCAGCTATGTGGTCTTTGGCAAGAGCGACACGTTTACCTATGTTTTGGCCCAATCCACGCTCGTTTCCGCTACGTCATTAAGCAGCATCCCTGTCAATGGCACTTCAACGATGAGCACGACTGGCGGTAGTGGCTCGGGTGTTGTGAGCTACTCGCTTGTCAGTGGCCCATGTACTTTGAATGGCGCCAACTTGACGGGAACAGGAGCGGGTACTTGTGTCGTGACCGCAACCAAGGCAGCTGACAGCACCTATGCGGCTGCAACAGCCACGGTCAACATCACCGTGACGTCGAGCCCCACCACCACCACTGTTGGTTCTGGCTCGTCCGTCTCTCTCAGCAGCTTGGGAGCCAGCACCCCTGTTCTGACGGGCGGCACTGTGACCTTGGCCAGCGGAGATACTTCATCCGTACCCATTTCAGTCACCAGCAGCGGTGGCACCATCCAAACGCCGACTTCGGGTTCGGCCACCCTCTCGGGTGTGTTTTCTGGCAGCGGGGGCTTAACCTTTACTGGCTCTGGCTCTGGCTCTGGCAGGATTGTCTTGTCCGGCACCAACACCTACTCGGGTGGCACCACGGTGTCTGGCGGCACACTGGTGGTTTCAGGCTCTTCGCCCACGGGCACTGGCGATGTCTTTGTGGCGTCTGGAGGAACGTTGATGGGCACCGGCACGATTGCGGGCAATCTCACCATCAGCGGTGTTTTAAAACCCGGCAACTCACCCGGCTACCTGTCCATGCTGCAAAACCTCACCTTGAATTCTGGCGCAAGCTACCAAGAAGACATTGCAGGCACCACCCCATCGAGCAGCTCAACACCGGTCGGCGCCACTGGTTATTACGCGGTTTTGAATGTGGGCGGCCAATTGACCATCAATTCGGGCGTCACCCTAACCCCGCGTTTGTCCAACTTGTTCAGTGCGGGTGAACTGGGCTTTAACAGCCCCATGTACGTACCTGTGTTGGGCGATGTGTTTCGCACGGCCACCGCTTCTGGCGGCATCTCTGGCCGCTTTGCCACACTGACGCAACCGGCCGAGTTAACCAGCGGCACGCAGCTGCTCGCGTTTTACAACGTGAACAACAGCAACAGCCTCGACCTTGCAGTGGTGCCTATTTCGTACAGCACCAGCCTGGCGGGCGGCACGCCCGCCGTGGTGGCAGCGGCCAGCGTCTTGGACCAATGGGTGGTTTTGAACAAAGCAGGCACAGCGACCGCAGCGCAAAACCAGGTGCTGTTTGGGGTGGCCAGTCAAACCGCGGCCGCCTTGCCCGCTTATGTGCAAGCGCACTTGGGGGAAATTTTGGTCACTGAGAACGCCCCCATCCCAACCCTGAGCGAATGGGCCATGATGTTGTTGGTCAGCTTGATGGGGATGTTTGGGTTGGTGCGAATGCGCGCATCAAATCGCAATACCGCTATGCAAGCCCGTCAGCGTTAACGCTGCGC
>Ga0209550_10003728_pt1 | contig 14511 bp, 13 predicted proteins | sample LauGreSuBDMM15SN_2_FD_187567 | JGI IMG/M metagenome (GOLD analysis project Ga0209550, IMG submission 187567) | Freshwater lake microbial communities from Lake Michigan, USA - Su13.BD.MM15.SN (SPAdes) (version 5) | ecosystem: Environmental > Aquatic > Freshwater > Lake | place: Lake Michigan...
CACTTTTAAAAGATATTTCGTCATCACTTTTAGACAAAACTTCTCTTCTTTTTTCAGATATTCTTCCAAAACATCAAATAAATCTCTCACAAGAACTTTTTCAAACTCTTCATTTATTCAAATTAAATGTTCAATCCGAAATTGAAAAATTATCAAATACGCAAATGGATAAAAAAACAATGGAAGAATATGTTTCGAATATCCAAACACTAATGAAAACAAATGAAAAAAACATCGAAGAAAAGTTGCGCGATGTAAAGGATACTACTCTTGCAAATCAAACATGTTCCGCTTCGCTAAATACAAATGTTTGTGAAATATTGAAAAAGTTTGAGAATGGTTCTTCCAAAGGAAGAATATCAGAGAATATTTTAACAAAAACACTCGTTAAACTTTTTCCACAAGCGAGTATAGAACATATTGGAAATGAACAAAAAGAAACCGGCGATATTCTTTTTATGAACGAAGAATCTCCGAAAATTTTGATCGAAAATAAGGACCATACGAGTAAAAATGTCCCAAAGATAGAAGTCGATAAATTTATTCGTGATTGTGAAATACAAGATTGTTGTGGAATTATGTTGGCTCAAAATAGTGGAGTATGCAATAAAAAACATTTTGAGCTTCAACTTAACGGAAACAATGTATTGTTATATGTTCACGAGGTAAAGTTTGACCCAGAAATAATTAAATTAGCCATTAAATTTGTAGAACAATTTAAAGCAAAGTTGGACGAAATTGGAGATATCAGTGATTATAGCATTGGCAAGGATATTTTGGAAACAATAAATAAAGAATATATCGTTATTTCTGCAAAAAGATCAAGTTTAATGAGAATTGTAAAAGATTTTACGGAAAAAATAACAAACGAAATTAATGAAATTAAAATGCCTTGTTTGGATAATTACATAAAAGACAAGTTTGCTTCTTCTATGAATAAAAATAAACAAACATGTCCTCTTTGTGGAGTAGTTGTCAAAAAATCGCTTCCTCATCACTATCGTCATTGTCAAATGAAAAATAAAAAGGAAGAAAACATCGTTATAAATAGTGAAAGTGATAGTGATAGTTAAACCTTTTGAATGTAGTGTACATAATCGCAAAAATTGAAATAATACTTGTTTCAAAAAAACTATCAATATTATCGAACATCTTTCTTCCAAATTGTCAGAAATCGGTGTAAAAGATGGAAATAATATTGATAAAGATATTTTGGACAATATCAACAAAGAATACCAGACTTTTTTGAATCAACGCGCGTTTATTGTAGAAACATGTAAGACTTTTCATAAAAATGTGATTTCGCAAATTGAAAATCTAAAAATGCCGGATTTGGGAATGTACCTCGGAAGCAAATACGCTTCGATCCAAAACCAAGAGTTTGTTTGCGATGAATGTGGATCTTGTTTTTCGAAAAAGGCAAGCTTGGCGAGCCACAAGAAGAGTCATAAGAAATAATATTATTAGTATATATGAAAAATATAAAAACCAACAAAAGGGTAAGTAAAAAAGGGAATAAAGGGAAAATTAAAATTGGAGGAGAAAAGGTATCATTTCCTGTTGTCATGACACGCGAAGAAGTTAAAACTCATTGGAAGGATTGGTTCGATAGTTTTATGTTATTGTGTACAAGTGTTGAAATGATTAAAGGTATAAATTCATATGGAGATATTTTTATTATTAAGTCAAGCTCTGATATATATAATGGTACGTTATTGATAAAAATATTAAAGAACACTTCCAAAGAAAAATTTGATAGAGAAGTTGATGTACAAAATGATTTTTATACATTAACATCTGTTTCGCGTGATAATTCAAGTTTAGATAGTTTGTGTCCAAAAGTTTTATTTGCTTCTAGTGAATATATGTTACCAATAAATATTGGTAATTATAAAAAAAATAGTATTGTCAGTCTAATAGCAATGGAATATATGGATAATTACATGACTGTGGGTAATATTGTAAAATCTAAAAATACGACTTTTGAACAATTTTTGTTATATGCTGCAATGATAATATATACGAGCATACAATTTACACTTTTAATGGAAATGTTACACAATGATTTACATGTTGGTAATATAATGATTAATACAACCGATGAATATTTTGAAGGTATTAAAGGCAAGGCTATACTAATAGATTTTGGTGAATCTAAAGATTTGAAAATTAGAGATGTGAACATGTCAAATGAATATGTAAAATCAAATGAATATGATGTATCCTCCTTTCAAAAATTTGTTGGTGATTATATCAGAGGCGATTATGATGAATGTATTAAATTTCTTTATTCCCGTGATTTAAGTTTAAAATATACGGTTGACACGTTAATGAGATTTGAAAGAAAAGATAATTCGATTGATTTTGTAAAAGGGACCGAAAGGTTTACATTAATTGACTTAAATAATAAAGTAACAGAATTAGTTAACTTATCAAAATTACAACACGATGAAAAGGGGTTGGTTGAATTATATTCAAATTTAACTATTGAACGAGAAAAAATTGCAAAAAAAAAATATGAAAATAGTTTAAAAAATGATACTATCGATTTGCAAGTTAACCAACCAAAACAATTGCCGTCTCGTTGGTCATTTTTTTCAATGTTTTCAAGAAAGGGCGGGAAAATCAAAAAAAACTGCAAAAAAACTGCAAAATCTAAAAGAATTACTCAAAAAACTCATAAATATAATTGTAAAAATATGCAAACAAAATAGTTTTCTAACTTTACTCTAAATAGAAACCTAATATGCTGTCAAATTCGTTTATACTTTAGGAAAAATGTGTAAACGAATATGGAGGAACTGGAAGACGAATATGAATGTTTTGAGAGATGATATCGCAAAATTAAAAAAGGTATATTTGAATAATATTCGGAATTCTGTTTTACTAAGCGACCCAAACATTTCAAAACTTATTACCGCCACCTTTATAATGAATATGAAAGAATTACAAGACAAATATTTATCATTTGTTCAAAAATATATTTACGAAGAATTGGAATATCTAAATGAAAACAAGGAAGAATGTTTGAGGGTTATTGATAATGTTATAAATCAAATTTAAAAATACAGAAAATAATATTGAACAAGATGTTTTGGACAATAATAAAGAATAATCTTTTTTGAATAAAAATATAATTAAATACTATGAGTCGACATAACCCCGAAATTTTATATGATGTATTTCAATCTGAAAGTATTCCTGAAATATCAGATAATGTTGATAAAAGAAAACTCACAGAAGATGTCATCTCAAAAAGAGTTGAAGGAGATATTCAACCAGATTATTCGATAAAATTAAACAATTTTCAGTTGATTAAAAAGTTTGGGGGACCAATATTCTTTAACACCCCCGACTTTTATAAATACATGTTACAATTTGACAATACGAGATTTGTTATAACATTTGAAGGAAGCAACGTAAAATTAACACCTTATTTGTCACCCTACCTTTATACTTTAACATACGAGAATTTTAAAAGTGCCAACCGAGATATTTTACACCGTTTCGTAAGTTATCAATTATTAAATAGTGGAATATTAGATCAATTAAATAGTATCCCACTAGACACGCACACACACACACACGGATACGAATTGACAAACTCATTAAAAGATATTGTATCCAGTAACAATCTTGTTGTTGTTGTAGGATGTTCTCGGCGTTCTATAACAAGCTATAATTATCACAATGATTCCAATCTTTTTCAGATTCTTAAATATTATAAAACCGATTTGACACCGGTTCTTGGATCAGAGATTTTATTCGAAGATCAGAGAAAACATGTCGTTCACAGAAAAATGAATGATAAAGGAGAATATGATTTAAAAGAAGGAGAAATAGTGAATACACAGAAACAAATAAATACAATATATACTTCCGGATTAGTTCCCGAAAACATTCTTTTACGTGGACTGTATAACTCAGGTGACACATTTGTAATTAATGATATGTTAGTAAAACACGCTGTCATTAATCCAAGAGAAAATAGGGTTGACGATATATTAAAGATATTAATCTACGAAAAAGCTAATGACATGGATTTTGAAGAATCTATTCAACTATGTAAATCAAGAATACAAACTACAAGCAAACATCATTCAGATCGAGGAATTATTTCTTTGTTTGTCTATCATAATTACGCAGATGCGGACGGTGTAAGTTACATAAATCCCGCATCATTATCACATGATCTGAGTTTTTTTATTGATTCGGTAATAATTGATGTACCCGAAGTAAATTTTAACATAGAAGAATATGCTACATTTTTGAATACAATGGCTAGCGCTGAAAATATGGAATCGGGACAATGTGCTATTTCGCGAGACATAACGATTCTTAGTAGAGGAAACAAAAAAAAGAAAACTTCTAAGCGTAAAAATCATAAATCAAAACGCAAATCAAAACGCAAATCAAAACGCAAAACTAATTGAAATAAACTCTCTAGAACCACATTTTGATAGAGTAAAAGATGAAAATAAACTCGACAATTTCACTTGAATTGATAAAGTACAAAAATTAAAATCCTAAAAATATAATTTAAATATATGTTATATGTTAAGATTACCTCCACATGATGATTATGAAAAGTTTGTTTCCGAAGTGGAAAGAAGTAAGAGAGTACACAGATTTTCAGCAGTTCCAGAAGGGGAAGGAACTATCGCAAAAATTTCATTCATTTGTGGTTGTCATGGCACAATAAATGCCAAACTACGTTTATTTGAAGAAAAAATACCGAGCAATGGTGTATTCGAAGAATCGATTGAAGGGCCTTATGTTGATGAATTTACTCTATCAAGAGGAAACGAGTTGTCTATATATAAAAATAAAGCAACATATAAAACAACAAAACCTATTTTTGAGTTTGATTACCTTACCATAAGCGTGAAAGATATGAATGTAACCCTTTCTACAACAAATACATGTTTAGGTGCTACTGTAAAAAGACCATCGAATGGTGCTATTCTCAAACAAAAATTCATAAATGATATTATGGAAAATATGTCTTCTACATGCCCAACAAATACACTCATTGAAAGTTCAGGAAAATACGGAGAAACGTTTCTTGAACCTCATAGTGAATATGAATCAAAACGAGAACAAAGTGCCGCGCGCAAGATTACACGGATATTTACCAAAAAAAATCGTAATTCACCTACTTTTGGAAAATCAGAAAAGACGCGATTAATGAAATATGAAAAAGAAAAGGTTGATTGGTTGATGGATAAAACATATAGTGTAAAAACGTGTGATGTGGCTGTATTGGACACTCCTGTGCCACCAAAGGGAGATGTTTCAACATCTGCTACTCAATGTGACGCGCATAAACTTGTTATGATAGTTACGAGATATACTGAAACTGGTTGTGAAAATAAAAAATATATATTATTATCTTCCTCTTATGAAATCGAAGAAGAGTTTGAAAGTATATATGATGATTTTTCAAAAAATGTGAAAGATTTTTTTGACGAAAGTATTGGAGAATATGAACCAGATAAAATACAAGGTAGAACGCATTATTACCCATCACATAAAATAACATTATTCGATTTACTAAGATTGGCAAAAATGATTATTACAGAAATAAATGGAATTAGTGCTGTACAAAAGGTACCCATTGAAATTCATGATTTAAGTTGTAATTCTTTTGGCATTTTTAAAAAAAAGGTTTTAAATGAACAAATTGTAAAGCTTATGCGTATGATAGATGATTTTGCGCGCCGTAAAAAATTTGCTTATGGTGGAAAACTTAAACGAAACTATAAAAAACGCACACATAAGCGAGTAAAAAAGTTTTAGCGACCTTAACTTATTTTCCTTGAACGCCTTCTTTTACCCATTTTAGATTTTTTAGATTTTCCAATCCCGAAATTATTTTTTGTCAATATTTCAGCAAGATTTTTATCGCCTGTTTTAATAGTCAAAACCTTCTTAAACGCAATTATTTCGCCTTTTGGAACAATAGCATGAAGAAGTAAGTAATAAGTAAATAAAAAACGCTTTGAAGGACTCAGTCCAATGTTTTCATCCGAAATAAAAGGTTGTTGTGGCGCAACGTCAAGATATGCACATATGTCGTTTATAAAATTGTCATCTTCTTTTAAATGAGAAATAAATGAGTAATCATGAGAATATGGAAATTCGATGTCGCTGAGGTCGCCGTCATCCATTGTATGTCCGTCATAATCACGCAATATCGCGGCTAAACTATATAGATAATGATTTAAATCATTTTTTCCATTTTCTTCGTTTGTATCTAACAAAGTCATGATAGCGGTCACTTCCCGTCTAGTAAATTGTAGTTGTTGGAAAAAAACCGGTTTGGGATTACCTTGAATAGATGCTGTAATTTTTTCAATTTTTCTGTCTAATTGTCGTATATTACTTGGTTCTAACGGCGAAAATGAATCAAAGTAATCAAAACTTCGTCCTTCTTTTTTAATTTGTTCATAGCACGAGATAATACATGTATTTAATTTTTTTTGCGTATTTAACGGTTTTCCGTTTATGTTCATTTCCAAAAAAGGATTGTTTTCATTGATACTGTATAATTTACCAAAAAATAATTTCTTATTATTACCGGGAATTTTATTCAAAAACGCAATGTAAGCGTCCAATTTACGAGGTGAATAAGTTATGTTATTTTCACGTAAAAAAACATTATATTCTTCCACAATACCATGTTTTGTTAAATATTCTTCTAGCATATAATATTGTTATTTATAATTTGAAGTTACAATTAAAATATTAACTTATACTATGTCTAATCCATCCAGACGTAATCATGTGACATATACACACCGGATGGAAACTAGACTTCCATATCAAGATAGAGTATTAGAAGTATTGCTTAGGGATTATAATAAGGTTATAAAACATATAGATAAACTTCATAACGAAGATGATTATAAAAATGGACGATCTATCGCAAAAGAACGGGTAGATCTTTCAAAAGAACGAGCTGATTTTTCTTTTGCGTATTTAAAACAAGTAATAGGTATAGGAAATCCCAATCCAAAATATCAAAAATTAAATGAACTATTCGGGCAGTATTCAAACGAAATCACTAGATATGATTCGGGTGTATTAACATCAAGTGAATTTCTTAATTATTTAATTACTTTTTTTACAAAATTATTCAACTATATTGATGAAGATTATAAAAAAACGGGAAACGTGCCTATTTTATCTGACACGAATTGGGCAACAGGAAAAAAACGAAAAACACGAAATAAGCGTCGCAGAAATATTTAACATTTCATTAATGTGAAAACATTAAGTTTAAATACTTAACATCGAAAAGCAAACGCAAATATTCCCACTCCTATTATTCCAAAAACAATGCCCATATGGTAATTGTAAGACATTTCTCTGTACATTTTTAGCCAAGCTTTCACTTGTTCTGGAGAATTAACGTGATTTAACATCCAATCTGATTTTGGAGTTAACATATAATAAAAGTAATTTGTTAAAAAACATGTGGCCATTACGGTACAAACCAAAGAGAATGTTCTCCTCTTTCTTAGATAAATGATGAAAAAAGAAAGAATTAGTCCGAGCCCATATCCATGAAAACTGATTGTCATTCTCTCTTTTGTTATTTTTTCATATCTTTTTTGTAATTCGGGTGTTAATTGATTTTTATACTGTTTCACTATTTCACTTTTCTCTGTCATACTATAAAAATAAATCATACCTATAATAAAAATAGCGGATATCATACAACTTATTGCGCAAGCCATGTTTTAAAATAATATTTTTATTAAAACGTATTTTAAATAATTCAACTTTATCTTTTACGAGATCGTTTAGTGTAAACGTTTACGGCTTATATATTTTCTTTTTTATATCGAAACATTATGAAAATAGGAGTTCGGTTGATTATACAGAGTTAGGTAATTTACATATTATAAATACTGGCATTTTCATTATTAAAAATAATGACGAAATGAAAGAGTTAATCAATTTGGTATGGAATACAAAAACGAATACAAATATCGGTTTATTTGATCCAGACAAAGTAGTAACGTCGTTTAGTTACGATGATTGGCCTTTTGAACAAGGAGCATTTCATGTAGTATTTTCTGATAGAAAAGATATTGAAATTCTACCAGATAAATCATTTAATTACCTATAAAACGCATAATTCGTTCATATTACACAACATGGGAGGAAGAGAAAATATGATCAGTCTTATTGATAAATATAAAGGCGATTGACCCAAGTCATTCAAATGTTCAATATTTTTCTGCGACTCTTACGCTTAATTTTATGATTTTTATGCTTTTTTTTAGATTTTTTACGAGTCAAACCACACATAATCGGTCTCTTGTAACTTCCAATATCTTCTGCGTCGTGTACTTCTCCGACATAACGATCCGGTAAATCGTGTTCACTTCCAACATATTCTTCGTTTGATTCATCATATAGATGAACCTTTAACATCCCCTTTTTATTGTGATATGATTTCAATAATTTTCCTCTACAACGAATATCTTTTAAAAACGTTTCGTAATCATTTAATATACAATTGTGCCAGGTAATGTAAAAATTATTATAAATACGCATATCATCCAATCTGTCTCTAACCAAATTGTAAAGGTTTATTACCTTATCTTTCTTGACTATCCCACGAATTTCATCTCTAAACAATTCCGGTACTTCTCTCGTACTCCCATTGGGAAATAAAACAAATAAATGCCAATGGGCTATATTTTCATTTGGATGACCTCCCATAATATGACATTGACCTATACACTTACTTTTTTTTACCGAGTTTTTATCCAACTCAATCTGATCCAACTCAATCTGAAATTTTTCGTAAGCTTCATTAAAAACTTTAATACAACTTTCTAAATAGGTGCGGATTTTCAATTTATCTGTCTCTAGTACAAACTCTGTCAAATTATTTACGTCTGGCACCAATTCTAAATCTGTATGGGAAAATCTCTTTATTTCTGATAAAATTTCAGAATGGTTTATATCGCAAATATTTCCTTCTACTTCGTGTAATTGAAAAAACATGTAAATTTTTAATTTTCTAAAATCACCTGGATGTAAATGTTTTTTACAGTATTTGTAAAATTCCAAGTAATGTTCACTATCAATTTCACTAGAACACCTTCTATAGTAATTGGCACCATGAATAAGATCATGATATAAATTACTATAAGGTGTTAAACAATTTGAGTCTGTATATTTTATTTCCGATGAAATTTCACAATAAAAAACGTCATTTAAATTATTTAAAATAGTTTCTTCTAAATTTAAAATATTAATCCATTTTGCTAGGTAAATTGGTATATTTGGATTTTCAATATTTTCTTTTGTATATTGGTCCTCGTAGACAGTTTGAACAAGTAAAGTAAAAAGGAAATAGTGCCCTTGAGCATGTAATAATAAACGTTTAATATCATCATAATCCATCCAATTACTTTTTATGCAAATGTCGTAAAACGGTACTGTTGCGGATTCTTCTTCCAATGCGGATTCTTCTTCTAAAAAGAAATCGGCGTATTTTGCGTCCTCTTGTGTATTTATAAATAGTTCGGTAAAAAGTAAGGTACATTGAAACCCAATAATATTTAAAAATCCGATAATATTTGGATCCCTAACTGAATCAACATTAAAGATTGATTCTAACGACGAAGAAGCATAAACTTTTTGTTCTTCTGACAACATTACTCTTGTGTCTAAACAATCTACTACAACTCCTTCTTGTATAATTTTATCAACATTTTCTTTCGCTTTAACATACATAAATTCTAATATTCCCTTCTTTATTACCTCGTATTCATCTAGAGATTTTGGACGTCTGTCTGTTAACATTTTACATTTTTTATTATATTGTTTCATATATATTAACGAGATTTTCGCGATCTTATTTTCATGGAAGGAATTGAAACTACGTCCTTATATATCGCTTTACGTCTTTCGGAAAACCTTCTCGGACTAACCCGTCTGATGCCGTCGTTGATTTTATATTCTATTAATTCTTCTGGTATATCTTCGATATAAGATAATTTCCATATATAAGGGTAGTCGTCATCTCCTTCTGTTTCATCTTCAATATTTCTCATCCCATTTCTTTCATAAAAATCAATCGTATTTTTACTATTTACTGATTTTAAATGCATAGAAAAGTGTAAGTCTGAAAAGTGTAGCCCGTCTGAATTTTCCATACCTTTCAAAAAAATAATGTATTTGAAAAAGTCCAACAGATGTTTCCCTATGCCGCTATATTTGATTGGATTTGAACATAATATATCAATGAAAACCATTGATTTTCTTTTATTATCGTGAATGCTGCCTATAACAACTCCTTCCGGTACATCATCTATTTTTAAAAAAAGAATAAAATTACTTACGTCAAGAGATGATTGAACCGCCTCTTCCTCCAAACCAATACATAGTTCATCATGGTTCCTCGATCTCTTCATTCTATTAACTAATGTCGATTTTATAGAACTTATAAAAGATTTATTGGGTATAATATGAATTGTTAAATTATCTATATGCGGAAAGTATTCAGTATGTTTGGTAAATTTTAAATAAAGATCAAATTTTATAGGCGAAACATCGCAAACCTTTTCACAAGCATCAAGTATTTCTTCCAAGACAGACATATAATATAACTTTAAAAGTTGGTTTAAAATGAAATTAATTTATGTACTAATTTAATGAGATATACTAAGAAAAATTATGTACAACCAGATATTGAAATGAATTACTTATCTTTGCCTCGTGAAACATTAATAGTTCCTGAATTTTCAGAATTAGGACAATTACGACAAGTAGTTTCCCCAGAAGATCTTATTGAAGGGTTCTATTATATTTTGATGTTAGACGATTCAAATAAATATTATGTAGTTAAATATGTCGGTAAAAGTGATTTTTCCGGAGATAATTGTTTGTTACTTGCTTTTTTATATGAAACAAAAAGGAATAAATGGGTTGTTTTTAGAACTCAAGAATTACGCATATGTCTTACAAATGGAAATTTTATGAAAGGATACAAATTCTTTTATTTGGATGATGAAGAAAACTTTCAAAACTTGGTTACATATCCTCATAAAATGCTGGATAACAATCCACGCAAAGATTACCCAGAATTACTTCCCACAATTCACAAACTCAGAAAGATAAAAAATATAGACGATTTAAATATTGGTAGTCAATATTTAATCCTCAACGGGACAAAGTATTTGAGCTGGGTTCGCCCTTCTGAACGTCCCCGCACCAGACCTTTTTATGGTATTCTTAGAGATAAAGATACACGTTACTTAGAGTTTAATACAACATATTTCTTTGACGATAAAAACGGATTTTTCCCAAACCCGCAGCTTACCAATTACGGTGATCAAGCCGATGATTACCGTGAAACAGAAATTCAAATTAGTGTAGATCACTTACTCGAAATTTATTATTACCCCAGTAAGCAACGAATTCCAATATTTTCAAATAATAACATTATGAAAAGTCTATCATTGTTACAACAAAAGAAAGTCGATGGAGAAAAAAAATTTCCGGTATTAGTAGGCCCATTAAAAAACATAGCCGAATTTTTAGGTGGAAATACAAAACATAAATCCACACATAAAAGACGTAAATCTAAAAGGAGATTACGCGATTTAACATTGTAAATCGGTAAACGAAATAAATTATTTTATTATTGAATCATATGCGTAAAAAACAACGCACGGATATTCAGCCAGATTATTCGATAAAATTAAACAATTTTCAATTGCTTAAAAAGTTTAGTGGAATAAGATTCTTTAACACCCCCGACTTTTACGAATACATGGCAGATTTTCATGGCACGAGATTTGTTCTAACATTTAAAGGAAGCGAAGTAAAATTAACACCTTATTTTAAAAGTTTAACGAGCAAGGCGCGGTATGATACGACCGATCGAGATATATTACACCGCTTCGTAAGTTATCAATTATTAAATAGTGGAATATTAGAACAACTAAGAGACGACAAAACCAAAATTGTTGTTTTAAAATGTTCCAAACAATCTTTGACAAGCACCGATTTTCATAATGATTCCAATCTTTTTCAAATACTCAAATATTATAAAGATTCATCTGTTCTTGGATCAGAGATTTTATTCGAAGATCAACGAAAGCACATTATTCATAGATCAATGAATCATAAAGGAGAATACGAATTAGAAATCGCAGACACACAAAGACAAATAAATGCCATGTATGATTCCGGATTAGTTCCCGAAAACGTTCTTTTACGCGGACTATATAATTCGGGTGACACGCTTGTAATTAATGATATGTTAGTAAAACATGCTGTCATCAACCCAAATGAAAAAAGGGTTGATGATATGTTAGAAATAGACATACAAGATAAAGTAAAAGTTCAAGTATGTAAACTGAGAATAAAAACTACACCCAGTCATCATTTAGACAGGGGGATTGTTTCTTTGTTTGTTTATAACAATGACGCAACCGAAGGTGTAAATTATATCGACCCCTCGACATTATCACCTGATCTAAGTTTTTTTATTGATTCGGTAATGATTGATGTACCCGAAGTAAATTTTAACATAGAAGAATATGCTACATTTTTGAATACAATGGCTAGCGCTGAAAATATGGAATCGGGGCAATGTGCTATATCACGAGATATAACAATTCTCAGTAGAGGCAAACGAAAACGTCGAAAATCTCGAAAATCTAGATCAAAACGTCCTTTGAAATATTCTTTATAATGCGTTTCGTATCTCCAACACATTCCTTGATTAATTTTAAATATTCAGTATTCTCATTGCTTCTGATATCGTCGTAATTTGGATGCCGTGATTTCCATTCATTCATGTTTATCATGTTTTTCTTCGCAACATTTTTCACCATCCTATCCACTTTTTTATCATCTTTTTCCCATTCGTGTTCCTTTACATAAAGTGTTTCTCTTTTTAAATCGCTACAATGAATGGGTCGTTGGTAAATATCCAGCATGTTTAATTTCGATAATATAATCGAACTGATGCCTTCGACGTACCCAAGTCTCCCCACTTTTTCTAAATCCGTTAAAGATGGTTGAATCGATTCGACAAAATCTGTTAAAGATATTGCGTCTTTACATTTTTCATTGAGAAAGATTTGAATATTAAACGTATTGTTAACCACTTGATTTTGAATAGTTTGTAACGGAACATTCTGTTTTATTATTTCGACCAATTCATTGTTTTGCGAAATCAATTTCTTCACATCTTCTTTTAATTCTTCGTGCCTTTTTTCCAAAGGTACAAATTTACACTTTTTCTTATGTTTTAATAATCCTGATTGAAATACGTAAGCCTTTCCGCATTCACATACACACTTTGAATTCTCAGTCTTCTCCTTTTTGCTCCCTTTTGTTATCCATTCGTTATCCAAAAGGAGAAACTTGTGTTTTGTCGTCTGCCGATGTTTTGTGAATTTGGTTTTGTCTGACGTATAATAGTCACAAACCTCGCATCCATATTTACTCTCTTTTTTTCTCTCCTTTTTGTTATCCATTTATTATCCATCCAAAAATCTGTTTATATCCTTTTTGAAAATTTCGAAAATTTTATGGTAACAACTTTTTCGACACTCTTAAAATGTCCTGCTCGATGGAAGTAACAATGCGATTTTTTGCGAAATTTCGAGAGTGGATTTGGGATTTTTGGGAATATTTTTAAAAAAGTATTCGAAATTTTTGTGTTATGTAATATTATGTTTGGATTATTTAAAAAGGACAATAATGTTTGTAAAGTTAAATATGTAAATGATAATCAAATGCGTAAAATAAATTATGAGATTGATAATATAATTGGATCACGTGTCGAAGTTTTTCAAGCTTATACAAACGGCGTGTCATTTTTTGAAAAATGTGGCGTTTATGCTTATACAAGAGACGTTGTTGATAATGGCAACAGATTTATTTCAAAACCTAATGCCGAATTTAAAATTTTGGGAATTTTTCAAAAAATTGAAACAAAAGGAGAAGTTACAAGGGGGATTTTTCAAAAATTTCAAGAATCTAAAAAAAATATATTACCATTGATGATAGACGGAGCCCAACTGTATTATTTTGTAAAACTTGGATATTTTAATGATGGGAAAATATTTCAACCTTCGTTGTTGTCAATTTATGGAGAAATAAATGAAGAAGAAAATATTAATAATATTGTCCCTCTATCATATTTAAGTAAAAATGGAATGATATCAGAAGATGATTCTATTAACGCTTCTGAAGTCCATTTAGAATATCCAACAGCATACGGCGAACCAGTCGAAGTAATAGACGTTAAAGATTTAACCCCGTCGTATACATTAGATGAAATGAGCAAGTTACCAATAGATGAATTAATAGAATTATTTCCACATAATAATAAACTTCAACAAGATTTATTAAATATTAAAAAAAATGGCGACAATCAAAATTATCAAGTATTTCAGGCTCTAAAAAAACAAGAAGCAGGCTCAAATAAAAGAAAAAGATTTCATACACGTAAAATTAAAAATAAAG
>Ga0209550_10003730_pt1 | contig 14496 bp, 13 predicted proteins | sample LauGreSuBDMM15SN_2_FD_187567 | JGI IMG/M metagenome (GOLD analysis project Ga0209550, IMG submission 187567) | Freshwater lake microbial communities from Lake Michigan, USA - Su13.BD.MM15.SN (SPAdes) (version 5) | ecosystem: Environmental > Aquatic > Freshwater > Lake | place: Lake Michigan...
CTGTGAAGGCGGTGGTCTGTGGGGCCGCCGGTGCTTGCCCTGTGATGGTGGTGTTCTGTGGGGTTGCCGGTGCTTGCCCTGTGAAGGCGGTGGTCTGTGGGGCCGCGGGTGCTTGCCCTGTGATGGCGGTGATCTGTGGGGCCGCGGGTGTTTGCCCTGTGAAGGCGGTGGTCTGTGGGGTGACCGGTGTTTGCCCTGTGAAGGCGCTGTTCTGGACAGCCAGTTGGTTGGGCGGTGGGCTGCCTTGGACGTTGCCCGGGCTCTCGGTTACAACGAGGGCAGCGCCTGTGGTCACGACATTGGCGCCGCTGGGGTTGGTGGTCAGGGTGGCGTGCAGGGTGGCGTGCAGGGGGCTTGTATGGCCGCCAAAAAGCCAATGGACGGCATTTTCATCCAGGCCTTGGGCGCGGGCAAATGCTTCGAGGCTTTGTGAGTCAGGGGGGGAGGTTTCTGGCGTGATGACACTCAGGCGAGGCCCCAGGGTGATGGCTTTCAAGGTCACGGCTTTCAGAGGTTCGGCAAGCGTGCCCAGCACAGGCGCCAGCCCGGTCAGGCTGAAGGGGACGGCAATTTGCTGCCCCGGGTTTTCAGCCAACTGCGTTTCCTTGTCTGTGATCTCGGCTGAAATTTCGGTCTGAGCTTGGATCAGGTCAGACATGAGTTGCCCAAAGCTTGGGCCATCCGGGCTGGGGTTGGCGTCTGATTTGAATTCAAAAGTACCAGAATTTGAGGCAGCGCTGGCTTGGCTGAGGTTGTCGCTGAAGGTGATGGTCATGGGTTGAGCTTTTTCAAAGGTGTCTGTTCCTGAAACGGCGGCGGCCGATCTTTGCCGCTCTTCTGGCTTGGCCATGTATCGAGCAAGTTGCGCACCAGCTTGGGCTCGTTCGCGCCAAAGTCATGGTTTGGGGTTCGGCGCTGTCAATCTGGCTGGCACACAGCTTGCTTCATGGTGTTGAGAAACCGGTAAACCTTGATTTTTCTCCTTCAAACAGCGGCCTTTTGAATATGAACACCTTGACCCTGTCAACGATCCGACAGAATTTGTCGCGCTACGATCTGGCGGGTTTGGGCTTGCCCGTTCTGGTCCTGTTGATCATGGCGATGTTGGTGGTGCCTCTGCCGCCCTTGCTGCTGGACATCTTGTTCACCTTCAACATCATGATCAGCTTGGTGGTGATCATGATCGCGATTGGCACCCGCAAACCACTCGAGTTTTCGTCCTTTCCCTCGGTTTTGCTGTTTGCCACCATGTTGCGGCTGGCTTTGAACGTGGCGTCCACCCGTGTGGTGCTGGTCCATGGCCATGAGGGGCCAGATGCGGCCGGTAAAGTGATTGCTGCGTTTGGCGAGTTCGTCATCGGCGGCAACTATGTGGTGGGTTTCATCATCTTCGTGATCTTGATGATCGTGAACTTTTTTGTGGTGACCAAGGGCGCGGGTCGCGTGTCTGAGGTCAATGCCCGCTTCACCCTGGATGCGATGCCCGGCAAGCAGATGTCGATCGATGCCGATTTGAACGCCGGCGTGATCGATCAGGAAACCGCCAAAAAACGCCGGGAAGAATTGGCGCAAGAGTCTGACTTCTTCGGCTCCATGGACGGTGCCTCCAAATTCGTCAGTGGCGATGCGATTGCGGGTTTGTTGATTTTGATTATCAACATCGTCGGGGGCTTGGCCATCGGCATTGGCCAGCACAACTTGCCCGTGGGCGAAGCGACCAAGTTGTATGTCCTGTTGACCATCGGTGATGGCCTGGTGGCCCAGATTCCCTCTCTTTTCCTGTCGCTGGCCACCGCCATCATCGTGACCCGGGTGACGACCTCCGAGTCGATGACTGAGCAGGCGAGCGCCCAATTCTCGAATGTGCCGGCGTTGTTTATTTCGGCCGGCATTTTGACCGTTATGGGATTGGTGCCAGGCATGCCCCATCTGGTGTTCCTGACGTTGGCCGCCGCCACGGCTGGGATGGCCTTCATGGTGTTGCGAAAGCAGATGCAAACTGAGAAAAGTTTGGCCGCACCCGCTTTGCCCGCCAATGAAGGACCCAAGGAACTGGACTGGGACGATGTGGAGCAGGTGGATTTGATTGGCTTGGAGATTGGTTATGGCTTGATCCCCTTGGTGAACCAAGAGTCGGGCGGCCAGTTGATGGCGCGCGTCAAGGGTGTGCGTAAAAAATTGTCGGCTGAATTGGGCTTTTTGGTACAGCCGGTGCGCATTCGCGATGCCCTGAACTTGGAGCCGGATGCTTATCACATTGTCCTCAATGGCGTGGTGCGTGGCCGAGGCGAGGTCAAGGTGGGCCGGGAGTTGGCCATCAACCCCGGCAAGGTATACGGCAAGGTGGAAGGCCAACCGACCAAGGAGCCTGCATTTGGTCTGGAAGCGGTCTGGATCGAGCCAGCCTGGCGTGACCAGGCCCGTGCCTTGGGCTACACCGTGGTGGACCCGAGCACGGCCATTGCCACCCACATGAACAAGGTTTTGCGTGACAGCGCTCACGAACTGTTGAGCCATGACGAAGCCCAAAAATTGCTCGACAAGCTGGCGGCCAAGTCGCCCAAACTGGTCGAAGAGCTTGTGCCTGGCAAGTTGTCTTTGGGTGTGGTGACCCGCACGCTGCAAAACTTGTTGCAGGAGTCTGTGCCGATTCGCGACATGCGCACGGTGGTGGAGGCTTTGACCGAGGTCAGTGGCCGCACGCAAGATCCCGACCAGTTGGCGCAGCTGGTTCGCCCCAAGCTGGGCCGCATGATTGTTCAGGGCTTGCTGGAAAACCGCGACACCTTGTCGGTGTTGACTTTGGATCCTCAATTGGAGCAGTTGCTGCACAACGTGCTCCAACAAAACAATGGCTCGTCTGGCATGGTGCTGGAGCCGAGTCTGGCCGAAAGCCTCTTTACCGCTTTGCGCGTAAGTGCCCGCACCACCGAAGAGCAGGGCTTTCCGGCTGTGTTGGTGGTGTCGCCTGCGATTCGCCCTTGGATGTCCAAGGCCGTGCGCTTTCGTGTCAGCGACCTGACGGTACTGTCTTACAACGAAATTCCGGACGACCAGCCGGTCAAAGTGATCAACACCGTGCAAGCCGATCCCCGCAACAACCCTTCCGTTACCAAAGCCTGATAGATCATGGAACTCAAACGCATCCTCGCTCGCGACAGTCGCTCTGCCAACGAAAAGGCCATCCAGTTGTATGGATCGGACGTGTTGATCATCTCCACCCAGCGCCTGGACAATCAGACCGAGCTGATCGTGGCCGTGGACCTGGATGCCCAGCCGGCGGCAGAGGTGTCCGCACCGGCTGTTGTTGAGGCGAACGGCCAAGACGGTGCTGCGGCACCTTTTGTGCCGTTTTCTAAACTTTTCCAAAGCGCCAGCTCTTTGGCGCCTTTGTTGCCCGAGGCGGCGTCCTTGCCTGATCTGGGTCTGTTGCAGGACGCGGCAGCGGCCGCGCCACAAGCCGTGGTGTCAGCCCCGGCGGTGAAACAGGTGGATGCACAAGCCGAGCAACTGCGCCATGATGGCCAACGCAGCCAGGAAATCGTGGAAATGCTGCGCCAAGAAATAGCCGCGCTGCGCAAGGACTTCAGCCTGTCGCGACAGATGATGCCTTGGCAAGATGGCCTGCGTCTGTCACCCGCCATCCAGCAATTGTCTTTGGCCATGAGCGAAGTGGGTGTGCCCGCGGGCCTGCGCGCTTTGCTGACCGACAGTATCCAGGAGCTTGAGAGCGTTCAAGACGCTTGGCCTGTGATGCAGGGTCTGCTGGTCAGTGCCTTGAATCGTGCAGCCATGACGCCCCCTGAATCAGGCGTTCATGCCTTGTGCGGTCCTTCTGGTTCTGGAAAAACCTCCATGGTGGGTCGCTTGGCCAGTGCCGCAGCGCAAGTCCATGGGGTCGAAAACCAGGCCATGGTCAGTTTTGCCGATCAGCGCCCCGGTGCCTGGGCCCAGATGCAGTTGTTGGCAGCCCAGTCGGGTGTGGCTTGCATGCGTGCCGCCAACTCGGACACGTTGCGCATTTTGTTGCAGGAGCTGGAAGGTAAAACGGTCTGGATCGACACGTGCGGAACCGATTTCTGTGCCCAAGCCGAGTTGCTGCAAAACGAGCATCCGAAGGTTTTGCGCCATGCCGTGTTACCGGTTGATGCTACAGTGACCAGTGTGCAAAAGATTCTTCAAAATTCTGCTTTGAGCTGGTCCTCTTTGATGTTGAGCAAGGTGGACGAAGCCGCTTATCCTTGGGCGCTGATCAAGGGCTTGAGCGAGCAGCCCTTGGGGGTTTCCTGTGTGGCGGGTTCCAGTCGCATTGATCATGCGGCAGAGCCTTTTGATGCGTCGCGTTTGGTGCAATTGGCGCTGGCCCCTTTGGTCGAGCATATGCCGCTGGCGCCCGTTGCGCAGACCGCAATGCCTGTGCATTCTGAGGTGGCTGTGACGACCCATGCGCCTGTGCGCGTTTCCCGCGCTAAAAAGCCAACGGCTGCCAAAGCGCCTAAAACTCCCACCGAGGCTGCGAAGTTGCGTGGCAAGAACTGGGTGGATGAAGACATCGTGATCCCAACTTTTATGAGCAGCCTGCCCAAGACCCCCTCGCGACGACCCTCCGCCAAAGCATCTTCTACCTTGAAAGTTGCGCATGGATAAGCCCAATTTTCCTCAGGTCATTGGTGTGGCCAGCGGCAAGGGGGGGGCTGGCAAAACCACGGTGTCCATCAATTTGGCGGTGGCCTTGGCCATGCGTGGCCACAAGGTCATGCTGCTGGACGCCGACTTGGGCATGGCCAACGCCCAAATTGCCTTGGGTGCTTATGCCCCTTTCAACATCAGCCATGTGCTCAACGGCGAAAAAACGCTGGATGAAGTGTTGGTGACCACCAAACAGGGCGTTCGCTTGGTACCGGGTGCTTCGGGCTTGCGTGACATCGCCGCGCTGGGTACCCAGCAAATCGCCAGCATGGTTCGCGCCTTTGACGCCATGCAAGAGCCAGTGGATTACTTGGTGGTGGATGTGGCGGCGGGCATCGCCCCGGCCGTGCTCGATTTCATGGCCGCTTGCCAGCGCCGTTTTGTCGTGGTGTGTGACCAGCCGTCGTCCATTGCCGATGCTTACGGCTTGATCAAGGTCATGGCCACCGAACAGTCGCTGGATGAGATTTACCTGATCCCCAACATGGTGGGCAATGCCCACGAGGGAAGGCAACTGCACCGCCGCCTGAACGATGTGTGCAACCGTTTCCTGGGGGTTTCGGTCAGGTTTTTGCAGTCCATTGAGGCCGATGAGTTGGTCCTGCAGTCCTTGCGCAAGTACCAGTCGGTGCTTGAGTTCGCCCCCGGCTGCGCCGCATCTCGCGATTTTCGGGCTTTGGCCGATGCCATCGATCGGCTACCGCCCGTGGATGGGCCGTCTGGACGACTGCAGTTTTTCGCCGAGCGCATGCTGCGCGTCACTGCGCTGAGGTGATGAACGTGTCCAACTCCATATCTCTTTACGAACAAGTGGACAACCGCCACGAGTCATTGATCATCGAGCACATGCCGATGGTCAAGCGTGTGGCCATTCACCTGAAAGCCCGTGTTCCCCCTTTCATGGAACTCGACGAGTTGATTCAGGTGGGGATGGTCGGGCTGATTGAGGCCGCACGCTCGTTCGATCCAACCAAAGGGTTCGAGTTTGAGCACTTTGCGTTGAGCCGTGTTCGTGGGGCCATTCTGGACGAGGTGCGCAGGCAGTCCTTTTTGCCGCGCTCGGCGGTGGCTTTCAACAAAAATGAAAACGAGGCGGTGCATGTTTTGGCCGCCGAATTGGGCCGAGCGCCCACTCAGTCCGAGCTGGCCTTGTTCATGGGCAAGGAACTCGATGATTTCCAACGTGAACGTGGCCAAGCCAAGCGTTTTGAGACTTATTCCATGGAAGTGGTCAGCGACGAGGTGATGAGCATGCCGGGGGACAGCTCATTGCAGCCTGAGGTCATGGTGGAGGAGGCGCAATTCATGGACGCCGTCGTGGGCGCCATCGACGAGTTGCCCGAGCGCGAGAAGCTGGTGATGAATCTCTATTATGTGGAAGAGTTGAACCTGAAAGAGATTGGTGAAGTGCTGGGCGTCAGTGAGTCACGGGTGAGTCAAATTTTGTCCACGGTGGTCAAAAAACTGCGACACACACTCCAGGTCGGATGAGGGAATGATAAAATTGCCAGACCATGGCGTCTATTTTTTCCCTTTTTTCCCAAAAAAATCCTGAAGAAGAAATGAGGAAGGCGCAAGCGCTTTTCGAAAAACTCATCGCTTCTGAATCGGATTCTCGAGAAAGCAGGAACTTACGTATGCGCATGGGTCTGCTGTGTCGTGCGCATTTGGACAAATCGTTTGTAACAGGCGCAGAACAAACGTCCGCCTGGCAGGAGTTGGCTTCTTTGGCCGTCGCCAAAGGAAATGAGAAGCCGCCCGGGCCTGAACCTTCCTTGTTTCAAAAAATAAAGGCGGGCGAAAACGAGGTTTATGTTTACCTGCCCGAAGAGTATTCCCACGAAGCTTATTTTCTGGGTGGCCGCTATCAGCGCGCTGAAATTCCTGCGCTCAAGGCCATAGAGACCATGCAGGGCTTGGCCAATCAACTGTGCTATTACGAATTGAAACTGGCAGAGCCTTTCCAAGTCTTGCAGTTTTTGCGGGACGAATTGGACCAGTCACCCGACGATGAGGCCGCTTCAGGGATGCCCTGAAGGCTTGATTCACTGATTTGGAGTGGACCCTTATGGATGCCTTTGTGTCTGCTTTGATGGCCATGGGCATTTTGGTGCTTTTGGTGTGCATCGTTTACCTGCTTGACCGGGTAAACAACCTCGAAAAGCAAACCCGTCAATTTAGCCAGTCGCTGAAATCTCAAAAAGAGGCGGTCCCATCAGGGCCTTTTGCTGGCTTGAGTTCAAAAAAGCTCTGGGATGCGATGACAGGCCGCGTGCCTGAGGGGTTCGACCCTGTTGTGCTCGATGAGGTTCGGCTGCACTATGAGATGGTTTTGCACAAGCACGTTGACGCGATTTTTCAAGAGGGCGTCAATGACGGTCGCATGGGTGCGATGGCTGAGCCCAAAAACACCAAGTTGATCAACACCGCGCGCGGTCCAGTGGAGTCATGGCTACCCTCCGCACAGGTCAACACCCTTTACAAATGTGGTCTGGACAGTGTCCAGCTGCTTGCAGATCAGCTCGAAGCGGTTCGTTTTGCCCTTGATGAAGTGGGCCAAACCCTGTACGGCAAAGCGATGGTGAATTTGGCCCAGCCCTTGTCGGTCAGCTTGATGCCACGGCCCGGTGCCGAGATACCCGTTGTGGTGCCCCCTCTGATGCCGTGAATTTTTGTCCTTTGTTGCGCCTTGGGGGCTCAAGTTTCTCCCAACCTTTCCGATACTGTTTGTACAAGCAGTTGATAAAAGGTTTTCCACCATGCGTGCATATTCAAGAGCGGCTCAAAGTTACGGTTCGGTACAAGTGGTCACAGGCGTGGCCACAGCGGACAATGTCCAACTGATCCAGATGCTGTTTGACGGTTTGGCAGAGAGTCTGGCTTCTGCCAAGGGCCATATCCAAAACAACGCGATTGAAGAAAAGTCCAAATCCCTGTCACGCGCAGGCCGTATTGTGGTGGGTTTGCAGGGGGCGCTGGATTTCGAGCGCGGTGGTGAGCTGGCTCAAAACCTCAACGAGTTGTATGCCTATGTGACCCGCCGCTTGTTTCATATCAATGCCTACAACGATCTGACAGCGCTCGAAGAAGTTCAAAGCCTCATCAAGGACATCACTGAGGCCTGGAAGACTCTGCCCAGCCTGCTGGGCCAAACCCAGCCAGCTTTGCGTTACACCAACTGAAGGGCTTGACTCTTCTGACGCGGCCTCTTGATGGGGCAAGGCTGCAATTTTGACGAGGTTGTTAATTTGTCAGGATTGGGGAAGTGGTCTGCCCGACAGGGATCGAACCTGTGACCCACAGCTTAGAAGGCTGTTGCTCTATCCAACTGAGCTACGGGCAGAAAAAATAAGCAGATCAAACGCTCAAATTAAACACAAAAGGCCCTTGATGGGCCTTTGTTGTTTGATTCAATGTGTTCAATGCGCTGGTTGGGCACTGAATGAAATGGTCGGAGCGGCGGGATTCGAACTCGCGACCCTCTGCTCCCAAAGCAGATGCGCTACCAGGCTGCGCTACGCTCCGACTGATAAGTATTCTAACCCCCAAATAAGGGGGTATCAGAGACGGTGGCCAAAAAAATCTGTTTAGTTTTTGGCACCATGCGCCAATGCGCGTTCGCGGCTGGCGGCCAGCGCTTTGGCGTCCGGTGCTGACAAGTCCCAAGCCTGCATGTGGTCCAGGCTGATGTCGGCCAGGGCATCGATCCACTGCGCGTGGTTGTTCAGGCAGGGGATGTAGCTGAAGCTTTCGCCGCCCGCGTGCAAAAACGCTTCTTGTGCTTCTTGCTGGATTTCTTCCAGCGTCTCCAGACAGTCGCCTGTGAAGCCAGGGCAGATCACATCCACCTTTTTCACGCCTTGCTGCGCCATGGCGATCAACGTGGGCTCGGTGTAGGGCTCCAGCCACTTGGCTTTGCCAAAGCGAGATTGGAAGGTGAGTTTGTATTGGTCTTTGGACAGGCCGAGCGCCTCGGCCAGCAGGCGGCCGGTTTTCATGCACTCGCAGTGGTAGGGGTCGCCCAGGTGCAGGGTGCGCTCGGGCACGCCATGGAAGCTCATCACCAATTGTTCGGATTGGCCGTTGGCCGCCCAGTGTTCACGAACCGTCTGCGCCAGCGCAGCGATGTAGCGGGGGTCGTCGTGGTAATGGTTGACGAAGCGCATCTCGGGGATGAGCCGTGTTTTCAGGCCCCAGTGGTAAACGGCATCGAACACACTGGCGGTGGTGGTACCGCTGTATTGAGGGTAGGCAGGCACGATCAGCACGCGCTGAACGCCTTCGGCCTTCAAGGCGCTTAGTTGTTCCGGGATGGAGGGCTGGCCGTAGCGCATGGCGTAGCGCGCGCTGACCTGGTGGCCGCGCTCTTGCAGTGCCGTCCCCAGCGACTGTGCTTGCTTTTCAGTGAAAACTTTGAGCGGCGAACCACCCTCGGTCCAGATACTGGCGTATTTGGCGGCCGATTTGGCGGGGCGCACGCGCAAGATGATGCCGTGCAGGATCAGCAACCAAATAGGTTTGGGGATTTCAACCACGCGACTGTCGCCCAAAAATTCAGCCAAATACTTGCGAAGCGCTGGCGCCGTGGGCGCGCTGGGTGTGCCCAAGTTGCAATACAGCACCGCCGTGCGGGGGGCTTGTCCATGCTGAAAGGAGGGTTCTTTTTGAAATGCCATGCGGTATTCTCCCACCACCATGATTGACATTTCAAAAATCAAAGCCATTTCCCTGGATTTGGACGACACCTTGTGGCCCGTTTGGCCCACCATTGGCCGAGCCGAAGCTGCTTTGCAGGCTTGGCTGTCTGCCCACGCGCCGGGAACGGCGGCCTTGTCAGCCGACTTGGCGTTAAAGCAGGCCATTCGCGCCGAGGTCCATGCCCGCCATGCCGATCGGGCGCACGACCTGTCGTTTTTGCGCCTGCAGTCGATACGCGCCTTGTTGCAGCAAGCCGGTGACCCGGTGCACTTGGCTGAGGCCGCTTTCGAAGTGTTTTTTGCGGAGCGCCAGCGGGTGGATCTGTTTGACGACGCCTTACCTGCGCTGGGTTTTTGGAGCGCCAAGTACCCGATCGTTGCCTTGTCCAACGGCAATGCCGATGTCCACCGCGTGGGCATTGGCCAGTACTTTCACGCCAGCGTGAGCGCCCAGTCTTTGGGGGTGGCCAAGCCGGACTTGCGCATTTTTGTGGCTGGCGCGGCGGCAGCGGGTGTGCAGCCCCACGAGGTGCTGCACATTGGCGACGACGCACACGCCGATTGCGTGGGCGCTTTGGCCGCAAGCATGCAAGTGGCCTGGCTCAACCGCGAAGGCCACGACTGGACCCACGGCGACACGCGGCCGCACTTAGAGGTGCGAGACTTGCACGCGCTGTGCGCCAGCTGGCCTGATTACGTCGCTTAGGTCGGGCCTTTACGGTCCGACAGCCATCCTTTTACGAACAGACATTTCAACAGGGGCGCGACATGACTTTGAAAATTTATGGCATCAGCGCATCCCGCGCTGCACGGCCTTTGTGGGCTGCATTGGAATTGGGCTTGCCCTTTGAGCACATGGCCATGACCTACAAAGCGGGTGCGACACGCACGCCCGAGTTTTTGGCGCTCAACCCCAATGGCCACATTCCGGTGTTGATGGATGAGCGCCCCGAAGGCACCGTCACCGTGTGGGAAAGCATGGCCTGCGCCCTCTACATCGCCCGCGTGCATGGCCAGGCCGATGGCCATTCGATCACCCCCGCCACACCCCGCGAAGAAGCCGAAGCCCTGCGCTGGAGCTTCTGGACGGTGACCGAGCTCGAAAAAGACGCGCTCACCGTGCTGATGCACCGCATGGCCATGCCTGCAGACCAGCGCAAGCCCGAATTGACCGAGCAAGCCGAAAACCGCTTGAAGGTGCCGCTGGCCGTCCTGGAAGCTCATCTTCAAGCCCAGCACGCCCAAGGCCAGGCGCATTTGGCGGCCGATCGTTTCACCGTGGCCGATGTGTGTGTGGCCAGCGTGGCCAACTGGATTCGCCCGGCCCCGGGCTTGCTGGCGCAATTCCCGGCGGTGTCAGGCTGGCTGCAGGCCTGCATGGAGCGCGAGGCGCAAAAGCGCTTGCGGGCGATGCCGTGAAGGTGAAGCCTGCTGATGTATGAATTTCCCGAACAGGAAACTATCACCTCACAATAGCGATGAAGTATAAAAAAATCCCCGTTCAGGAAATTTTCTTGCTCTGAATCGATTTTTGTAGCAAAATTTCCCAAACGGGAAATTTAGCAAGCCATGACCAGTATTCGTTCATCTCAGCAATTGGGCGATGCCATCCGCACCGCCCGCAAGCAGCTTGCACTCACGCAGCCGCAGTTGGCCTTGGCCGCAGGGGTGGGGGTGCGCTTTGTGGTGGAGCTGGAGGGCGGCAAGCCCACAGTACGGCTGGCGCAGGTGCTTCGGGTCATTGAAGCATTGGGTGGTGAATTCACCTTGACTGGTTTGCCTGCAGCCGCTTTGGCTGCCGAGCCGAAACGCGAAGGACATGACGATGGCGCATGAACTGGATGTCTGGCTGTTTACCGACCGTGTGGGCATTTTGAGCTTGGCGCAGGGGCGGCTGAGTTTTTGCTATGCCCCTGGCTGGCTGGCGCAGCCGAATGCGATGGCGTTGTCCATGTCTTTGCCTTTAAAGGCTGAGCCTTTCGACGATCACATGACGCGTCCCTTTTTTGCAGGACTATTACCCGAAGGGCAATTGCGCCGTCTGCTTGCACGCCATTTGCAAATCTCAGGGCAGAACGATTTCGCGCTGCTGGACCACATCGGCGGCGAATGCGCAGGAGCCGTGACCTTTTTGGCACGAGGGCAGACTTTGCCGGCAGCCGAAAGCGATGACGATGTGCATTGGCTGAGCGATGAAGAAGTCGTTGCTATTCTGGATGAGTTGCCGCGTCGCCCCATGCTGGCGGGTCAGGATGGGTTGCGGCTGTCTTTGGCCGGTGCGCAGGACAAACTGCCGGTGGTTTTTGATGGCCATCGTATCGGCTTGCCGCGCAACGGCACTCCCAGCTCTCACATCTTGAAGCCGCCGATTCATGCCGTGGAGGACAGCGTGATCAACGAAAGCTTTTGCATGGCCTTGGCCGAGGCCATGCAACTCAAGCCTGCGAAGTCACAAATTCATGTTGTGCTGAATCGCTCGTTCTTGCTGGTCGAGCGCGATGACCGAATCAAGGAGGCGCAAGGACGCAGGTTGCGCCTGCATCAGGAAGACTTTTGTCAGTCGCTGGGCATGGTGCCTGAAACGAAATACCAGAACGAAGGCGGACCGGGTCTGGCTCAGTGTTTTGATCTGGTTCGCCGTGTCACACGCCCCAGTGCGCCTCACGTTTTGCGTTTGTTCGATGGTGTGATCTTCAATGTCTTGGTCGGCAACCACTATGCGCATGCCAAGAATTTCTCGCTGTTGTACGCGGGCCAGACGCCTGTTTTGGCACCGTTTTATGACCTGCTCTCAACGGCGGTGTATCCGACGCTGACGCCCAAGATGGCCATGAAAATTGGCAGCAAATACAAGTTCAGCGAAGTTCAGGCACGGCATTGGGAGCAGTTTGCGCAAAGCGCAGGGCTGGCCAGGGCCCCGGCCAGAAAACGCATCTTGGAATTGGCCAAGGTCCTGCCCGGTGCCGCCCGCGCACTCCAGCATGCCACCCACCTCCCATTTGCCGGTAATGCTGTCGTGGAGCGCATTGTGGAGTTGATCGAACAGCGCTGCGCTTTGACGGTTCAACGGCTCAGCACCCCGATGGCCGATGAGGACTTTTCAACCGATTGAAGTAACGCAAGCGCAGCGCCTCAAAACCGCCCCAGCGCCTGCATCTTCCACGCCAGCCACAGCTTGCGCAGCGGCGTGAGCGCAATGCGCTGGTGCAGCACCTGAAAGCCTGACGCCTCTATCTCGCGCAGCAAGGTGCGGTAGATGCTGGCCATCATGAGGCCGGGTTTTTGGGCGCGGCGGTCGGCAGCGGGCAGCAGGGCCAGGGCTTCGTCGTACAGGGCGTGGGCGCGTTCGGTCTGGAACTTCATCAGCGCGGTGAAGCGGTCTGAGTAGTCGCGCTGCATCAGTTCGTTGGCTTTGACGCCAAAGCGTTGCTGCTCGTCGAGCGGCAGGTAGATGCGCCCGCGCATGGCGTCTTCGCCCACGTCGCGGATGATGTTGGTCATCTGAAAGGCCAGGCCCAGTTTGTGCGCATAGGCCGTGGTCGCTTCGTCGGTCTGGCCAAATATGCGGGCAGCGACTTCACCCACTACGCCAGCCACCAAATGGCAGTATTTCGTCAGTCCCGCAAAGTCCAGATACCGGGTCTGGTTCAGGTCCATCTGGCAGCCTTCGATCACGGCCATCAGGTGGCGGCTTTCGATGCCGAAGGTGGGGGCCAGGGGCATGAGGGCGTGCAAGACCGGGTGGCTTGGCTGGCCTGCGTAGGCTTGTTGCACTTCTTTTTGCCACCAGGCGAGTTTGGTTGCGGCCACTCCGGAGTCTTTGATCTCGTCGACCACATCGTCCACTTCGCGGCAGAAGGCATAAAAAGCGGTGATGGCCGCACGCCGCTCGGGCGGGAGGAACAGGAAGGCGTAATAAAAGCTGCTGCCCGAGGCGGCGGCTTTTTGCTGGACGTAGTCTTGCGGGCTCATGGGCTGGGATTCTCGCATTCAAAGCGCAGGATCAAGGCTGCGGCTGACCGGACCATCTGAGAAATTCTTTTTGCAGAACGGCAGCAGACCCGAGGCCCAAGGCGATGCGCCAGAGCAGGGCGCGCACTTCGTGGCGCGACATTTTGACGCGCTGGGTCAGGGCCGCAGGCCCGGCCTGGCGCAGCAGCGCCACCGTGCGCGCACCAATGAGGGCTGGCAGGGCGCTGGCCAGACGCAGCCGCAAGGGCTTGAGCGCCAGGGCGTAGCGCATGCCATTGGCCAGTTGCGCTTGGGTGTGGTCCAGCCACTGTGTGTAAAGCGGGGCCAGGGCGTGCAGGGTGTCTGCATTTGGGGTTTGGGCCGCTTGCTCCAGCATGGCCGGGGTCAAGCCCGCCAGCCTTAGCGTCTCCTCAGGCCAGTAGCAGCGCCCAGCAACCAGGTCCGCTCCGGCATCGCGAGCTATGTTCAGGCGCTGCAATCCCATGCCGTATTCCCGCCCGATGCGCATCATTTCTTCTTGCGGCAACAGGCTATAACCGGGCAGGTGACGGCCGCAGAGTTCGGTCCAGAACTCGCCCACGCAACCTGCCACCAGCCAGGTGTAGTCGGCCAGTTCGGCTTCGGTTTGCAAAGCCTGCAGGCCGGGGCCAAAGCGGGTCATGTCCAGCTGTTGGCCCCGGGTGATGTGGCCCAGCACTTGGCGCACGCTGGCTTGGTCGTCTGCAGGCAGGGTGTGCAAAAGCGGCAGGCATTGCGGCAGGGCTTGCATCAGGGCGCGTTCGTGCGGGTCGGTTTGCTGCGCGGCAAAGGCCTGGGTCAGGCGGGACAGCTCGCCGCTTTCTGGAGCCGAAGGGTCCTGCGCGGCAATTGTTTGCGTCATGAGGTCCAGCAAGACCTGGCGCTCAGACAGGGGCAGGGCGGTGGTGTCGGCCACGGTGTCGGTGGCGCGGGCCAACAAATAGCCGATGGCCACTGGGGCTTGCAGGGCTGGGGGCAACAGGCGAATGGACAGGCCAAAAGAACGCGAGACCTGCCGCAGAAGGTTTCGTTGCTCTGCGGACAGACCGGGGCGCTGTGGCTGCGAAAATAGGGGGTGTTTGAACATGGTCAATCGGTATTGTCGCTTGACATCACGACC
>Ga0209550_10003732_pt1 | contig 14490 bp, 10 predicted proteins | sample LauGreSuBDMM15SN_2_FD_187567 | JGI IMG/M metagenome (GOLD analysis project Ga0209550, IMG submission 187567) | Freshwater lake microbial communities from Lake Michigan, USA - Su13.BD.MM15.SN (SPAdes) (version 5) | ecosystem: Environmental > Aquatic > Freshwater > Lake | place: Lake Michigan...
GCTATGGATGAAGGGCTTCGTTTTGCTATACGTGAAGGTGGTAAAACTGTTGGTGCTGGTGTGGTATCAAAAATAATTAAATAATATACTTTAGTATGTTGGTTAATGGTGGTATATCGCTACGCTCACTCGCAATGACAGGATAGTGTTAAAACTTTGGGTTTGAGGTGTGATATGTTTTTCATATTCTGCCAGATTTTCTCTTGATTTGTTTAGGGAAATATGATAGGAGTGTAGCTCAATTGGTAGAGCGCCGGTCTCCAAAACCGGAGGTTGCGGGTTCGATTCCTGTCGCTCCTGCCAGGCTTCGGTCTTTAGACTAAGTAAGGCTATATCGTCTGGAATGGTGGGAAGATATTGAGAGATAAAGATACTGCTAGCATAGAGCAAAAGGGATAAAATGTTAAAAAGTACGCGAGTATATAGATTTTATGATCAGGTAAAACAAGAGGCTTACAAGATTACTTGGCCATCTAGAAAGGAAGTTGTTACTTCTACTATGATTGTAATAGCTGCTGTGATAGTGTTTAGCTTGTGTTGCTTGGTATTGGATTATGGAATCCACCATTTTGTGCAGTTTATGCTTAGAATTGGAAAATAGTTTGAATTAAAAAGTGAATAGGAATAATTTTGTGTCTCAACGCTGGTACATAATACATATACTTTCTGGCTCAGAAAAACGTATTAAGCAGATGATATTAGAGCAAGCTGCAAAAAAGGGCTTATCTGATAGTTTTGGTGATATAGTGATTCCTGTAGTAGAAATACCTGAAGTAAAGCGTGGTAAGCAGGTAAAAACTGAAAAGAAAATCATGCCTGGTTATATGCTTGTACAGATGGATCTTAATGATGCTACATGGCATTTGGTACAGAATGTTCCAAAAGTCACTGGATTTTTAGGTACTGGGTCTAAGCCACAACCTGTTCCTGAATCTCAGGTTGCTGAAGTGTTTAAGCAATTAGAGAGTAAGGCTAAACATGTGACTGCGGTTAATATGTTTGAGATTGGTGATAAAATAACAGTTATCGATGGTCCATTTGAGAGTTTCTCAGGGATGGTAGAAGAAATCGATACTGAAAAAGCTAAGTTAAAGGTGTCTGTATCTATTTTTGGTCGCGCTACACCAATAGATTTAAGTTTTAACCAAGTTAAGAAAGAAGCGTAGAGTGGTGTGGTAGAGTATGCCATGCGTAATAATGATGATTAAGTAATAAGTTAGGTTGAATAGAAATGGCAAAAAAAATAATAGGTTATATTAAATTGACAATTCCATCAGGGAAGGCAAATCCTTCTCCGCCAGTTGGTCCTGCTTTGGGTCAAAGGGGTCTTAATATAATGGAATTCTGTAAAGCCTTTAATGCTGCAACGCAAGATAAGGAGCCAGGTACTCCTACACCTGTTGTTATTACAGCTTTTGAAGATAAAAGTTTTACATTTGTTACAAAAACTCCTCCGGCTTCTTATTATTTGAAAAAAGTTATGAAGTTAGAGAAGGGGTCTTCTGCTACGAGGAAAGAGCCTGCAATTGGTAAAGTAACGATGGATCAATGTCGTGAAATTGCGAAGATAAAAATGGTAGATTTAAATGCTAATGATATAGATGCTGGTGCTCGCATTATTGCTGGTTCAGCTATTTCTATGGGGCTTGAGGTTGTTGGAGAATAATCATGATTGAAAGAAAAATTGGTGGCAAAAATCTTAGAAATGCTAAGTTAAAAATTGAAGATAAGGCATATTCTATTTTAGAAGCTGTAGAAATTATACAGAAAGTAAAATTTGCAAAATTTGATGAGACTCTAGATGTTGTGATGCGTCTTGGTGTAGATCCTCGTCATTCAGATCAGCAAGTTAGAGGAGTCGTGGCTCTGCCTAGCGGTACAGGTAGAGATGTTAGAGTTGCTGTAATCTGCAAAGAAGACAAAGAAGCTGCTGCTAAAGCTGCTGGTGCAGATATAGTAGGGTCTACTGATATAATAGAAGAAATTAAATCTGGGAAAATCAATTTTGATGTGTGTATTGCCACACCAGATATGATGGCGCTTATTGGGCAAGTAGCTAGAGTATTGGGTCCTAAAGGGCTTATGCCAAATCCAAAACTTGGTACTGTTACTCCAGATGTAGCTACTGCTGTAAAGAATGCAAAAAGTGGGCAAGTGGAATTTAGAGTAGAGAAAGCTGGTATAATTCATGCTGGAGTAGGTAAGTTATCTTTCAGTGGTGTTGATTTAACAACTAATGTGAATGCGTTGGTTTCAGCTGTTGTTAAGGCAAAACCAGCAGGAGCAAAAGGTGTATATCTTAAAGCTATATATCTTTCATCTACTATGGGTCCTTCTGTGCGTATTGATACGTCTGTTTTGGCTTAAATATAATATGTAGTTAGGTAAGGTAAGAAAAATGTTACGTGCGGAAAAAAAAGATTTTGTGTCAGAATTAGAAGGTCTATGTCGTGATTCTAGTTCAGTGATATTCACTCACTATCATGGGTTAACAGTAGCTCAAATCAGTGAATTACGTAGAGCTCTGCGTGCGAATGGAGCTGGTTTTAAAGTGGTAAAAAATACTTTATTCAAGATTGCTGCAACGAATGCAAAGCTTGAATTTAGTAATGATATGGTAAGTGGGCCAGTCGCAATTGCTTATTCAGCTGATCCTGTTGGCGCTGCTAAAGGTGTTGTTGAATTTGCAAAAAAGAACCCCAGCTTAAAGTTAATTGGTGCAGTAGTGGATAATGCCCCTATGTCTGTTTCAGATATTCAAACATTATCTACATTACCTTCACTAGATGAACTTAGGGGTAAAATCATTGGTCTATTACAGGCTCCCGCTTCCAAACTTGCGTCTGTTCTAGTAGCTCCTGCCGGAGGATTGGCAAGAGTCGTGAATGCTTATGCAACAAAGTAATAACAATAATTAATTTAACCATTATATTTGAGGTAATAATATGTCTAGTTTAGAAAAAATCGTTGATCAGTTATCTAGTTTAACTGTGATAGAAGCTGCAGAGCTTTCAAAACTTCTGGAAGAAAAATGGGGTGTTTCTGCTGCTGCTCCTGTAGCAATGGCAATGCCAGCTGCTAGTGCAGCTCCTGCTGCTGCAGAACAAACAGATTTCGAAGTTGTTTTAGTTGCAGCTGGTGATAAGAAAATCGAAGTAATTAAAGCAGTACGTGAAGTAAGAAGTGATTTAGGGCTAAAAGAAGCTAAAGATTTAGTAGATGGCGCTCCTCAGTCAATTAAAGCTGGTATAAAGAAAGCTGATGCTGATGCTATGAAAGCTAAGTTTGAAGCAGCTGGTGCTAAAATAGAAATTAAGTAATAAACTTAATATATAATTGTGAGTGATACCTCGGTTTTTTGTTCTAAAAAAAGCCGAGGCTTCATTCATTATGAATGCTAGTTGCATTTAATTTGATAATATAATGATTGATGACAAAATATTCAGTATTATACTTCATTCACGATAAATCGTTTCTTAAGAGCGCTTCACTCAGTGGGAGTGTTTTTGCTGCGAATATTATTCCATATACACAAGATAAAAAGGGGCTAAAGAATCTATGACGAAAGCTTTTTATGTTTCCGCTCGTACAAGAAAAAATTTTGGACGTATTAATTTGGTAGCTTCAATGCCCAATCTTATTGAAGTACAAAAAAACTCCTATGAAAAGCATTTTCTTCAAGTAGGTATTCCTCATGAAGAAAGAGAAGATAGGGGGCTTCAGTCAGTACTAATGTCTATATTCCCTATTCACGATGCTTCTAGTGGTGCTACATTAGAATTTATGAAGTATAATTTTGACCCTCCAAAATATGATGTGGAAGAATGTGTGCAAAGAGGGCTTAGTTTTTCTGCTCCTTTAAAAGTTACTCTCCGTTTAATCGTCATGGATATTGATGAAGAGACTGGGAGCAAAGAAATAAAGGGTATTAAGGAACAAGAAGTGTATATGGGTGATGTGCCGCTTATGACTAAGCATGGTACATTTATCATTAATGGTACAGAAAGGGTTGTTGTTTCCCAAATGCATCGTTCTCCAGGGGCGTTTTTTGACCATGATCATGGAAAAGTTCATTCATCAGGGAAATTTTTATATTCCGCGAGAATAATACCTTACAGAGGTTCATGGCTCGATTTAGAATTTGATGCAAAAGATATTCTTTATTTCCGTATAGATAGAAAGCGTAAATTGCCTGTGACCACTTTGTTGCGTGCTATAGGTATGAGTTCAGCGGAAATATTAGAATTTTATTATAATACTGTTACGTATGAAAAGTCTAAAGCAGGATGGGTAACAGAATTTGTTCCAGAAAGAGTAGTGTCACAAAGGCTTGACTCTGATTTAGTTGATGCAAGTACAGGTTCTGTAGCTATACAAGCTGGTGAAAAATTGACTGTAAGACTAGCTAAAAAATTAGCTGCTGATGGTTTAAAAAATGTTTTAGTAGATCAAGAGCAATTAATTGGTAAATATCTAGGTCAAGAGATTTTAGATGAATCTACAGGTGAAGTTTTGGTTGCTATAGGTGAAGAAATCACACAACCAATATTAGATATTATCGAAAAAAATAAAACCGCCACATTAAAACTGCTTGCTATATTCCAGCAACAAGGTGCTTATATTAGAAATTCGCTTTTTGTGGATAAAAATACAGATCAAGGCTCTGCTTTGAGTGATATTTTTAGAGTTTTACGTCCAGGTGAACCTGCTACTAGTGAAGCTGGTGGGGCATTGTTCCAAAGCCTTTTCTTTGAAAAAGATAGATATGATCTTTCTGAAGTTGGCCGTATAAAAATGAATGCAAGACTTGGTCTTGATGTAGATTTGGCTAATACTGTTTTAACAATAGAAGATATTAAACATATTGTTAGAGTATTAGTAGAAATAAAAGATGGAAAAGGCAGTATCGATGATATTGATAATTTAAGTAATAGAAGAGTTAGATCTGTAGGTGAATTGATAGAAAATCAATTTAGGCTTGGTCTAGTACGCTTAGAAAAATCTGTGCTTGAAAGAATGGGAGCAGTTGATATAGACACTGTAATGCCAAATGATTTGGTTAATTCAAAATTGTTAGTATCTGTTGTAAAAGAATTTTTTGGGACATCTCAACTTTCACAATTTATGGACCAAACAAATCCTCTATCTGAGATTACGCATAAACGTAGATTATCTGCTTTAGGCCCTGGTGGTTTAAATAGAGATAGGGCAGGGTTTGAGGTTAGGGACGTTCATCCAACGCATTATGGAAGAATTTGTCCAATTGAAACACCAGAAGGTCAAAATATTGGTCTTATTAGCTCCCTTGCAACTTATGCGAGAATAAATAAGCATGGTTTTATTGAAAGTCCTTATCGTAAGGTAGAAAATGGCGTCATAACTGATGAAGTTCATTATTTGCACGCTATTGAAGAAGGAAAATATAAAATTGCTCAAGCTAATACAGCGAATCAAGTCAATGGCAAGTTAGTGGATGATCTCATTAACTGCCGTTTTGATAGTGATTTTGTAATGGTTTCACCAGAAGAAGTCGATTTCATAGATGTAACACCTATGCAGGTAGTATCTGTGGCTGCATCTCTAATACCGTTTTTAGAAAATGACGATGCTAACAGAGCATTGATGGGATCAAACATGCAACGCCAAGCAGTGCCTCTTATAAGAGCAGATGCTCCTTTAATTGGTACAGGTATAGAGGGTGTTGTTGCTCATGATTCAGGAGCTGCTATTGTTGCTATTCATGATGGTATAGTTGATCAAGTAGACTCTACTAGAATAGTTATACGTACTACAGAAACAAAGCGCGATGGTTCTCCAGGTGTAGATATTTATAATCTACTGAAATTTCAACGTTCTAACCATAATACATGTATTAACCAAAGACCTCTTGTAAATGTTGGTCAAAAAGTTCGTAGTGGAGAGGTTATAGCAGATGGACCTAGTATTGATCGTGGTGAAATAGCATTAGGTCGTAACGTCCTTGTAGGATTTATTCCATGGAATGGTTATAACTTCGAAGATTCAATACTGATTTCTGAAAGAGTTGTGCAGGATGATAAGTTTACATCTGTTCATATTGAAGAATTTGAAGTAGTGGCGCGTGATACTAGATTAGGCCCTGAAGAGATTACTAGAGATATTCCAAATGTTAGTGATGAGTATTTAAGTCATCTTGATGAAGTTGGTATAGTGCATGTTGGTGCTGAAATCAAAGCAGGTGACATACTTGTAGGAAAAGTAACTCCTAAGAGTGAATCTCCAGTAACCCCAGAAGAAAAGCTTCTGAGAGCAATTTTTGGTGAAAAAGCAGCTGATGTAAGAGATTCATCTCTTCATGTCCCACCAGGAGTAAGTGGAACAGTTGTAGAAGTGAGAGTTTTTTCTAGACGTGGTATTGAAAAAGATGAGCGTGCTCTTGCTATTGAAAAACAACAAATAGAAAAATTTGCAAAAGATCGTGATGATGAATTAGCTATCATAGAGCATTTTGTATTTTTGAGATTAGAGGCGATTTTTGTAGGTAACAAAGTTATTAGCGGTCCAAAAACTGTAAAAACTGGTCAAGAAATAGACAAAGCAATGCTTAAATCATTATCACATGGACAATGGTGGCAGTTGACTGTAGAAGATACAGATATTATGAATGAAGTGGAAAGCATAAAGCGTCATTTCGATGAAACAAGAGATAGGTTAAATAAGCGTTTTTCAAGCAAAGTAGAAAAGCTTCAGAGTGGAGATGATTTACCTCAAGGTGCTTTAAAAGTGGTAAAAGTTTTTATTGCTACAAAACACAAACTTCAACCAGGTGATAAAATGGCAGGACGCCACGGTAATAAGGGTGTGGTTTCTAGAATTATGCCTGAAGAAGATATGCCATTCTTAGAGGATGGTACAGTATTGGATGTGGTCCTGAATCCACTTGGGCTTCCTTCAAGGATGAATGTAGGGCAAGTGCTTGAAACACATCTTGGTTGGGCAGCTGTGAATCTAGGAAAAAAACTAGGTAATATGCTTGAGCAATTTAAAGACAACGACATCAATATTGATGAAGTGAAAGACTTTGTTGCACAGATCTATGGCGAAAGTGAAATGACTAAGCAAGTAAAGTCAATGGGTAAAGAAGAAATCATAGCTAATTTTGTAGATATTGATAAAGGCGTGTATTTTTCAACCCCAGTATTTGATGGAGCTAAAGTTCAAGACGTAAAATCTATGCTTAAGCTTGCTGGACAGAATGAATCAGGTCAGGTGAGAGTGATAGATGGAAGGACTGGTGAATATTTTGATCGTATGGTTACGGTTGGATATAAATATCTTCTAAAATTACACCATTTAGTTGATGATAAGATTCACGCTCGTTCTATAGGACCTTATAGTTTAGTTACTCAACAACCTTTAGGAGGCAAGTCTCACTTTGGTGGACAAAGATTTGGTGAGATGGAATGTTGGGCGCTGCAAGCTTATGGTGCTGCATATACATTACAAGAGATGCTAACAGTAAAATCAGATGATGTTACTGGTAGAATTAAGATATATGAATCCATTGTGCGTGGTGATAATAATTTTGACTGTGGTACGCCAGAGTCATTCAATGTGATGATTAAGGAATTTAGGTCACTATGCCTTAATGTACAGCTTGAAGAAAATACTGATAAATGACATCGTTAGGTGTCATTTCTGTAAAAACATGGATGACACTATAGAGAATGACAATAAAATTAGGAAAAGAGTAATATTATGGCAGAAGTAATCAATTTCTATGGACAAATTACTAACAAGCAGCAGTTTGACCAATTGAAGATTAATATTGCAAGTCCAGAACAGGTGCGCGCTTGGTCTTATGGAGAAGTAACTAAGCCAGAAACTATCAATTATCGTACATTTAAGCCAGAAAAAGATGGTTTGTTTTGTGCTAGAATTTTTGGTCCAGTAAAGGATTATGAATGTTTATGTGGTAAATATAAACGCATGAAATATCGTGGCATTAGATGTGAAAAATGCGGCGTTGAAGTAACTACTGCTAGGGTTAGACGTGAACGTATGGGACATATTGAGCTTGCAGCTCCTGTGGCTCACATATGGTTCTTGAAATCTCTTCCATCACGTATCAGTGTGCTTTTGGATTTAATGCTTAAAGATGTAGAGCGTATTTTATATTTTGAAAGCTATGTTGTTGTTGATCCTGGTCTATCAGGTTTAGAAAAAGGTGAGATTCTTCATGAAGATGCTTTCCAAAAAGCTCAAGATGAATATGGGGAAGATAGTTTTATTGCTCTTATAGGTGCTGAAGCGATCAGACATTTACTTCAAGAGCTTGATTTGCCAGTGTTAAGAGCACAGCTTACAGCAGAATTGGTTGATACTAACTCTGAAGTAAAGCGTAAAAAAATAGTAAAGCGCTTGAAACTCGTAGAAGATTTCATTGGTTCAGACAATAAGCCTGAATGGATGGTGATGAATGTTTTACCAATCATTCCACCTGATATTAGACCTCTTGTAATGCTAGATGGTGGTAGATTTGCTACTTCTGATCTTAATGAGCTTTATAGAAGAGTTATTAATAGAAATAATCGTCTACGTAGGCTTCTAGAGTTAAAAGCTCCTGATATTATTGTGCGTAACGAAAAAAGAATGTTGCAAGAATCAGTTGATGCATTATTTGATAATGGTAGACGTGGTCGTATTGTAAAAAACAATAATAAAAGAGCATTTAAATCACTGAGTGACATGCTAAAGGGGAAACATGGTCGTTTCCGTCAAAATCTTGTAGGTAAGCGTGTTGACTATTCAGGTCGTTCTGTAATTGTAGTTGGTCCAGAACTAAAGCTGCATCAATGTGGTTTGCCTAAGAAAATGGCTTTAGAATTATTCAAGCCGTTTATATATTCTAAGCTAGAAATGTATGGCATAGCAACCACTATTAAAGCTGCTAAAAAAATGGTTGAGGCTGAAAAACCAGAAGTATGGGATATTTTAGAGGAAGTTATTCGTGAGCATCCAGTGCTTTTGAATCGTGCTCCAACACTACACCGTCTTGGTATACAAGCATTTGAACCATTGCTTATTGAAGGTAAAGCTATACAGTTACATCCGCTTGTCTGTGCTGCTTTCAATGCAGACTTTGATGGTGACCAGATGGCTGTTCATATTCCTCTTTCTATAGAAGCTCAGCTTGAAGCTAGAATTTTGATGATGTCTACTAATAATATTTTAAGTCCTGCTAATGGCAGGCCTATTATTGTACCAGATAAAGATATTGTATTAGGTTTATATTATTTAAGCGCTGATTTGGATAATGAGCCAGGTAAAGGTATGTGCTTTAGCACAATGTCAGAAATCCACCATGCTATTCATAATAATGTTATCTCATTACATAGTAAGATCAAATATCGTAAGAGTATGATGAATGTGAATGGTGAAATGGGAAATATAATGGTTGATACTACACCAGGTCGTTTGATTATAGGTGAATTGCTTCCAGTAAATCCTAATGTGAGCTTTAAGCTTGTAAATAAGGCAATGACTAAGAAAGATATATCATCAGTAATAGATATGGTATATCGTCATTGTGGACAGAAAGCTACAGTGATATTTGCTGATAGATTAATGGGGCTTGGTTTTAAATATGCTTGTAAATCAGGTATTTCATTTGGTATGGATGATATGGTTGTACCACAATCTAAATTTACACATATTGATGCAACTCGCAATGAGGTAAAAGAATTTGAACAGCAATATTCAGATGGTCTCATTACTTATGGTGAGAAATATAATAAAGTTATAGATGCATGGTCTAAATGTACAGATAAAGTTGCTGGTGATATGATGAAAGAAATTGCATCAGGTAATAGCAATAAAGACTTACCAGGCCATATGAAATTTAACTCAATTTACATGATGGCTACCTCAGGTGCGAGAGGTTCTGCAGCTCAAATTAAACAGCTTGCAGGTATGAGAGGTTTGATGGCTAAACCTTCTGGAGAAATTATTCCTACACCAATTATTTCGAATTTCCGTGAAGGTTTAACAGTCAGTGAGTATTTTAATTCTACACACGGTGCTCGTAAAGGTTTGTCAGATACAGCTTTAAAAACAGCTAATTCTGGGTATTTAACACGTAGACTTGTAGACGTAGCTCAGGATTGTATTATTACTGATTATGATTGTGGTACAGAAGAAGGAATTATCATTAATTCCTTGATAGAAGGTGGAGAAATAATTGTTGCATTGTCAGAGCAAATTTTAGGACGTACAGCGGCTATAGATACATATCATCCGCTAACCAATCAGTTGATAGTAAAAGCTGCTGAAGTTATCAATGAATCAATATTAGAAATTATAGAAACAGCTGGTATTGACTCTATAAAGGTTCGTTCTGTCTTAAAATGTCGCTTAGAAGAAGGTATCTGTGCAAAATGCTATGGGCGTGACCTTGCTACTGGTAATCTAGTCGCTGTGGGTGAAGCTATAGGTGTTATTGCTGCGCAATCAATTGGTGAACCTGGTACACAGCTTACAATGAGAACATTCCATATAGGTGGTGCTGCTACAAAAGGTATAGAAATTTCTGCTGTAGATGCTTCTTGTGACGCTATGATTAAAATAATAAATCGTAACTTAGTAGCCGATTCTGAAGGGCGTAAAGTAGTTATGAGCAGATCATGTGAATTGCTTTTAATTGACGAAAAAGGTCAAGAAAAGGCGCGTCATAAAGTACCTTATGGTGCACGTATTACAGTGGATGATAAGGATAGTGTAGTTAAAGGTCAAAGGCTTGCAGAGTGGGATCCATATACTATTCCAATTATTACTGAAAAATCAGGTAAAATTGTCTTCCAAGACATGATTTCTGGAGTTTCTGTACGAGATATTATGGATGATGCTACAGGTATTGTAAGTAAAGTTGTTACTGAGACAAAACAATCTGCTAGAGGTGTTGAGCTTCGTCCACGCATACAGCTTTTGGATGATAAAGGTGAAACTATAACACTTTCTAATGGTCTTGAGGCTAGATATTATCTTTCTGTGAATGCTATTTTAAGTATTGAAGATGGTGCTCAAGTAAATGCTGGGGATATTTTAGCTAGAATTCCTCGTGAATCTACTAAAACCAAAGATATTACAGGTGGTCTTCCACGTGTAGCAGAGTTGGTTGAAGCTAGAAGACCTAAAGATCATGCTGTGATTGCTGATGTAGATGGAAGAATAGAATTTGGTAAAGATTATAAATCTAAGAGAAGATTAGTGCTTCATCCTGTGGATGGCTCAGAACCTATAGAATATATTGTGCCAAAAGGCAAGCATGTTCTTGTTAATGAAGGCGATTCAGTGAAAAAAGGTGACATGCTTATTGATGGTAATCCAGTGCTTCAGGATATATTGAAAGTGCTTGGAGTAGAGGCTTTGGCGCGTTATATGGCTCATGAGATTCAGACTGTATATCGTTTACAGGGTGTAAAAATAGATGATAAACATATCGAAGTTATCATACGCCAGATGCTACAAAAAGTAGAAATCACTGATGCTGGGGATACTACACTTCTTGTTGGCGAGAAGGTAGACAAGCAAGAATTGAAAGAGATTAATGCTAAAGTTATAGTAGAAGGATTAAGACCTGCAGAAGGATATCCTGTGCTTCAAGGTATTACTAAAGCATCTCTACAAACCAGGTCATTTATTTCTGCTGCCGCGTTCCAAGAAACAACTCGTGTTTTAACAGAAGCAGCTGTAGCTGGTAAAATAGATAGATTAAGTGGGTTGAAAGAGAATGTGATAGTTGGTAGATTAATACCAGCAGGTACAGGTCTTTATATGAATAAGATGCGTAAGATTGCGCACCAAAGAGATAAAGATTTGATTAGTGCAGGTGAAGTACCTGTGAATGTAGCTGCTCTTGATGCAGTGCATGGTTCTGATGGCGGTGTAGCTGAGGAATAGGTCGTAGGTTTGAAATTATTCCCACCACTGTGTCATTTCAGAGAAAACTGGAATCCAGCATTTACAATACTGCTACAACATTTTATGTTGCAGTCTTCTGGATTCCTGCCTACGCAGGAATGACACAGTGGTGGGTTGTAAAAGTTCGCTAATTTGGTTCCGTCCGTTACTATCGTCATAATTGGTTCCTACGTAGCGCTTGTAGCTCTCCTCTGGATTACGGAATTCCAAATATGCTGGAATGGCACGAATAATTGAAAGGTCATAACCAATGTTAATTCGATCAGGTCTATTAGTCGCTAGTCTGACATTAGTTTCTCGTATTTTTGGGTTGCTTAGAGAGCTCTTTGTAGCTGCTACATTTGGCACTACTCCTATCGCTGATAGCGTCAATATTGCTTTTAAACTCCCAAATCTTTTTCGTCGTATTTTCGGTGAAGGAGCTCTCGCTTCTGTTTTTGTCCCAATATTTACTGAAAAATTACTGATTTCGAAAGATACAGCTGCACATTTTGCTGGTAAAATTTTCTTACTTCTTACAGTAGTGATTTTACTCTTAGTAATTTCTATGCAATATTTTATGCCAGAGCTAATGGTTATTCTAGCTCCAGGTTTTGTCTCTGACCCATCTAAATTTGATCTTACTGTGCTTTTATCCCGTATTACAATGATGTATTTGCTTTTCATATGTTTAGCAGCGCTAATTGGTGGAATGATGAATTCTATAGGAAGATTCGCCTCTTATGCAGCTTCTGCAATAATAATGAATATAGTGATTATAGTAGGAACTTTGTTTTTAATAAAAGCTAATCTACCTAGCTATCATGCCATTGCAATATCTATTACTGTTGCAGGTGTAATGCAGTTATTATTTATGATTATATTTGCGTATAGGGCTGGACTTAGGCTTAAAAAACCTAATTTTATTCATAATGATCCAGATATTTCAAAATTACTAAAGCTTATGGTGCCAGCTACAATTACAGCCGGCGTTGTGCAGATTAATTTATTTATTTCACAATCAATAGCAAGTTTTATTCCAGGTGCGGTGTCTATATTATCTTATGCCGATAGATTATATCAGCTGCCAATGTCTATTATTGGTGTGACATTTGGGACGGTGCTGCTTCCTACTTTATCAAAATTATATAAAACTAATGCATTAGATGAAGCTAATCGGACGCAAGATGATGCCATAAAAATAGGGCTATTTTTGACTATGCCATGCTCTATTGCTCTTGTTATTTTATCAGTACCTATTATACAGTTAATTTATGAGTATGGAGTTTTCACACATGGGGATACTATCAAGACAGCGGATACTATTGCTGCTTTTGCTTTGGGGTTGCCAGCTTTTGTGCTCTCTAAAATATTTACACCAATTTTTTATGCTCATCAAGATGCAAAGACCCCGATGCGTATTACAATATACACTATAATTGCTAATATAATACTGAATCTGTTTTTTATGCAAACTCATTCCTTTGTTGGAATTGCTTTAGGTTCTTCTATAGCAAGCTGGTATAGTGTTTATCTTTTTATAAAATATGCAAAAAAGCATGGATATTTTACAGTTAATAAGGAACTTATATCTTTTATCGTGAAACTATGTTTCTGCGGTTTTATATGTTCTAGTAGCATGTGGTTTTCGTATGAATTTTTAGAAGAAATTTTTGATAGAGATAATTTGATGTGCAGAATGATCAATGTGTTTGGTGTTTTATCAATTGGATTTACACTTTATATTATAGCAGGGTTTTTTTCAGGCATATTGAATAAAAGAATGATTTTAAGTTTGGTAAAAAAAGAAACCAAAGCTATTGAGTCTTAAGATGACACTGTTTCATTGATAGAGTGGCACATAAGATGCAGCGCAACCTGATAATTTGCCTTCAATTACGCATGAGGTAAAAATCTAATGGCGCTGCTTAGTCATAGGTTTTGAGCTGGGGCTTTTTCTTTAGATTTCTTATACTAACTCAGGGCTGTATTCTTGTATTAAAATATTTCCCATTAAATTCTGTTCTCCAAAAAACGTCTCAATTTCTACATCATACCTTAAAGCAGCTGCTCCCGCGATAGTAAAAAGATGTGTGTCCATCTCAAAGGGGAGTGTCTCACCAGGTCTATTGGCACTAGGCTGGATAAGATGTACATAGTTTACATTCTGATAGTCACCACTAAAAAGTGCAGAATGATATTCTGAACGCTGGTTTGGGGTACCATCGGCATTGAGTTTGTTATAGTAAGTCACATTGCATGTTGCAGGAGTCTCGAGTATCTCGTTTGTACCCATTCTCTGAATTGTGATTGTAGAAGCCTTTTCATACATAACACGAAATTTTTGTCCGTCAATTATCACTAACTTGTCTAACATAATCTTCTCCTTTGGTTTTTATATACAAAAAGTAAATCAATTAATGACTATAAATATAACTATTATTGTATAAAAAGTCAAGAAGAATGTTAAGAAAAACTAAGCTTTGTGTTAACTTGTATAATTCGATACAGCCGCTAAATTTTCCATCAGAGGTAAATAATTTGCTTAAGGAC
>Ga0209550_10003733_pt1 | contig 14490 bp, 8 predicted proteins | sample LauGreSuBDMM15SN_2_FD_187567 | JGI IMG/M metagenome (GOLD analysis project Ga0209550, IMG submission 187567) | Freshwater lake microbial communities from Lake Michigan, USA - Su13.BD.MM15.SN (SPAdes) (version 5) | ecosystem: Environmental > Aquatic > Freshwater > Lake | place: Lake Michigan, USA...
ATGGCAAAACCAGGAAGCCCACTCACTACATTTAATACATACGTTGCCAATTGTTTTCCAAATGCTGAAATTTATGAAGCAACTGAATCCGCATTGCTTACTAAATTATTGAATATATTATTAGATAGAGGTATTTTAACACAGACACAAGTGACTGAATACGAGGCATTAAATGTGGTGAAATTTGACACATTATTCCGTTTTATGAATACTTTACCAACTGAAACAAAAAATGCGTCGGTTGCAATATTTTTGGCTTTTATAAATAACCCGTATTGGGGAGTTCCGTTTTCAGGTCCGTCAAATCCGAACGGATGCAAACTCACTGTATATAAACCTAATAATCCCAAATATGCAAAGCAAGGTGCAGTGTCTAGTAGCACAAGATTGTTAAAATTAAATGTAGATACTATTTCAACCAACGCAGCATCTATTCACAACTACAATAATACAGGATTACAATTATTAACGGCAAATGAATTATATAGAGGAAATAACAACAATATTATGAATATTGTACGAAACAAAGCACCTGATTGCAAATCGCCTACAATTTTTCAATATCAAAATAAAAAATTATGTCACTACAAGAAGATGTTACCAGAGTATCAAGCACCAATCTCTCAACCATCACCTTATCGTGATTATCAAGGAACAGTATTTAGTTCTAATCATTATTCTCAAAGTCCTAATACGTATAATACACCGTCTAAAAAATACTAATATCATTTACGTCAATGTATAAAAATATAAAAATATATAAATAAAAATTTGTTTTTATATATTTATTCTGGTTCTATTTCTATTTCTATTTCTACAACGTCTTCTATATAGAACTTGGGTTCAAAACTATCTTTTTCTTCGTTTAGTTCGCCATCATTTTTTACAATAGGCAAAAATATATTTGTTTTTTCTGTAAATTTATTACACGGTAATTTAAATTTCTCACACCAGATTACAGATTTTTGTATATGCGTTTTTTTTAATAAATCAATTTTGTCATCTTTATTTCTACTCTTTAAAATATTAAGAATATGGTGTAATGATTCTAATTGTTGTTGACCTATTATGGTATTAATATCGTTTAATTTATTAATAAAATGACACGGAGTATTGGAATTGATAAGAGCCAATGTATTTTTGTTGTCTATTTTATTCAAATATGTCGTAAGTGTATCATAATTTCTATTGTATACAATTCTTTTATTTTCGTTTATTAAAAAATGTTTACAAACGATATATTTTTCAAATGTAGTTACATTATTTGTGTTTGGTTTAATTATATATACTTTTTCAAAACAGGACGTCAGCAGATACAATGCGTCAATTACTGGTTTATGAAAAATACAATCTATTTTAATTATACATGTACCTCCACTAGTCATTCGTTTAAATATAATCATAATAATGTGTATCAAATTAACTATATAAACATTTTGTTCACTATTGTACGCTTCAAAAAATATAAAATTATATGGTGACCCTCGCTTGCTAGTTGCAAGAGTATTTTTTATTTCATCGAAGCAATCATTTGTGTCATTGCTATTTTCTCTCAACAACTCTACACATTGTACTACATCAGCGTGATGTGGTGTAATAACTAATAATTGCATTTCCGATACTCTTGAATCCAACACACTGAGAGTATTAATTATTTCCAACAAATCGTAGAACAAGTTGGTGTTGGGTTTTAGTTTACCCACAGAAAATTTCGAACCAGGAACTATTGAAAAAATGTATTCGTATGGATTAATGATTTTAACCACCTCTTCTAACGACATGTTATCATTTGTATTATATGAAAAATAAGAGGTAAGTTCATTCATTGCTTCATTGTAATAATTGTAAAGGGTATGAGAAATATAAGGCAGACATAATGCGTTGTCACCAGACAACATATCTCTACTAGATATTGGATTTAAATATACGTCATTATTTGTTTTAGGTATGATATAATAGCTCATTTAACTATATAATATAATAATAATTATTTAAGTTAAAATAGATTTAATCATCTTCGTCAATAATTAATATTTTTTTGGCTGGTTCTGGGTTTTTCTTTGCTCTAGTTTTCTTTAGTTTGATAACAGGTTCAGAAGCAGCTACAGGAGGAGCAACAGCTACAGGCTGTTCGTCTATAGCTTCCGTTGCGTCAACCAACAACAATTTTTTTGACAATTTCCGCACTTTAGGTTTTAAAATTGCATTTTCTTTTTTTTCAATTATCGCAGCAGTTTCCGTTTCTCTTGCATTCGCTTGTTGTTGTGTCATGTCACGTTCACCATACTCTCCCATATCTAATTCAACCTTTGCGGTATTGACTTCTCTAATTTTTTTGTATACAAAATATCTATTCAAAAACGAGATTTTCTTTTCAAACGACGTCATGTTCATGGCATTACCATAATCCTTGGCTTTATTTTTATTCATTTTAATTTCTTCAAGCATATTCGCAAATAGTTCACTGAACAACCCGCTGCCTTCTGGAAGTCCAATTTCCTTTGCCTCCACCCGGTTAATCAGCTTAAACCCGTACGACTCAAACGCACGATTAATATAATCAAAATTGACTAAATATTCCGATATTGTTTGATTAATAGATTCCTGAAAGACATCAATCTTATAACCAATACAACTTGAATTATCTTCAAAATTGTCAGCCCCATAATTTTTTGTTATTTCCCATATTTTCTTTCCATTTTCCACTATCTGAATACTTTCTCCTGTTTTGGTTTTCTTAAGCAAATTGAATACTGACTTTCCATCATAAGCCGTTCCAATAAAATGCCCATTAAGTTTAGTGCATTCTGCAACGTTCCTCAGGAATCCTTGTAATGTATCCGGATTTTCGAAAAAGTAGTGAATTGCAAATTGGCACGATGATACATTAAAACCTTCTTCTCCAACACCGTATTGTCTGGCAACTCCTTTACCAATCTTATCCGATTCTTTCGGTCCTTGACCAAAGACTGCCTTTGTTATTTGTATTGCCTTATCATTTAACATTGCACTTCCGTTTTTAATATTATACGCGCTATTGCCGTTTACAAATAGAGCATACGGCATATTTTTATTATTTTTTTTATTGTTCAAAAAGCGCGCACAAGCACCATTCAATCTATTTTCAAGATTGTCTTTTGAAATGTCGATACCAAATACGAATGATAATTTTGACGCAATCCATTTTGGCAAGTCTCCCGCTTTACCGCATGCAAAATCAACCAAGGTATCACCTGGTTTTGATACACTCTTGATGAGCATTTTTTTAACATATAAATTGTGAAAATTTTTCATCGCTTCTGTCATATATTTTCCAGTTGAGGTATTATTGTAATACGTATCTTCATTTACTAAAATGTCTGGAATGTTTAGTCCCGTGCAAATCATGTCTTCTGTAATAGGATTATGAATCGAGTTCCAATTGTCATTTGCTACTTTATAAGAATTTCCATATTGTTTCATTCCCAGCCTATATTCAGTTGTTTTATCGTGACGAACCCTCAAAGGAATCCACCTCCATCCCTGTTCGTTTATAAAACTATAACTAAATTCAACAATTGTATTATCTGTAAACACCTCGTTTTCTTCGGAAAACATTTGCTTTGCGCCAGATTCGTCATGCTTTAACATGATTTTACACAACCCGGCATTATTATCATATGGGTCTGTAGGATAAAATCTTACGGGCATGTAATTGTTCGACTTACTATCCTCAAAATTATTTTTGAAATCAGGAAGTTTGTCATCAATCACGTCTTGACAAGGATTTATATATCCATTTACCTTTTCATCAAACCCGCATCGTAGCTCTATCGTTTTATATTCAGTTAACTGTGACACTATTTCAGTATTTAGTCCATCTTCAAATATTGGTTTAATTACATCATCCCCGTTCACGCCTTTTACTGTAGTGATTAAGAAGTCAATTGTATTAAATTGTGGCGGTTTCCACTTGAAAGAATAGTCCCATGTAATTTTGGTTTTTGGCCCAGAATCACCCACTTTATCCGACCCAACTCCGAAATACGCATGTGTAAGTATTAGACCATCGGTTTCATATTCGAATCTGTTTTCACGAACTTTTGACAAAATTTCGTTACACCCGGAGAATATTGTTTGTTTGTTGCTGAAGGGGTAAAATTCCTTACTAACAATTCGGATTGGTGAGAATAGATGATTAGATTGTTGTTTAGCGCTATCTAACACCGTCTTGATAGATTTATTCTCTTTATAAACCTTTGTATTTATTTCCACAATCGATACAGGTTTCAAAGCACCAGTGACTAATTTTAGTATTTGATACCTAGCGTTATACAAAGTATCCATTTTTTTTGATGTCTGCATAAATGATAACGAGCGTACGTCGTTTTTATTATAATAATAAATGTCAAATGCGGCATACAAATTAATGAAGTTGCCATTTTTATCGTGTGCAATCAGTTCGCCGTCTAATAGACAATTAAAGCAATCTTTATTATCTGTTTTAGCTCCTGTAAATATTATATTCATATTCGTATTAATTAAATATATCTTTCCCAAATTGTTAATATACATCAAATGTCGCTGTCCATCCGCTTTATCCGTTACGACAAAATCCTTTCGGACGTTTATAACGTTAGAATTATCGCTGATAGGAGCAATATTCTTTAATTGTAAGGTTACTGAATTTGGGCCAATAAAGTTTCTGTTTTCTATTCGTTTTTTGGGGTCAAATTGGTCATTCCAAATTAGTTTCATATATGCATCTTGTACATCTTTTTGCTCTGGGTATGATATCGGGAAGTTAGTTCCTTGCAAACCGCCCAATACATATTTGATTACCTTTCTTAACGCGACCAATATTTTGTCAGGAGAATTAAATGCTGTACCTGGTCCTATTTTTCTATTATCAATTTCAATTTCGATTTCATATACTTCTGGATTAGCGAATACATGTGCGTCTTGTGTTGTATACACAGGTATCATGTCGCCGCGGCCTTGATTACCAAACCTATCGGCGCCTTTGTTAGAATATTTCACAATACTAACGTCAACATTAAAAGGGTAATCGCTGTGAACAAATGTCACACGGTTTAAATAACGAAATACTTTTTTGGATTTTTTCCAATTTTCCATTATAAAAGACCGAACGCCTTGCTTTATCGTCTCTTCTTTTGAATATGAAACCCTAAAATTAAAATCATCCACGTTTACAGGAAATATTTTTTCTTTGTTGGCTGTTTGAGCGCCTCGTTTTTTACAAAACTTCAAAGACGAAGCATTACTTGCAAACAACTCTTTAATGTTGTTATTTTTGCAATAAACTTGAATATTATGTACTCCATTTATTTCAGTCCTTACATCTGATAATCTAAATTTTCCTGTAAAAGTATCTAAATATTCACAGTTCACACGCAACGAATAAAGTCCAGATGGGTCTACGTTTAAAAACCCGAACGATTTTAACTTTTTAATGACATTATCATAATCAGTTCTAGATAAGCGTTTAATCCCTTTTGTACCAAATCTAACTTCTAATTCATCTACACTTTCCGAACTAGGTACAAAAGGTTTTGACGCATAAAACTGACTTACAATGTTATTGATTTTAATCTGAATATCATTGTTTGCAAGTTTAGGTTGCGGAGTATCTTGTTCATCGTCTAGTATTTCTTCAGGCACAAGTTCATTATCTAGTAATTCTTGAGGTACAGATTTGTTTGTCTGATTTGAATCTGAAAGCGGAGGAGGGGGATGGTCTGGCGTGTGAGACGAAAGTGGAGGAGGGGGATGGTCAGGAGTACCATAATCGATCGGTGGTGGTGGATAATCGGGAGTACCAGGAACGAGTGGTGGTGGGGGGAAATCAGGCGAATGAGGTGAAAATACTGGTTTTTTAGACACAGTCGCTTCCTTCGCTTCCTTCATTTTTACTGCATTCTTTAATATTAAATACTTATCGCGAATGGGTAAGGCATCTAATTTTGCCCTTTCCTTTTTACTTAATTTATCATAATACGCTTTAATTTTAGGGTCTGACGCATTTCGCAAAACGTCTTGTTTAAACTGTACATTATCCAATTTGTCTACTTTTTCTTTGGCCGACAAATCGAGATTTTTGTACATTTCAACAAATTCATCCCCTATGTCTCCTACAGGAAGTTTTATAGACGACTCCTGTTCCAAAATAGAATCAATTGATGTTTCGATTAAAGCCATTATTATATATTATAAAACATATTTTTTAAATTGTAGTTCATTTTTTTTTAAAAACATTTAACTATATCTTCATATAACTCTTTTTTGTTTTTGGGTTTATTGCTTGTTTTATTTGTTGTTTCAAAACCTAATTTAATAGCAATGTCAATCAAATCCTGTAATTTGTATGCGGAGAAGGGTTTGATTGGCTTGTCTACACTTTCTATTTTGTATAACGTATTTTTAATATCACTCGTATTAGCAATAACACTTTGTTCAATACCATATTTGTTATTTTGCATTAGATAAACAATAAAAATCGTAGGTTCATCATTCATCAACAATTCATAGTATGTTTTATTTTTAATATATAAAACGTTAAGATTCTCAAACACACAAAGGGATAAAAATGTACCAATACTTAGTTTTTCTTCATTTGCCAGGTTATTTTCCAAATTGGTGAGTGTGGCGAATTTATACGTTTTAATAAGTTGTTTGTCTTTTCTAATTTTTTCAACGTATTCTATTTTATTCTTTTTTTCTACTACTATATTTTTATTGTCTATCATTTCGTATTGTAGGTCACCATGTTTCATTATAAAAAAACACCAAAACAATGTATCTTTTTCACCTGGTATATAAATTTTGTTTATTGGTTTAACCATTTTAAATTGTTCCTTTGCAACGAACTGTCTGGGCTGCGATTCCATTTTCATTTTTAAAGAAGATTCGATTACTCGTTCGTCAAGAGAAAATTTTTGCAACTTATTTATTAGCTCCATATTAGAAGTGGTGTTGGCGTTCATTTGCTACTACTACTAATTTTGGATGTATCTTTAATATCTTTTGTAAAATATGTGTTTTTATAATCCTCCTTTTGTTTCTCAGCTTGGTGGAGAGTATTTTCTTGTGTGTTAACATAATTTATATAGACACTTAATTCGTGTATTAAATCTTTGTCAAGCTCTGATAAATTTATGTGTATGCCATACTTATTCTCATTTAGTGTGACGTTGCTACGGTTGTGTAAAATTCTTAGAATTTCCACTTGATTAAATTTATTCATATGTTCGACGGATTCTCTTATATAGTTAAGCTCACTAACTGTATACTGATTTACTTCGTGTGTAGTCATTGAAACTTCCATTTATATATTTATGTATTAAATATAAAAATCTGTTTAAATTTTAATTGTATATACTTTTATATATTTGTTCTTTTAGTACACATTAGAATGATTGCCTCTTTCGCGTTGTATTTTTTAAAAATTTACATGTTTTTTTTGCAGTTTGATTTCTCTCTTTACTTTTTAATGACTTTAAGTAATAAGGAATTTCTTTTTTAATTTCGTCCCCTGCAAAATGAAGTGTAAAAACGCAACTGTTTTCTTTTTCAAGAAGATTACTATAAAAGGATTGAAAAAAACTCCAATCAAACGTTTGTATGTATTTATTGTACTTAGGTGATATATATTTTTCAAAACTACCTTGCTCGTAACAAACACCTGCCCATTTACAATTAGTCGTCCACTTGTTTCGACCCGTTTTGTGCCATTTAGTTTTATTATAACATTTCATCCAATCGTTCATTATATTCATACCTATTTCATTATTTAAAACAAGAAATACACCTGCGTTGAAAGAAGATTTCCATATTTTATTATCAGGTGATTTATAAAAAAATTTATCTTTAACTAAAATGTCTTCCAAACGAATGTCGAAATTGTGAATGCACGCGTCCATGTCTACCCACAAAATACCTTTATATTTGTTAGTTTGCAAGAAATGCTGTAATAAATACACTTTTATCCAATAAGGAGGCAAATCATACTGTTTTTTGATGAAAACGTAATCATAATTATATTTTGAACAATATTTTTTATTTATTTTCATTAGTTTGATAAAATCATTGGTTACTTTACGATTATCATATTGCAAAATTAAAAATGTATCCATATATACTATCTATATTTTTCTATATTTTTCTAGTTTTAATTAAAAAGTATAAGATACTCATTGTATACATATATGTTTTAGATGATAAAAGGTAAAAAAACAATTTTTATACCTTTAATATTTGAACCACTAAATGCAAAATTAATCTTCAATCACAATTTTTGGTTTCGAGAACTCCTTAGTATCCTTAACAAGATATTTTTTTTGCTCGTAATTATTTTCCTTGACGATTTTTGGTTTTACCAACTCTCCAATAATAGAAACGTATTTGTCGTTTAATTCAAATCTCTGACCTATAACTCTTACGTTAAATTTGTCTCCTTCCTTTATTTCAGAAAACAAATCGTTGCTATAATTATGGTCTTTTGCAACAAACACGATTACTGGTGAAGGAACAGAATCTGCGCTATCAGCCCTAATACCGGCTTTTGTAATATTTTTTGCCACACACGAAATTAGCATGCCTTCGACTGGAAAACAAACGTCACATTCAAATACAACTTGAAATGTAATATTAATTCCACGACTAATTATGCCACTTGAATACGTGATAATTTTTGTCGATACTGGTTTTACAAATCCTTCAACAATACATTTCCCTTCGAAATTGACGGAAACATTTTGTTCAATAACTTCTAAAATGTTTTTTCCTACAGCAGTTATAGGCAAAACGATATTTCTCGTGATTAAACACCTAGAATACACAGATGATATTCTTACTTCTCTTCTTTTATTTTTATTTTGTATTTGAACATTCTTTGCACCTGCTTCCATTATTCTATGTATACAATATAATCTTTTAATTATTTTTCAATTTTATTTATTATTAATTTATTTTTAATACATAGTCAAATATTTTGTAAAAATAGTAATATTAGTGTATATTACAACATGGAAGATTCAATTGTTACCAGCAAACTAGGTAGACAATATATGTCAAAACCAAATAGAGTTGACCCATCTAAATTGGTTTTTCTCGCTATACCTGTAATGAAAGCTCTGCCTACTGTCGTTGATTTGAGACTAAAGTGCGGACCAATACGTGAGCAAGGCACGTTAGGTTCTTGCACAGCATTTGCCTTGTCTGGTATAATTAGTTATCTACAAAAAGGTTCCACCCCGTCAGAATTGTTTATGTATTATAACCATCGAGTCATTGGAAAGACTGTTGGTCAAGACTCGGGTGCAACTTTAACGGACAGCATAACCTCGTTGAGAAAATACGGGGTGTGTCCTGATAAATTATGGCCATACAATATTAGTAAATTCACGGTTAAACCAAATGCTAATTGTTATAAACAAGCTGCTAAAAATAAGGCATTGTCTGTACTTAACATAAAAAACACAATGACTGATATGAAAAATAGTTTAGCTAGCGGACGTCCATTTGTAGTTGGAATACCAGTATATGACTCATTCGAAAGCGACGCTGTAGCTGCAACTGGAATGGTGCCTATGCCTTCGCCAACCGACAAATTATTAGGATATCATGCTGTTGTTTGTGTAGGATTTGATGATACGCTTGGGTGTTGGCTAATGAGAAATTCATGGGGTTCTGTATGGGGGGAAAAAGGATATTTCTACTTACCTTATGCTTTTTTAACAACCGACTTATCAGATGGTGTTGAAGGATTTGACTTGTGGTGTATAACAAAAATGAGCTCAACTGCGCCTGTAAAAAATAAAATAAACCAAATGCATAAAATAAACCAAATACATAAAATAAACCAAATGCATAAAATAAACCAAATGCATAAAATAAACCAAATACATAAAATAAACCAAATACATAAAATAAACCAAATACATAAAATAAAGAAAATAAATAAAATAAACCCATTAAAAACAATAATTAATCGAATCGACCAAAATATGCCGATACACAATTTTAAAAAATCAATGATAACCCTGAAATAAAAATATAATTACATAATAATTTTGTAAAGCTTATAATAAATAGCCATTTCAGGTGTTAAAAACCATCGCTTACCTCCCTTTTTAACAATTTCGTAATATCGTAATATAAATTCTTGAAAAATGCATAATTCTGTCTGACCGATTGCCTCGCGAATGACGTTTCCATCTGAATCTTTCTCTAGTTTTGTATTTTTGCTAGTATATTTGTCTTCTCCAAGAATTGAATTTAATTTTTGTATGGTTTTTTCTTTTCCAGATTCTTCACATGTAGCCCCTGTGTCACGTTTAGAATCCATATCCTTTGTTTTAAATACTAATGCAGAGTTGTTTTTTTTATATCCAATAAACCCAATATATCGGTTATATTCAGTCGCAGTAAATGTAAACACCTCTTTAACCTCCTTACTTGATGCTATTTCTCTCTGGTCTTCGGGTTCTGATTCAATCCATTTATTATTAGAATTTAATATCATCAACTTAAATTTATTTAAATTGTACATAATGATACATTTGAAATTTTTCGTTACAATTGTTTTTCTCTTAAAATATTCCATCAAGTGCCAAATAAATGAATGTTTGGTTATATCTTTCAACGCGTAAAGATAATTTATTAGCTCTATTTTATCATTGTAAAATAATTGTTCTATCATATGTGCAGTTAAAAACTCCAATAAATATTCTTTCATTTCAGGATATTCTTTTGATATTTTTTGTATGACAATTCCACTATGTTTATACCAATTATCATCACCTCTGGGAACTTTTGGCAAAGATATATATTCTTTTGAAAGTTCAAAATGAACATTTAATTCGTCTGCAACTCGTTTGCCTTCTGTATTGACAACATCATTCATATCATTCAGATTATTTAAATTTCTGGTATCTATAACCGGTTTTACAGCTTCTTGTTTAATTTCAAACTTTATTGCATCGTTTTTATAATCAATAGGAACTGTTCTATCAAAAATGGAAACGTTTTTATCTCTCAACTCAATCGGTTGAAATAAATAATACTCATCAATGTTTACAAGTCTACCATTTCTTCCGTATTTGTCAACAATAAATTCATTATTGTCATCAATTAGTTGTGTCAACGCAGAATAAATTTGAACATACGGATACTTTTTCGGCGTCTGTATAGCATTTATTAATACATCCTTTTTATAAAAAAAACTTTCTTTCATTAACATTCTTATTCTTTGGGTAATCTTTTCTGAATTCATAACAATAAAATTTTCGTTATACGTGTCTTCATTTAAATCCTGTTCACTCACATTCTTGTTTGGTCTACACATATAGTCACATGTGGGCATATAATCGCACGCGGGTGAAAAAGGTTCGTCACCAATTTTAAAATCATTCAACACAAGTCCTGTAGACAATTCTTGCGTAATAGGTTCTTCTAAAATGGCGGCAATTTTTTCTTGTGTGAAATTGGTTTGGTCGTGATTAATAATACAATCGACGGAGGTTTCTTTTAAAATACGACTAACTTTTCCTATTTGTATTGCTTTAAATTCTGCAACTCTATAAACATATAAATCGGCTGATTCTTCGTTCTTTTCGTTGCCAAGTATAGTTCCGTGCATAAAAATTTCAACGTTTCTCTTTTCAAAATCCAAGTCTTTGTGACTAAAATTACGCACCGCGCGACCTATAATCTGTTCTATACGATTCATATTATACCACGGCTCTAGTATATGAACTTGACGAATAAATTTTAAATCAATTCCTTCTGAACCAGCTTTTGAAATCAATACAACTTTTATTTTATTTCCGTCCTTATTATTGTCATTTGTCAAGCCTTTTACTTCAAAATCATTATTAGGCGATAACCGCCCATCGCCTGTTATCATCGAATACCGCGCAGGAATAAAATTTTTTTTATCCGCAGGTTCTCGCATAGTTCTTACGTCTATTATAGGAGTGGGGACCGTTTTAAACAAAGGTTTACTATTCTCACCGTATCTAGTGAAACCCATTTCTTCCAAAGCTAATGCCATTGGAATTAATCCACTGTCAATATATTGCGAATAAATTAAAATGATTCCTTCACTAACGGTATTTGTTTCTGTATCATAAATGCTATCTAAAATACTTTTAATCTTAATACTATAATTTCCAATTACATCTCGTGAAAAAATGCTTCCATATTTGCGAACAATGGACTGTTTATATTGAAACTTGCCCTTTTCAGGTGGCGATTTTTCATCTACAAAATCCATCATCCTTTCCAGTCCTTTTTTGCCAGTTAATTCGCGGGGGTCAATATGTACATTTCCACCTGATTTGTTGAAGCTCAGTTTATCAGTTTCTACTTCTGAACTACTACTACTTATATCTTTGGCATTCGATGGTACGTTGGAAACTTGTACGGTCGCATGTACGAGTTCTTCTTCATTTACCACGGCCTCCGGAACGATACCAGGAAGTTCATTTACTTCTAAAACGTTTTCAGAAATACTTTCAGAAAAATCTTCCGATAACTCGTCAGAAAACGATTCTTTCGGAATGGCGTCCATAATTTCTTTTAATTGGTCCATTGGATAAGATATAATAAGTGATTCTAATGGTAATTGTAATAATGTATACCCAAACGACTCCATATTTTCAAAACTAGGCATGTCCCGCACAACACCCTTCTTCGTGGTGATTGAAAATTCTTTGTGTCTTAATGAATAAATGATATAATTATACGCGCATCCTTGACATTTGCCACACTTGTTGCAATTTTTAATTGTATTTAAATATAAACTTAAAATACGATTTTTATCAGATTCTTTGATTTTTTTAAGATTCATTTGATAGCTTGGATATTTTACAAATGGGAATGTTTTATCGGGTGCAAATTGATTAGGATAGATTCTGTAAGGAAACGTATATGGATTTTCACCTCTAACAAATGAAATATATCCTGTAGCCTTTCTTATAAGCATTTCTTCGCCATTTTTTTTAAATCCACCATTTTTCTCAAAAATGTCTTTAACTTCAATTCTGCCTCTGCGGTCGTTTGTATTCATAAGATTTAATAACCATACAATTTCTTTATGACTATTATACATTGGTGTGGCAGATAGTAAAACAAATCTCATGTTTTCGGCAGATTTAACAAGCAACTCTAAATTAATCGCCACTTTTTTATTTTCATTATCTTCTGTTTTTCTAATATTATGAACTTCATCAATGACTATTAACCTATTGTCAAATTCGTTACGCAAACGCCGAATTGTCTTTTTGTTCAGTGTAATTTCGTTTTTATTGATTTTAACTTTATTGTCCAGTTCCGAATAATCAATTGTTTTAATTATATAATTGGCAAATTGTCCGTATCCCAAAAATAAATAATACGTATTTATCAGATTTTTAATTTGACTAATCACTTTCTCTTTTGTAATCCCTTTCATATTCATAGGATTTATTTCTTGAAGTAGTTTATTTCCAGTGCAAGCACGTATATTCCATACTCCGTCAACAAGTTTTAATTTCCTTTCGTCAAATAATTGCAGTTTAAAATTATCCTGAACGTTTTCCGATGCTACAATGATAATGCGTTTGGTTGTTCCTATCTGTTTCATATAGTTTCGCATTTCCTCGCATACTCCGATTGCACTGCATGTTTTTCCTGTGCCTAATCCATGATAAAGCATTAAACTATTATAGGGGGTCTGTGACGACATAAAGTTTTTAACAAATGCTTGATGTGGTGACAATTCGAAATCGGCTCTACTTAATTCATCGGCATATTCTTTTATATTTTTATGTATAACACCATCATATTTTGTATCATTGAATTCTTTTTTGGTTGCAATTTTAATATTAAAATTTTTATCACTTAAACTAGGATATAAATAGGTATCCGCATTTGGCGTTTCTGCAATACACGATTGCTCAATAAATTCTTTTTTTAACAAAAATTTATTACACTCCTTAGAATAATAATTTTCATTAGAACAATCAATTCCTTTAAACTCTTCTTCTAAATTGTACTTGCAACTTTTGGCTACTTGTGATTTGGGAATGGGTTGTGGATTGGGTTGTGTTATTACAGGAGTTATTAATGGACTACTACTTGATGAGCTACTTATTGGACTACTGCTTGATGAAGCGGACTCGGAAGAAGAAATAGACGAACTGCTCGAGGACTCTTCTATAATTAATGGTGTTTTTACAATATTGGGTTTTGCAATATTGGTAGACATATAATAGTATATATTATGAATATAATCTATATTCTTGTAAAATATTATTAATATTTGCAATTAATTTTTTTTTCTCTAAATTGTATGGTCTTATTGATTTTAAACATTCATCAATCGTTTTCCACTCTATTTTGCTAACTTCAGTAACCTGGTAGTTGTTCAACACGTCCTCATTGTCATTAATATGAGCCAAAAAATATTTGTGTTTGTAAGATTTATAATTTGTTCCTATAAATATTTCC